>Ga0209156_10000542_pt1 | contig 32301 bp, 21 predicted proteins | sample GraSoiAngelo_124_FD_185881 | JGI IMG/M metagenome (GOLD analysis project Ga0209156, IMG submission 185881) | Grasslands soil microbial communities from the Angelo Coastal Reserve, California, USA - 14_0927_05_20cm (SPAdes) (version 2) | ecosystem: Environmental > Terrestrial > Soil > Grasslands... | reverse complement strand
GGTGGTAACGATTTCGCTTTCCACCATCGCGACGCGGAGTAGGACGGGCGAGCCGAAAGGGAAGCGCGACTCGACCGCTGCGACCGCAACTAGTGAAGCGCAAAAAACGCGGCCGCTGCGCATTCTTCTGGTCGATGATCATACCGACACGGTTATTACTCTGGGGGCACTTTTACGGAATCTTGGCTACGATGTGGCCTGCGCCGAAACAGTCCACCAAGCCCTGAAACTGGCGAAAGAATCGAGATTTGATTTGCTCGTGAGCGACATCGGTTTACCCGACGGCAGTGGCCACGATTTGATGCGCCAGATTCGTTCGCGACAATCGATTGCTGGCATTGCCCTTAGTGGATTTGGAATGGAAGACGATCTGGAGAAAAGCCGTGCGGTCGGATTCACCGATCACTTGATCAAGCCAGTTAACGTCGATCGATTGCAAGCGACGCTGCGCGAGATCGCGCGGAGCCGAGCGACGAGCGGTTAGTTTGCGCTGCTGATTTCGACGATTTCACCTGGTCGACACCGGATCGTCAAAGCGATAGGGCGGCAGCAAATGCTGCAATCTTCGATCAAATTTTGGTCGCTCTGCGAAGTATCCACCCCCAATGCGAAGGTTTCCCCGCAATGGGGACAAGCAATATCAGCTGGCACTATTAATTCCATTTGTAAATTCTAATCTCGCTGATCATTCGGTTTTTGTAGGGCAAGCGCGTCGCTTGCCACATGGGTACGGATGGCAACCGGGAGCGGTTGCCCTAGAATTTAGAATAGCGTTAACAGGAGGCGTCGTCTGGGTTTGCTTATTGGAGACCTCCAGTACCTTCGGCACCCAAATATGTGGGACACGACGGCTCGTCTCCCGGCATTGTCACCTTACCGCGCTTGATTTTTTCGTGGCCGATTCGTCGAGCTTCCTAAAATGCAGCTGCTGCACACGACGCTCGTCGCTTTGCGAGACGGTAACGAGATAATTTTCGATCTGGACTTGTTCACCTTGTTTAGGCAAATGGCCGAGAAGATGAGTCACATAGCCGCCGATCGTACTCACGTCTGCGTTTTCCAATTGAATCCCAACCAGATCGCGTAGTTCATAAAGCGCAAGCGCGCCATCCACACTGAACTCATTCTCGTTAATCTCGCGAAATTCTACTTTCTCGGTGTCGAATTCGTCCTGGATGTCGCCGACTAGCTCCTCCAAAACATTCTCCAACGTCACCATGCCAACAGTACCGCCAAATTCATCGACCACGATGGCAAGATGCGCGTGTTTGCTGAGAAAGAGCGAAAGCAATTTCTCCAGCGACATCATTTCCGGCACCGGAATCAGCTCCCGCCGGATGCGCAAAAGATCGGGATTCGGATCGCGCATCAGTGGCACCAATTCCTTGATGTGAATCAAGCCAATGGTGTTGTCGAGATGGCCGCGACAAAGCGGAAAGCGCGTGTGACGCGAGGCCAGTGCTTTTTTTACATTGTCCTCAAAGCTCTCTTCGATGTTTAGGAATACAACCTGGCCGCGCGGCGTCATGATATCGCGGACGACACGTCGACGCAGATCTAGCGCGTTAACCAGCAGATCGCGGCCGAGGGGAGAGACCTCTTCGGATTCTTCGCTTTGATCCAAAATCAAGCGCAGCTCTTCCTCGCTGTGGGCCAGCTCCGTCGCCGCCACCCGTTTAATTCGGAGGAGACGAACAAGGAGAAGATTGGACGATTTGTGTAGCAACCAGATGGCAGGCCGGAAAAGGAAATAGAATCCGCCGAGGGGTCGCGCCAGCGCGAGGGCAACGGGGAGGGGATTTCCAATGGCAATGTACTTCGGCGCGAGCTCGCCAAAAACGATGTGCAGAAAAGTAATCCCCACGAAGGCTAGCGCGATGGAAATGGACGTTACCACCGCGTGGGAGTGAATGCCGGCGAGGGCAAAAAACGGTTGCAACATTTCAGCGAGATATTGTTCGCCCAGATATCCGAGCGCGAGGCTGGCTAGAGTGACGCCTAGTTGAGTCGCGGAGAGATAGGCGTCCAGATGCGCACGAATGTATTTGGCGAAACCGGCGCGCAGATTTCCTTCTTCTACCAATGTGTCGAGTTGGCTGCTGCGCACTTTAACGATGGCAAACTCGCAGGCGACAAAGAATCCGTTTAACGCAACCAGGACGGCAATGACCAGCAGTTTCAACAACACTGAAACCGCCGAATCCCAATGATCGGTCACGGCCGCGTTTAGTGCCAGCCACAGACCAAAAGATGAAAATGAAATACTCATCATGCGGATGCAGCCCGGCATCCGGACCCACCACTCCAACCAGTTACCAGCTAGACTTGGTGACGCCGGGAATCAATCCACTCGACGCCAGCTCACGAAAAGTTAGCCGTGAAATCTTGAACCGTCGGATAAATGCGCGTCGCCGGCCGGAAACCTGGCAACGATTAACCACTCGCGTCGGACTCGCATTGCGGGGCAGTTGCGCGAGGCCGGCATAGTCCTTCTTTGCTTTCAGCTCCGCCCGCAGCGCGGCATATTTCTTGACCGTTGCGCGCTTGCGTTCGTTGCGGTTGACCCAGGAGGTTTTCGCCATAAAGGAACGCGGAAGGTAGCGGAAAAACCGCCGGAAGCAAATCGTTTCCGTGGGCGTTTCAGTGCTGCCGGCTCAACTCGAAAGCATGTTCCTTTTGCCGCGAAATCAAATCCCAGAAACGCCAGATGGCTTGGCTCAGGCAATTGAAGAAGGATTGCGCAGCTTTGTTTCACGACCAGACAGAATGGTTGTCGTGTGCGGCGGGGACCCATCGGCCCTGGACTCAATTGCGGTCGATCTATCCGGCGCCACGATCGATCATCATCATCGTCCACCGCCGCTCGATCCCTCGGAAGCGATTCCAGCAATGGTGGTGCGTCATATTTATATTTCAGGCGAGCCGATTAGCATACTCGGGGGTAACTTCAGTTTTCAGTTCGAAGCTTCTAATGTCGAATTGTATCAGAAGATTCAGCCTGAAAGGAAGTTGTTGCTCATTATGCATCGCGCCCAGGATGGGAACATTCGATTCGAAATCTCTCGCGCCGCAGCCGAAAGCATGATTATGAAAGGCGCGACCAAGCTTGCCGAAAAACAGGGCGTCGTTGTCGATAGGGCCGAACTCGAGTTAAGCCCGCGTGGTCCGCGCGCCCTCGACGGAAAATTTACCGTCTCGGCCCACAAGCTCATTTTTCATCCTGTGCTTACCTTGGCCGGCACCTTTGCAGTCAGTGACGACCTCGTCGCTACCGTCGCCAATCTGAAATGCCACGGTGAGGGGCCGATTGCCGCACTGGCCTGCGCCGCGATCACCCCTTCTTTTTCAAAAATTGAACGACATACTTTTCCACTATCCGCTCTGCCGCTCGGCGAAATACAATTGCGCGACCTCACGATCGATGCGGCCAACGAAAAAGTCGTAGTCCGAGCGCGATTTGGTTCGTTGTAAAAGACGATGCTGATCCGAATCGGCTACGATATTTCCTTCGAGCTCGCGAATCCGACACCGCTGATCACGATGTTGTATGTCCATCCTTTGAGACGCGACGATTTGCAATCGCCGGAGGGAGTCGGGGTCGAGCCAGGTGTGCCGGTTCACACCTACCTGGATAGTTTTGGCAATATTTGTGGCCGCCTTCTCGCGCCGGCGGGCACCGTGCGATTTACTCTCGACACCACCATTCATGATAGTGGCCAGCCCGATCCGGAAGCGCCCGAGGTAGTGCAGCACAATGTCGAGGATCTACCGGATGAAGCACTCCGTTTTTTGCTTCCGAGTCGTTACTGTGAAGTGGACAAACTGAACGATGAAGCGTGGAGACTTTTTGGTCCAACGCGGCCGGGCTGGTCCCGCGTGCAAACGATCTGTGATTGGGTGCATAATCACATCACCTTTGGCTATCACTTCGCCGATCCACAAAAAAGTGCGCTGGAAGTTTACCGCGATGGCAAGGGCGTTTGCAGAGATTTCATGCATCTTGCCGTTACCTTTTGTCGATGCCTCAATATCCCGGCGCGTTATGTCACTGGTTACCTGGGCGACATCGGAGTTCCACCCGCGCCTTACCCGATGGATTTCAGCGCATGGTTCGAAGTTTTCCTCGGTGGAAAGTGGCATACTTTTGACGCGCGTCACAATCAGCGACGCATCGGTCGTATTCTCATGGCCGTCGGTCGTGACGCCGCGGATGTTGCACTGACGACAAACTTCGGCAGCGCCAAACTCCTCAAATTTCACGTCATCACCGAAGAAGTGAAATAGCTGTGTGACGCTCAGGCGAACTGTTCGTTATGAGCCGGCGCGATCTGCTCAAGCACGTCGCGTAATTGCGCGAAATCTATCGGCTTGGTCAGATGATAATCGAAACCGGCATCGCGTCCGCGCCTGACATCGTCGTCCTCGCCGTCGGCGGTCAATGCCACGCCGGTAAGATGCTGCCGGCGTTTCGCTTCACGAATCACCTCGCACCCGCTGCCATCCGGCAGAGCGAGGTCACTCACAATCGCGTCGAAGTGCTTCGCTCGCAGGAATGCAAGCGCGCTTTCCACATTATCCGCTGCGGAAATGGAATGACCAAAATGCCCGAGCAAGCCGGTCAAAACACGGCGGGTATCGCCGTGATCCTCGACCACCAATATTTGCAAGGTCATAACTCCGGGAAAAAGCCGTGGCCACGAGAGCCTCGCCTAGTTACCACAATCGAAATGGCGGTCCCGGTTGGTTGCCTCGGGTGTAGGGAAAAATTGATCGAGCGAGCGACTTGGAAGGTCACGCGTCCTCTACCGTCTACTCAGACGGACGAAAAGAACCACGCCCAGCGCGATGAAAAGGAGATTCGGAAACCAGACCAGTAATTCCGGATGAACCTTGGGATTGTTGCGAAGGGTGTCCGCGATGATCACAAAAAGGAAATAGGAAATGGCGATGACCAGGCTGAGAAGAAAACCGATGGTAGTTTCCCGCCGATGGGCGGTGACGCCGAGCGGTACCCCAACGAGGGCAAAGGCCACGCAGGAAAAAGGAAAGGAAAACCGTTTGTTCAACTCCGTTCTACTCGCGCTACGCTCCCGTTTGTTTTCGCTCTTTAATTGATCGACCAGTTGGGTAATCGACAAAGCCGAGCGGCTCGGCCGCTTTTTTTCTTTTTCGTAAAGTTCATCGAGACTGATCGGAAGGGTGCCCTCAGCCATGCTAATGCCATCGCGAATTTTACGAAGATCGAGCGGATTTTTTTCATCGCGCTGTTGATAACGCGCGTCGTAAAGCCGCATCAGAATCCGCTTATTCGGCAGATCCGCTTCCAGCATTCCCGTGCGCGCAAAGGTGACCCGTATCGGTAAGGACTGCTCATTCATTTCAAAGACGGTAACGTTCTCGAGCTTACTGCCCTCTTTTTTTCCGACATAAATTTTGCGGCCCGGAAATTCGTCGATCACTTGATCGCTCCCGAAAAGCGCCATCGGATTTCTGGTTGCGAGATCGTAGAGACTGGAGCGCAGTTTTTCCTGCGCCGCCGGGGCCACCTGCACATTGAGCCACAAGCTAATGGCGGTGCAGGCGAGGGCGACAAGGGCCAGCGAAACGCAAACGCGCGGCACACTCACGCCGTTGGAACGGAGCGCGACTAGTTCGTTGTCTGCCGATAATCGTCCGAAAACCAGCAGGATCGCGGTCAGCAATCCCCAAGGAATAGTAAAAATAAGCGAGAACGGCAGCACGTACGCAATAAAGCTAACGAGATACTCGACTGGGACATCGTGATTCACCAGTAACGGCAGAAGCTTGCGAAAAATGTTGCCGACGACAAGGACGAGACTTAGGACAAAGATCGCGAAGAGAAGATTCACGATCAGCTCGCGGCTGACGAAACGGTCGATCAACTTCATCTGTCTTGCTTCGTTAATACGAAAGCGGCCTCCTTACAAGGTGTGAGATGTTTTGAGAATTCTGGGGAGCGCCGGCTGCCAGCTGCGCTCCGAGAAGGATGAAAGCGCGATCTGAAATCTGCCCGCCCCCTTTGCTTCGCCGTGAAGTCGGCTACTTTCTCGCGGTGGAAAATTATGATGTTGCGATCATCGGCGGCGGCCCCGCCGGCAGCACCGCGGCGACCCTGCTCAGCAAAGCAGAGCGGCGCGTGATCGTGCTCGAACGAGATAAGTTTCCGCGTTTCCACATCGGCGAATCGCTTCTGCCTTTTAGCATGGAAACATTTACCCGGCTGGGGATTCAGGAAAAATTGCGCGCCGGCTTTGTCGAAAAATTTGGGGGCGAGATTGCGGAAGCCGGTGGCGAAAAAGCAGCGAAGTTTTACTTCAAGGATGGATTCGGCTCTCGCACCGATCGTTCGTATCAGGTGACACGATCGAAATTCGACAAGATATTGTTGGATCACGCGGCGGAATCGGGTGCGGAGGTACGCGAGGAGACCGTGGTCGAGAACGTCGAATTTGATCGAGATGGCGCGATCCTCTTCCTCCGGCGCCCTTCCGAAAACATTCGTGCGCGCTATGTCATCGACGCGAGCGGGCGGAATTCCGTGATCGGAAATAAGTTCAAGCTAAAGAAAAGTTATCAGCATTTGCAGAAGCTTTCCCTCTTTGCGCACTACGAAGGGTTGGAACGCGAGCAGGGAATTGATGGCACACTCACCCGTATGGTTCGCACCTTGCAAAGCTGGTTCTGGATTATCCCGCTGGAAAATGACCGCACCAGCATCGGCATTGTATTGGAGGCAGCGGACTTCAAAAGCTCGGGACTTTCCGCCGACGAATTTTTCGAGCGCGCCATCGCCGAGCAACCGCTCGTGCGCAATCGCATCGGCGCGGGCCGACGCGTTTCGCAGGTTTATACCGCAGCGGATTTTTCCTATCGGAGTGAGAGACTCACTGGAGATCGCTGGTTGCTTGCCGGTGATGCGGCCGGTTTCATCGATCCGGTTTTCAGTAGCGGCGTTTTTCTCGCCGTCCTCGCCGGCGAACAGGCGGCGGATGTTTTACATGAGGTACTTGAGCACCCGAAACGCGCCCGGCGTCTGTTCCGGCATTACGAACGGCTGGTCAATCGCGCCATGGACGTTTATCTGCGTTTCGTTGAATCGTGGTATGCCGGCAAGGAATTCATCGAGGTTTTTCTAACGCCGACCGAGCTTTTGCAAATTCCACCGGCGGTGAATGCGGTGCTCGGCGGTAACATTGGCAACCGCTTCGCCATCCGCTGGCGAATGGAACTTTTTTATCTGATCGTGCGTTTGCAAAAGCGCTGGACCCTTTGCCCGCGACTTTCGCTTGTGCCCAAAAGGAACGGCCAAGCGGAGCCACTCAACCCCGCCTCTGTATAGTATGGGGCGAATCGCGTCGATCCTGGGTCTCGCCCTAATTCTGAGCAGCTGCGCCATCCATCAATTCGCGCTGCCGAGTCGGACATGGACTGCTCGCAACGGCCAGCTCTCTTACCACGGCAAAAAGACAGCGCTCATTGGCGAGGTGTTCGTCCGTTATTCCAATCGCGGCGATTTCGAATTGACTTTCAGCAAAGGCCCGGGCGTCACTTTGCTAGTCATGCGCACTGATCCCGCTTTTGCTCGAGTGCAAGGCCCGCTCGCACGTATTCCCTGGTCGGGGCCGCTTCAGCAGCCCCCGGCGCGGGCCAGTGGTTGGCTCGCTTTGCGCCAGGAAATTTTGCGCAATCCGCAAAAGCGAATTGTACGGGTGAGCGAAGGATCGGAAACTTTCGTGCTGCGCTTCTAGGCAGTCGCCAAGCTTTGCTGCGATGCGATTCAGCGAAAAGATTGCCTTTCTTGTTACGGAACGCCGCGGCCTAATGTGGAGTACCGTCGTGCTGATCGCGATCGTCAGCGTCGGCATTCTGGTGGTGTTTTTGCGGCTCGATACCGAAGTCCTTAATTTGTTGCCGCGCGGATTTGACTCGGTCGAAGGCCTGAAGATCTACAACAGTGAATTTGCGCAGACGCGCGAGCTGACCTTCGCTCTTCTTTGTCAGCCCGAGGACGTGGACAAGCTCGAAGAATTCGCGCCGAAATTCGTCGAGAAACTACGCGCGCAACCGTGGTGTGTTCGCGTGCTGGCCGGTTCACCCATGGAAACGCCGGATGGAGTGCGCGATCTACAACGAATCGCGCTCCCGCTTCTGCTCAATCTCGAGCCAGACGATTTTGATCGCGCAATTTCTTTGCTTCAACCGCAGAAAATTCAGGAACGCCTCGCGCAATTACGCCAGGGAATCGAAAGCGGTTCGCCGCGGCCGCAAATAGAGTTGACGCTTGATCCACTCGGCCTAATCACACCCTCGCTCAAGCCGTTTGCCGGCAACGCCGCGATGGAAACAGATCAGCCCCTGACTTCGCCCGATTCCACCATGCGTGTTTTTCCGACGGTGACGAACCAGCCAAGCATTAGCGCCTTCGATTGCCAGAAGCTGATGAAGCAGGTGAACGTATTTCGTGCATCTGCACTCGAAGGCTGGGATGGTGGCAAACTGGAAGTGCTCATCACTGGGCGTTCCGCTTATGTCGCGGAAATCTCGCTGAGTATGCGCCACGACATCATTGCCACGGTGTTGAGTTCAATCGCGCTGGTTGGCGCCGTTTTTTTTATCGGATTTCGGCGGTGGCTCCCGCTCCTTGGAATGGGCTTCGCCCTCCTGCTGTGTTGTCTGATCGGACTCGCCGCTGGCCTTTTGATTTTTCATCGCCTCAACATGGTGACAGTTGGCTTTTGCGCGATTCTCGTCGGCCTCGGCGTTGATTTCGCCATTCTGATTTATGGGCGCTATCAGCAAGCGCGAAGCGAGGGTGATGGACATCGGGTCGCCGTGGCCGACGCCGTGCACAGTCTTGGCCGCGCCGTTTTCTTCGGCGCGTTAACCACCGCCGTCGGTTTTCTCGCCCTCGTCTTGAGCAACTCTTCGGGATTTATTCAGCTCGGCGTCCTTATCGCGATCGGAATTTCCGCCGCCGGCGTATTAATGACGACGATCTTTTTTCTGTTCGTGCCGCGAAGAAATGTTCCGTTGCGCAGCGATTGGATTTTAGGTTCGGTGAAAAATTACGTCCATCGAATGCTCGCCCGGCCGCGGTCCATTCTTGCAATTAGCGCGCCCATTCTGATCGCGCTGCTGATTATCGCGATCGTTCCGCAAATTCCACTCACCTTTGAAGCAAACGCGCGATCGCTGGAACCGAAGAACAGTCGCGCTGGCACCGCGCTCAGTTTGATCATGCAGAAAATGCCGGTGCGCTGGGAACCAGTCCTTGGAATCGTCCGCGCTTCAACCGAGCAACAGTTGCACGATTTCTGGAAAGCGATTTCGCACCACTGGGCTGAGTTGCAACGTGCCGGTAAAATTAAGAGCTTCTCCATTCCCAATGCGCTTGCCCTTTCACCGCGCGAAATGCAACGCAATCGGCAGGAACTCGTTTCGATTAATTTTGACGCGGCCCGAACTGCCTTGCAGAACGCGCTTACTCAAAATCGATTTAACCCCGGCGCCTTCGCTTCCGCCTTCGAATTACTCAACCAGCTCCAGGCTGCCGCTGCCCCTGATTACAAAATCCCGTCGTGGCGTACGCAATTGCCGCCGGGCTCAGCTTGGTGGTTTTTGGTCGAACGCTATTTCGCGCAGGATTCACTGACTACAACCGGGTTTGTCACCACCAACGCCCCGGTGGCGACACAGGAACAAAAGAACGTCCTCGCACGCGAACTGCCAGTCGCAGGAATCCCAATCACCCTCTCGGGCTGGAGTTATACCTTAACCGATCTGGTGCCGTGGTCGCATCGGCAGTTGCTCCTGATCAGTGCGTTGATGGCGATATTCGATGCCTCGCTTCTGGCAATACTTTATCGCGACTTGCGTCTCTGGCTCGTGCAAGTGATAACGCTCGCACTCGCGGTCGCAGCCATGATCGCTTCGATGAAACTGCTCAGCGTGCCGCTGAATTTATTAAATGTGCTCGCCTTCCGCCTCGTTCTTGCGATCGGGGTCGATTATGGAATCTACGTCTTGTTAGTTTGGCAGCGCAGCCACGATGTCGCGCGCGATCTTACCGGTGTCGTTAAGCCAGTCGTGCTCGCGGGATTGACTGCCATCGCCGGATTCGGTTCACTCGGTTGGGCGCATAATCCAACCTTGAGCGGGCTGGGGATTGCCTGCGCCATCGGCTTGTTCTGGAGCCTGGCCGCGACCATCTTCTTCACTTTGCCGGCGGCAGTTGCAGTTAAGCCGAAGCTGCCGCAGGAACATTTTACCGAAGCAGAACTGGAACATGCGTAAAATAATTACCGTCATTTTTCTGGCGTCGTCGTTCGCCATCGGTGTGAAAGCCGAGCCGCTATCGCCCGCTGAGATCAAAAGCTTGCTCGAACGTATTCGCGAGAAGCGCGCCGCAGCTCCAAGTATGCAGGCCGATTTCCAAGAGCAACGAAAGGTTCACTTGTTGGACGAGCCGATTAACAACAGCGGGAAAATTTGGTTTCAAGCCCCAAACAAATTCCGCGTCGAACGCAGGGGCAACGCCCCAAGTATCACCGTGAGTGACGGGCAACAGCTTTGGATTTATTACCCAAATTTCAAATCAGCCGAGCATTATTCATTGGCCAAACGCTCGCCGCTTGATGCCGCCATTTCCGCGATCACTACCGCGCTTAACTTGGAGAATGTCGAACACACCTTTCACATTATCGCGGCCAAAACGGAAAAGGGTTACGACCTCGAGCTGACGCCGCGCAATCCATCGATGAAACGTATTTTCCAAAAGTTGTTGTTGCACCTGAGCGACGATCTTTTTGCCGAGCGCACGGATATGCTCCAGCCAAACGGCGACCAGATTGTGACGACATACCAGAACCCGAACCATGCCGCCATCCCGCCTAGCCAGTTTGAGTTTATTCCACCGCCCGGCACGGAGATCAGTACGCCATTGGGAAAATAGGACCTCTTCGTCACTCCGAGCGGAGTCGAGGAATCCCGCGGCGCTACCTTGAAGACTATGCCTCAGGCGCTTTGCCGAGTCTCGCCCGATTAATGCTGAAGGTTGAGCACCCGGCGTTTGACGTTCGATCTTTATGTGTTGATCGCAGGCGCAAATCACAACCAATGAAAATCCTGAAATTTGGCGGCTCTTCGCTTGCCACAATCGATCGCATTCGAGATGTCGCCACGATCGTCTTGGAAGAAGCGAGGCGAGGACCGGTTATTGTCGTGGTTTCTGCCTTTCAAGGTGTGACTAACCAGCTTCTCGAATGCGCGCGTCTTGCAGCAAAGGCTGATCGGCGCAGCGAGGCCGCGTGGAAGAAAATTGTTCACCGCCATCGCTCCGCGGTCGATGATCTCCTAGGCAAACGCAGGAGTGCTCGTCTCCGGTCACGAGTCAATACTTTGCTCGGTGAATTACATGAGGTGCTCCATGGCATTCAACTTCTGGGTCATGGCCCGCCACGCGCTCTCGATCTTGTTGCAAGTTTTGGCGAACGACTGTGCGCGTTGGTGGTGGCGACACATCTTAGCCGGTTTCACGCCGCACGTTTCGTTGATGCCCGGCAATTCGTAGTGACGGACGACCAGTTCACGAACGCGAACGTGCATTTTGGAAAGACTAACCAGGCAGCTCGCCGATTTTTTGCCGAGCTGTTTAGATCCAATGGACGTCGGCCAATTCCCGTTGTCACCGGGTTTATTGGATCAACCAGCGATGGCCAAACAACCACTATTGGTCGGAATGGATCTGATTACACCGCGGCCATTGTGGGCGCTGCTCTTTCGGCCAATGTCATTGAAATCTGGACAGACGTCGATGGCGTCCTCAGTGCCGATCCGAATAGGGTTGCATCGGCGTTCGTGCTACCCCGGATTACGTACGAAGAGGCAATGGAGTTGTCGTACTTCGGAGCCAAGGTGCTTCACCCTGCTGCCATCGCGCCTGCGGTTGCGAAAGGGATTCCATTACTGGTCAAAAATACTCTTAATCCGAAAGCACCAGGGACATTAATTTCTCGCGCCGGAAAGAATGGCGATCATTTGGCGAAGGGAATTACCTCCATTGCCGGACTGACCTTACTTACTCTCCGCGGTTTGAGCATGGTCGGTGTCCCGGGAAATGCCGAGCGACTATTTCGCGCGCTGGCGTCCCGCGGCGTCAGCGTCATCCTTATTTCCCAAGCTTCTTCCGAGCACACCATCTGTTTTGCGGTCCGGGATACAGACGCGGCTGCGGCGACTGCAGCGGCGCGACAGGAATTTCGATTAGAGCTGCACCACAAATTGACTTCGCTCGATGAAAAACCGGACCAAACGATCATTGCCGTTGTTGGTGATCAGATGAAAGGTCACCCCGGCGTTTCGGGGAAAATGTTCGGGGCGCTTGGCCGACACAACATCAACATCAGCGCCATTGCGCAGGGCGCCTCCGAACGGAACATCTCTTGTGTTGTTGATACGGCACAGCAGTCGCGCGCGTTAAATATTATTCATGGCGCTTTCTTCGAGAGGCGCAAGCGCCTTGCGCTTTTCGTCATCGGTACCGGTAATATTGGTGGAACCCTTCTCCGTCAGCTCCACGAGCAACGCCACTATCTTCTCTCTCGCGGGTTCGACGTCACCGTAATTGGGGTTGCGAATAGCAAGCGCTTTCTCCTCGATTGCAGTGGGATTAACCTGGGGCGCTGGCGCGAAGAGCTGGCCGCTTCGCGACGAAGAATGGATCTGCGGACGTTGGCATGTGAAATCGGGAAACTGGAGCTGACCGACGCAGCCATTGTCGATTGCACGGCTGCCGATTCGGTGGTGCAGGCCTACCCGGACTTTGTGCGAGCGAATCTTCACATCATCACGCCAAACAAGCGTGCGAATGTCCTGCCCTGGCGGCGGTACGTCTCGTTGATGAACCTTTTGCGAGAACGGCAGATTTACTTTCTCGATGAAGCTAACGTTGGTGCCGGGCTCCCAGTCATGTCCACCATTCGCGACCTCATCGCCAGCGGAGACATCATCAAAAAGGTGGAGGGTATTTTTTCCGGAACGCTTAGCTTTCTCTTCAATAGCTTTGATGGAGCAATTCCGTTTAGTGAGCTGGTGCAGACCGCGCACAACAATGGTCTGACCGAGCCCGATCCGCGCGATGATCTTTCCGGTGAGGATGTCGCCAGAAAGTTACTCATCCTTGCGCGTCAGACTGGATCGAAAATGGAGATATCGGATGTTGAGGTCGAGAATCTGGTCCCCAGGAATTTGGCCGTCGGAAAATTCTCGCCGCGTTTTTTTACGTTGTTGGCCAGGCACGACGCATTCATGTCAGCACGATTCAAGCGTGCGCGGTCGCGCGGCGCGGTTTTGCGCTACGTCGGTACACTCGAACGCAGCCGCGCTCGTGCTGGAATCAAAGAGTTTCCACGCGATCACCCGATCGCGGCGACGAAGGGCAGCGACAACATTATCGCGTTCACCACAAAACGTTACGCGCACACGCCACTTGTCATTCAGGGCCCGGGAGCAGGTGCGGACGTCACCGCCATGGGGGTGTTTTCAGATATCCTAAAGTTACTCCACTACCTTCCGCACTAGGCCGAAATAATTGCAGGATGTTTCTGCGAGCCCTGAATTGCGTTCGAGGCTGACGGCGACGCTGCCTCCACAATTGCGTTCCCCTGCATTATTTCTTATTTTCGAGTTCGTCAGCCAACGCGCCCGCATCATAGACTTTCCGCAAAGCTTCGCTGATGGCCGCAGAATCGACGGAAACGGCGCGCGCTTGTTTGTCGGAGAAAATGCAATCGAGCACGAGCGATTGAATGTTTCCGTCGAAAATGATGCCGACGAATTCGTTCGCCTTGTTGACCACTGGACTGCCGCTGTTACCGCCTATGATGTCCGCGTCGGAAACGAAATTAAACTTTGTTGCGAGATTCAATTGCGGCTTGCGCTCGATCCAGCGTTGGGGGAGATCGAAGGGCGGGCGGTTATCGTGTTCGGCAGCGCGCTGATAGAGTCCAGCGAGATCCGTAAAAGGCGGAATTTGTTTGCCATCTTCCTCGTAACCCATGACTTTTCCGTAGGACAGGCGGAGCGTGAAAGTCGCGTCCGGATAATTACTCGTCCCTTCAATTGCGAAACGCGCTTTCGCGATTTCGGCATAGGCTTGCCTCTTAATTTCCTCCTGCGCCTCATGCGTCTTGCGTGCTTCCCGAGCCGGCGCGTCGATCATTCGTGCGAGATCGAGCATAGGATCGTGCGCCGCCTGCAACGCCGCCGCGTTTTTCGCGTAAAGATTTTTTCGAAACTCGACATCTTTCAATTTTGTTCCGCTGACCAATTCCATCGCGCTTGCGTGCGGCGATTTGCCGGCGAGGACCTGTCTCACCAGCGGATCGTTGCCAGCGAATTTCTCGGCGAAATCGGTGAGTGAATCCGTTAGCCGGAGAATCTCATAATCATCGTAGACCGGCTCGTTGGAGAAAAGTTGCAACTCCAGTGATTCCTTAGCGCTATCGCGAAATGCTGCAATTCGTTGGCCGTTCGGTTTGGCGCGTTCGTCGATTGCGCGGGTGAGCAAGCGCGCATACTTGAACAGCGTCCCGTAGAATGCCCGGGGGCCGCGGTATCCAACCGAGACCGGGCGCTCCTGTTCCAGATAATCATAAAGCGGCGCGATTTTGACCAGTTCCCCCTGCGCCTTCTTGATGCGATCGTAAGCCCCAGTCGTCGATTTCAACTTCGGATCGCGTGAAATCGCATCGCGCAATTTCTTCTCTCGCGCTTCGATCGCGCTCCAGATCTCCGGGTCAAACAGGGCGGCGACATAACCGTCGTAGCGTTTGCGATTGTTTTGATCGCCAAAGAGATCCTCCCGCGCTCGTCTCGCGTTTTCGAACGAGCGTTGTCCCCAGGCGATCAACAATACTTCGCGCCGGTTAAACATCTGGAGCCAGGTCGGCACTTCGCGATCGCGGCGATCAGCCAGCTCATCGACCGTAAGTTGACGGTCCGTTCGCCCCGGACTTCCGCTAACGAAAGTTAGTTCGCCATCGCTTGGCCCCTGCGAATTCCATTTCAGGTAATGCTCTGTTTTTGCGGGCTGCCCGTTTTCATAAGCGCGGAAAATGCAAATATCGAGATCGAAGCGGGGATATTCGAAATTGTCCGGGTCGCCGCCGTAAAAAGCCATCTGCTGTTCTGGCGCGAAAACGATCCGGACGTCGTCGTAACGTTTGTAACGATAAAGATGATAGAGGCCGCCTTGATAAAGCGTAACGACATCGGAGCGCAGACCGGTTTTGTCTTTGCTTTCCTTTTCGATCTGCGCAATCGCGTTCTCGCGCGCCTTACTCGCGGCGTCGGGAGGCATGCCGGCTTTTACCGCCGCGTTTACTTGCGCGGTGACGTCTTCGATCGACATCAGCACATTAAGCTCGAGATCGGCGCATTTGATTTCTTCCGCGTTCGTCTTCGCAAAGAAGCCTTCTTTCAAGTAATTGTGCTGCTGGCTCGACGCTTTTTGGAGCGCATCCGCGCCCACATGATGATTGGTAATGCAGAGTCCGTTACCGGAAACGAACGACCCGCTGCCGCCGGAATTAAATCGGACGCTGGCTTTTTGCAGATGTTCAAGCCACTGCGGAGTGGGTTCGAATCGATACTTTTCCTTTAATTGCTTGAGCGGCGGATTGGTGAACAGCCACATCCCTTCGTCGGCGAGGACAGGAACTGCGGGAGCAACCATCATAGCAAAAGCAAGGCGGAGCGAAATCATCGCGGAATGTAGAGTGAGAATGCATTTAATGAAAAGCTTGCTTTGATTCCAGAGAACAGACATCCGCTGGTCATTAATTGCAGAAGCTGAAAGTGCAGGCTCGGTGCGCCGAGATTTACGTGGATTTGGAAAAGTAGTTCTCGCTACTATTGCACAGACGTAGTTCATTTCAGTAGTGCCAAAGAAAAATTCAGATGGTTCACTCCGCTCCAGAGTCTTGATCCTGGTAGATGAATCGAACGTCGGCAGTTCGGTGCGAACAGCAGGACGCGGCCTTGACTGGATCAAGTTGCGCAATTTTCTGGCCGGGCCTGCCATGGGCCGTGACCTAATCGAGATGGTGGTTTATGCCGGTTTGCCACCGGCGACTCCGGCATGGCAGGAGGAGCGCGATAAGAAGAACAAGTTCGTGCATTGGCTGCGCTCGAACGGATTCATGGTCGTGACCAAAGACGGGTCGCCCGCCGAAGAAGGGCATTACAAAGCGAACGTTGACGTGATGATGGCGATCGACGCACTCGAGCTTTCAATCGAAATGCGGCCCGATCTAGTCATCCTCGTTACTGGTGACGCCGATTTCGCGTATCTCGTCATCAAACTGCGGCGACACGGGATCCGCGTAGAAGTGGCCTCAGTGGCGGCAAATCTTGGAAACATATTGCGGTCGGCCGCGAACGATGTGATTGACCTGGCGCCATTACTCCGAACGTTCGAGATCAATGTTCCGGATTCTGCGCCCCGACCGCGCGCGCAACAACCGCGGCGACGCCAGCCGCGATTTCGTCCGCTCATGCCCCGAAACGGCTAACAGGAGGTAGATCGAGGCGAAAGCGTTCCCGAAAATAAGAGGTGGCATTCTTACGTTTTTCAGGCGATAGTCCCAGTCTGCTGCGACTTTCCGAAGCGCGATCTAATTCTATCGCGCCTTGGAAATTAATCCTCGTCAGCCGTTTGACTTATTTAATCGATTATGAACGCCGAACTCGTCAAAGCCGCCACCGAAATAGTCCACAATCAGCAAATTCTTGTGAACATCGTTTCACGTCGTGTCCGCCAACTCACCCTCGGGCATCGTCCGCTGGTCGAGTTCGCTCCAGGGATGGGTCATGCCGACATAGCGCTGACTGAAATCGCGAACGGCAAGCTGGCGTTCGAGTCCACGTTTGGCCAGAATGGCAATACGCCGCCGCAAGTTGTCCCATTTCCGGAAATCAGCGCAGGCAAGAAAACGAAAAAAGCCGCGTAGAAAGCCGCGAGCGGACTGGTGGGTTCTCGGTTATCCGGGCTGAAGCGAAAAGGCTTGGAACTGCTTGAGGGAGGGTGAGAGTTAGGATCCTATGGGACACAGTCAAGGAAGAGACAACGTTAGGAAACGCGCCGCACGTCGCAGAAAAACGGAACGCCTCGCCCTCGCAAAGAAAAAGCAGAAGCCGGCGAAGTAACTTCAACACAGCGGTTAGAAGTCGGAAGAAATAGCCGCGGCCTCGAAGCGAGGCGACGATTTCTTGAAGGTGTTTTCGCGCGCGAAATTTTTGGCGGCCTATTTAATATAGGATGGTGTCCGCAACACGCCGTCCCGGCCTCACTCTGCATACCAGCAACCGCCTCGAGCGGCTGGCCGACCAACTGGCCGAGCTTACAGCCGATCCACTTCGCTCGCCGCTCCTGCCGGAAATCGTTGTTGTGCAAAGCAACGGCATGCGCCGCTGGCTCGAGCAACAGATCGCAGAACGCCACGGCATTTGCTCAAACGTGCAGTTTCCTTTTCCGCAAAAGTTCTTTCAGGATCTTTTGCAGGAAGCGTTCCCTCAAGCTGAAGCGACGAATCTTTTCGATCAGGAGGTGATGACGTGGCGGATCATGAAAGATCTGCCGCGCGTTGCTACCCGTCCGGAGTTTGCTGCGGTCGCAAATTACCTCCGCGGCGAACGGACTGAACTGCGCGGGTATGAGCTGGCCCGAAGAATCGCTCACGTTTTCGACCAATATCTCGTTTTTCGCCCCAAAATGATTTTGGATTGGGACGCGGGCGAGGGGAAGGATTGGCAACCGATCCTTTGGCGTCAATTGCAGCAAGCCGCCCCGGGCCAGCATCAAGCGGCGCTGGGATTGCAATTGATCGATGCACTCAAGCATAGGCGCGCGCCGGTTCCCGAGCGCGTCTCGATCTTCGGGGTCACGACTCTGCCGCCGTTTTACATCTCGCTCATCGGAGAAATTTGCGCGCTCTGTCCGGTCCATCTTTTTGTGCTGGAACCGACCCCGCATTGGTGGGGCGATATTCGTTCGAAGCGCGAAAAGGCACGAGCGAAACAACCGGAGTTGTTCGGATTTGACGAGGAAGAAGCCGGCGACAACGAGTTGTTAGGCGCAAACGGAAAAGTCGGTCGCGACTTCTTGAATCTTATTGCTGAGCTCACGCCGGCGGCGGAGCACGAAGATTTCGTTTCACCGGCGAAGGCGGAATCCGGAGCAGCACCGGTGTTGTTGGAAATTCAAAATGATATTTTCGAACTGAAGTCGGGCACGGCCAAAGTAAAGCGACCCATCGCGCCCAGCGATCGCTCCCTGCAAATTCATTCCTGCCATAGCATCGTGCGCGAGCTCGAGGTTTTACACGATCATCTGCTCGATCTCTTTCAGCATCATCCTGCGCTGAAGCCGAAAGACATCATCGTAATGATGCCAGACGTTTCCATGTACGCGCCTTTTATCGATGCGGTATTCGGCGTGCCGGAAAATCCGAAGTACAAAATTCCGTACTCGGTTGCTGACCGGGAAGTACGCGCCGGTAGCGGAATCATCGACACATATTTTCGCAGCTTGGAAATTTTGCCGGGGCGTTTCATGGCAAGCGAAGTTTTTGCAATTCTGGAAGCACCGGCGGTGCAACGCTGTTTTGGAATTGCGCCAGCAGAGATGGAAACGATTCGGCGTTGGGTGGACGAGTGTGCGATCCGCTGGGGGATCGACGCGCAACATCGGGAGCGACTGGGCTTACCCCCCTTCGCGGAGAACAGTTGGCGGTACGGGCTCGACCGGATGTTGCTCGGTTGCGCGCTGCGACCGGAGAACCGGGAATTGTTCGACGGAATTTTACCATTCGATGAAATCGAGGGCTCGGATATGGAAGTCCTCGGAAACTTTGTCGAATTTGTGGAACGGCTTTTTTCGCGCACTGCTGAATTCAGCAAACCGCGCTCGCTCTCCGAGTGGCAAGGCGATTTGCGCGACACGCTCGACGCTTTTTTCGAAGCCGAGGAGGCGGCGCAACGTGAATTGAACCGGCTTCGCGCCGCTATCGCCGCACTCGGCGAAATTGGCGCCGCCTCGCATAACGAAAGCGCGGTTCCGCTCGATGTCGTGATCGCGCAACTGGGGCATTCTCTCGAAGAATCAAGCAGCGGCGCCGGTTTTCTCTCCGGCCAGCTGACCTTTTGCGCGCTCAAGCCAATGCGCAGCGTTCCATTCAAAATCATTTGTCTCCTTGGGCTGAACGACACGGCCTATCCGCGGCACGATCGCGCCCCGGGTTTTGATCTGGTGGCACAATATCCGAAACGCGGAGATCGAAACATCCGCGACGTTGATCGCGAACTTTTCCTGGAGGCACTTCTTTCCGCGCGCGAAGTTTTCTATCTCAGTTACGTCGGGCAATCGTTGCGGGATAACAAGCCGCTGCCACCGAGCGTGCTGGTGAGCGAGCTGCTCGATTATGTTGCGGAGAATTTCGACGCGCCCTTCGCCGAGTTCGTAATCAAACATCCGTTGCAGGCCTTCAGCCCGCGCAATTTTCAAGGTAATAGCAGATTGTTCAGTTACTCGGCGGACAACTGCGCGGCTGGAATCGTCACGGAAAGGGATCGCTTCGAAGCATCGCCATTTTTCGATCAACCACTAAGCGAGCCGGATGAGAAATGGCGTGACGTTGAAATCGCGCGCCTGGTGGATTTTTTTTCCCATCCCGCGAAATTTTTTGTGCGGCACCGGCTGGGAATCGACCTGCCACGCGACCGGGAAGAAGTGGAAGATCGGGAACCATTCGCCCTTCATCCGCTCGATCGTTACAGCATTGAGCAACAATTGCTGGACGCTGCCCTCGATGGGATTGATCCGGAAAGCGCGCTCGCGTCGGTGCGGGCGTCAGGCGTTTTGCCGCCGGGTGGGACGGGTGGACTAATTTTTGATGAGTTATGCGCCAATGTGACAACGTTCGCCGACGCAATTCGGCAGCAGGTGGCGGTGCAAGCGCAGCCGGCAACTATTGTTCGTGCGGAGATTGGCGATTTCACTTTGAGCGGTCGGATCGATCGCATCCGCGGCGAGATTCTGCTGCATTACCGGCTAACGAAATTAAAAACGAAAGATTTCGTACGAATCTGGATCGAGCATCTGGCGCGGAACCTGGCCGAGCAAAAACCCGCCCTGCTTTTTGGAAAGGAAGGACAAGAGATCGCCGGTTACGAATTTCCGCCGATGAAAAACGCGCGCGAGATTCTGACTGACTTGCTGACGATTTATTGGGGCGGTCTCCGCCAACCGTTGCGGCTATTTCCGCGAAGTTCCTGGACGTTTGTCGAAAAACTCTTTGCCGGAAGGAAGCTGGACAGCGCGCGCTATTCCGCAAGAAGCGATTGGAAGAGCAACGAGTACGACGAGAAGAGCAGGGGCGAGCGCGACGATAGCTATATCAAGCTGGCGTTCCGCGATACCGACGACGTTCTCGATGAAGAGTGGGAAAAGATCAGCCTTCTTGTTTTCAAACCGATTTTTTCCGCGCGCAAACGGCGATGAAACCCGAATTCAACGCTACACAGACTTCACTGGAAAAGGGATTCACCGTAATCGAAGCGAGCGCAGGCACGGGGAAGACAACGACGATATCGGCCATCGTTTTGCGATTGCTGGTGGAGCAGGCAATCCCGATCGAGCAAATTCTGGTTACTACTTATACGGAGCTCGCGACCGCGGAATTGCGTGGTCGCATTCGCGATACAATCGCCGATGCGCTGGCGCAGACGCGTCTGCCGTTCGTCGCGGAGATCGTTAAAGGGATTACGAACCGAAAACAATTCGAGCGCAGTTTGAAACTGGCGCTGCAAAGTTTTGATGAAGCTCCCATCTTCACCATCCACGGTTTTTGCGCGCGCGTTTTGGCCGATCGCGCGTTCGAAAGCGGAGTGCCGTTCGAGGCCGAGGTGGTGACGGATCAATCTCGTTTCCTGCATGAAGTCGCAGACGATTTTTGGCGCGCCCATTTTTACAACGACGATACCATCATCGCTACGGTGGTGCGGGAGCGACTGACGCTGGCGGGTTTGGTTGAGTTGCTCGTTCAAATAACCAACAATCCTACTTTGCGCGTTTCGCCCCGTTTCGAAAATCGCGCCGCTCTGGAAAAGAAAATTACCGAGCTGTGCCGCGTGGGGGGTGACCCCGAGGAATTCGCAGAATTGGCGGGACGTTTCGTCGTCTCGCTTCAAGCGGAATTTTGTGAATGGGCGCGTGAGGAATTGCGCCGGCGGAAGACAGATCACCGCGTTCAATCGTTTGATGACATGCTCACACGACTGGACGAAGCATTGCGAGGCGAGAGAGGGAAAGATTTACGAAAAACTTTGCGCGAGCGTTTCACCGTCGCGCTGGTGGATGAGTTCCAAGACACCGATCCGGTGCAGTATTCGATCTTCTCGCAAATTTATGGCGGTAGCGACAGGTCAGTATTTTTTATCGGCGATCCCAAACAGGCGATCTATGGATTTCGGGGCGCGGACGTTTTTACTTATTTGGAAGCGGCAAAAGTCGCGAATCGCCGTTATACCTTGGAACGAAATTGGCGTTCGGAAGCCAAGCTCCTCGATGGAGTAACCACGATGTTCAGTCGGCGCGACGGTCCATTTGTCATTGAAAGCATCGACCTTTCACCGGTAACAGCATCGGGAAAAGCCGATGCCGAGCCGCTTACGATAGGCGGCCGGCGGGATCAGCCGCTGCGTTTCTGGATCGCATCGACTGAGGACAAGGCACGAGTGGAAGAAGCGGTGGCGGCGGAGATTGCGTCATTGTTGGCCGGTGAAACCAAAATCGGGGCGAGGAAGATTGAGCCGCGCGACATCGCGGTCCTGGTGAATAACAACACGCAGCCAGGCTGGGTTCAGAGGGCGCTGGCGGATTATCGAATTCCATCGGTCGTTTACAGTGCGGCCAGCGTTCTCAAATCCGGCGAGGCGTCGGAGTTATTGCGGGTGCTGTTGGCAGTGGCGCAGCCAACACATGAAAAAATAGTTCGGTCCGCGCTGGCGACAGAGGTGTTCGGCCTGAATGCGAACGCGTTGGAAAATTTGTCGAGCGATGAAGCGGAGTGGGAAGCGACCCTCAATCGCTTTGCCGATTACCACCTGCTGTGGCGTGATCAGGGTTTCGTGCAAATGATGCGGGCACTTCTTATCGGCGAGAAAGTGCGCTCCCGTTTGCTCTACTGGCGCGACGGCGAACGCCGGCTCACGAACGTTTTGCATTTAATCGAACTGTTGCACGCAGCTTGCGTTGAAAATCGCCTCGGCATTGATGGACTGAGTAAGTGGCTGGCGCGGCAAATTTCCCTCGGCGGCGAACTAAAAGACCAACATGAATTGCGTTTGGAAAGTGACGAAGATGCGGTTCGGATCGTTACCATTCACAAAAGCAAAGGCCTCGAGTACGACATCACTTTTTCGCCGTTTGTGCGCAAGGAACCATGGAGCGGGTCGAAGGAGTTTTTGAAGTTTCACGAAGACGATAAGCTCGTGCTCGATCTGGAAGAATTACCGAAGCATAAAAAAATCCGGAACCGCGAAGAGCTGGCGGAGATGGTTCGCCAACTTTACGTCGGACTTACACGGGCGAAACATCGCAGTTATCTGATTTGGCAGGACAGGAAAACAAAATCGAAATCGGCTCTGAGCTGGCTGTTTTCCGCGGAAGCATCAGCCGACGCATTTCTTGAGAAAAAAGGCGAGTTCAACACGAGCGGACGCGTGCGCGCTGCATTTGGCGAAAGTGAAGTAATCGCGGTTGAAGATTTGCCCGAAGGCGGTGAAAAAGTTTTTGCACCGACATCAGCGTTAGGAACATCGCTGACGCCCCGAATTTTCGATAAGGAAATCGATCGAAGCTGGCGGATTTCGAGTTTCAGTTCGCTGATCAGCGGGCGAACGGAGGAACCGGAGACACCGGATTACGATAGCCTGGAACCTGGCGGCGAGGTTGCAGAAGAACCGGTCCGGCCGACGCAGGGAATTCACGCTTTTCCCGGTGGGATGCGGGCCGGGACCTGCCTGCATTTAATTCTGGAGGAACTCGATTTCGACGATCTTTCGCAACTGCGGCCGCTGGTAGCAAGAAAGCTGGCCGATTTCCATTTCGAAAATTTTGATGAAGTGGTGTGCGACACGTTGGAGAAGACATTGCGGGTTCCGCTTGGGGAAGATGGCTTCACGCTTTCGCAAATTTCGCGTGCGTCACGTTTGTCGGAGCTGGAGTTCACTTTTCCGATCACGGCATTGACCACGACACGCTTGCGCAAGGTGTTTCACGTGAAGGAGCTGCCGCTGGCCATCGATCGCCTGCAGTTCACGCCGGCCAACGGATTCATGAAAGGCTTCATCGATCTCGTTTTTGAGCGCGAGGGACGTTTCTATTTTGTCGATTGGAAATCGAACTGGCTGGGAATCGATTCTGCCAGTTACGCACCTGAGAATATTGCGCCGGAAATGGCGCGGAATTTTTACAATTTGCAGCTAGGCATTTACGCAGTGGCGCTGCATCGCTACTTGCGGCGGCGTTTGCGAGGTTACGAATACGAGGAGCATTTCGGAGGCGCGTTCTATATTTTCCTGCGCGGAACCGATCCGGGGAAACCGGAGAATGGGATATTCTTCACACGTCCGCCGCGCGAATTTGTGGAACAACTGGATGAAGTTTTTCATGGCAACCCCTGAGCTCGAAGTTCATTTCATCGATCAGCATTTCGCCGCGCTAATGAATCGGTTGGCGAAGGTTCCATCGCCGGAACTGGAGTTGGCCGCCAAATTGGTATGCAATCTTCGCGAGCGCGGAGACATTTGCGTAGCGCTACGAACGATCACTTCCACCGATGCGTCGAAAATCGGCGGTCCGGGCGTCCCGCCGCTGAGAGATTGGATAAGAAAATTGCGCGCCTCGGGAGTAGTGGGCGCGGCGGGAGAATTCGCGCCACTCATATTAGATAAGGCGGAACGGCTTTATCTTCAGCGTTACTGGAAATATGAGGATGACCTTGGACGCAATCTCCAAGCGCGTCTGAGGGATAATCCGATTCGCGACTTCAACCAAGCTGAGATGGCCAAAAATCTTGAGGGCCTGTTTCCCGGGCAGTCTGATTTGCAAAAAGTCGCAGCTTTCGTCGCGGCAACCTCGCAGATCTGCGTTATATCGGGCGCGCCCGGAACGGGAAAAACGCGCACCATTGTTTTAATCTGTGCCCTCCTGATCGCGCTTGCCGGAAAACGGGGTCTCAATTTCGCGCTCGCCGCTCCGACCGGCAAAGCGGCGGCGAGGCTTAAGGAAACAATCGCGCAAACGCGGTTCTCGCTGCGGCTGCCTGATGAGCTAGAACTTCCGGAGGATGCATCAACCATCCAGCGGTTGCTTGGGGCCAAAGGGGACTCGCCGCATTTCCGGCACGACGCAAAGAATCCGCTGGCGGCCGATGTCGTGATTGTGGACGAGGCGTCGATGATCGACCTGGCACTACTGGCCAAGCTGTTCGATGCGGTGCGTCCGGATGCGCATATTATTCTGGTTGGCGACAAAGACCAGCTTGCCTCGGTAGAAGCGGGAAGCGCCTTTCGCGACATTTGCACACCCGGGCGGGAGCTCGGAATCTCTGTCTCGTTAGCAGAGGCTTTCGCGAAATGCACAGGCGAGGAATTGGAGGGCACAAGCGCGAGCGAAGCGCCAATTCATTCTGTCGTAGTTGAATTGCGGCGCAACTATCGCTTTACACCGGAGACAGGAATTGCCGAACTAAGCAGTGCCGTCAATCAGGGCGATGCCGGGGGCGCAATCGCGGTTTTGAAAAGGGGCGGACGAATCCGCTGGCGGCCAACGCCGTCGGCAAAAAATTTCGAGCGAGAAGTGCGCGAGCGCGTCTTTCCACGATTCAAAAGGCTTTTAACGTTGACCGATCCAACAGATGCCTTGAATCAACTGGCGGAATTCGCAGTTTTGTGCGCGTTGCGCCGCGGGCCTTTCGGTGCCGAAACGGTGAATGCGTTGCTGGAGCAAATGCTACGTGAAACTGGGAGAACGGAAGGTAACACGCGTTATCATGTCGGACAGCCGTTGATCATTGTGCGAAACGATTACAATGTTGGCCTTTTTAATGGCGACCTCGGGATCGTGCTGCCAGATGCGACTAGTGGCGAGCTGCGGGTTTTTTTTCGCGGCGAAGACAGCGATGTGCTCAATTTTGCGCCAGGGCGTCTACCGGCACATCAACCGGCCTTTGCGTTGACTGTGCACAAAAGCCAGGGATCGGAGTTTCGTGATGCGCTGCTTATTTTACCGGAAAAAGACGCGCCGGTGTTGACGCGCGAGCTGCTTTATACAGGTGTAACCCGGGTGCGTGAGACAGTAGAAGTGTGGGCCACGGAGCACATCTTGAGGCAAACAATCGAACGAAAAATAGAGCGGAGCTCGGGACTGCGGGACCGACTTTGGAAGAAAAACGGCGGCAGTTAATTATTGACTTCACTGGCCTAAAATTGAGACATTGACGCGTGAATCTGAGGCAACCATCTCGGAAATAATGGTTGGAAAACCGACAACTCACATGGGATTGAGGACGGAAGCGGCCCGGTTTTTTGATCCGCTAAGGTCAAAACGATGCCAGTCAGCCAGTCAATCACGCGCGAGAATCGAGTGATTTTTTCGAGCGGCGACCGCGGATTCACCGCCAAAGAAGTAGTCGATTGCGCGGTTGTGCGTGGTGAAATCGATCCGCTGTGGAGAGTTTTCTTGCGCCTGACTGAGTGCGATCGTCTGGCGAACGAACGGGAATTGGAAGTGGACGATTCCGCGCTCGATTCTGCGGCGATTGCGTTTCGTTACAAGCATGACCTAATCACGGCGGAGGAAACCGAGCGATGGCTCGAGGATCGCGGAGTTTCTCTGGCCGAATTCAGTGAATATTTTGCCCGCCAATATTGGGGCCGTTCTTATAGCGGCACGGTCGATCCGCCCACATCGAGCTATCAAATGGCGTCGGCGGAAGAGAAAGATCTTTTTCTGGTCGATCTGATTCTCTCCGGCTCACTGAATCGAATGGCGGAGCGATTAAGTTATCGGGTTGCGGCGCAAGCGGACGAAACGCGCGATAACAAGGCAAGCGTGACGGAAGAGCGGACCCGATTCCTGGCGACGGCAAAAATTGATCAGGCCGATCTGGCAGATTGGCTGGCGCAGCTTGGCCGGGACCAGGAATGGCTCGATGAAATATTCGCGGCCGAAGCGGCCTACCAGCGGCGTGTTTCGAAAATTCTTACCGAACAGGCGTTCCAGAAAGAGCTAGGGTCGATGCAGCTGAATTTCACGCGTTTTGAGCTCGAGACAGTCGAAGTCGATTCACGCGACGCCGCGGCGGAAGTGGTTGCCTGTGTGCGGAACGACGGCATGGAAATGAGCGAAGTAGCCGAAGAGAGCCGGTATCCGTTTCATCGCAGCGAAGTCTTGCTGGAGGACATTCCGTCGGAACAGCAGCAACGATTCTTAAGTGTGAAGGCCGGAGCTCTGTTCGATCCCATTCCGCGGGGCGACGCCTTCGAAGTTTGGCGGGTGAAAACACGAACCGAACCGTCCTTGCAGGACGCGATTATTCGCGCGCGCCTGGAGAGCCGAATTATCGACCGCTGTTTCAATGAATTGCTAAGCAAATACATTGATTGGAAATTCTTCCTCCCTCCGAACGAATGAACGCAAAAGATGTCGATTTGCTGCGGCGTTCCGATCTCTTTCGGTTTTTACCCGACGAGCATTTCGAGAAAATCCGGCCGCTGCTTCAAGAAGAACGGCATGACTTTGGCGATTTGATCGTCAAGCAAGGAGATCCCGCCAGCGCCTTTTATATTTTAATTTCGGGACGCGCCCGGGTGGTGAAATCGGGATCGAGCAACGGCGAGGAAATTGTTCTAGGGACGCTTCGCCCGGGCGACAGCTTCGGCGAGGCCGCGCTTACGGAAGGGGGGACACGCACGGCGACTGTTCGTTGCAGCACCTCGGTCGAAGTGTTGCGGCTCGATCGAGCCGAGTTCCTCGCCTTGACCGAAAAGGCTCCGGAGTTGAAAGAGCACATGCAGGTGACGCGGCGCGCGCGCACACTGCAGAGTTTCCTCTACGAATTCAGTAATTTCGGGAGACTGCCAACGCTGGCGCTTCGTGGAATGATCGAAAAGCTCGAGCGGGTTCAGTTTCAAAGGGGCAATCTCATTATTAAAGAGGGCGATTCCGCTGGACCGATGTATATCCTGGAGAAAGGAAGGGCCCGCGCTTTTACGCAGAACAATGGCGCGCAGGTGAATCTCGCATTCTATCGGGATGGGGATTTTTTTGGTGAACTCTCGATTTTGAACGGCTCGCCACGAGCGGCTTCGGTCGAAGCATATTCGGATTGTGATCTTCTCGCGCTCGATCCGGATGCCGTGCGCAGTTTGAAGCAGAGCTATCCCGAATTCGGCAAGTTGCTGGAAGAACGGCTGGCGCAATACAAAGCGAAAACCGAAGCGCGCATTCCCCTCGATTTCACCGAGGAATTGGTTCCGGCGGAAACGCTAGCGCACAACAAAGTTGCGCTCGATGGGAAATTCGCGGTCAAAGAAAAGGAGGGCGCAGAGGCGCCATTTGCCGATGACGAGGGACATTTCCGAAAAAAGAAGCGACGCATCCGCAAATTCGAGCACATCACGCAGATCGATGAAATGGACTGCGGCGCCACGAGTCTGGGAATGATTTGCCGCCACTTCGGGCGCAAGGTCAGTCTCGCGCGCATCCGACAGCTTTGTCACACTGCCACTGATGGCACGAGTTTGAAGGCGCTTTGTCGCGCGGCGGTCGAGCTCGGTCTGGCGGCGCGAGCGCTGAAGGTTTCGCTTCGCAATCTGTCGGTGATGCCCCTGCCCGCGATTGTGCACTGGGAAGGCAATCACTGGATGGTGCTCTACGACGTCGACGAAACGCAAGTACGCGTGGCCGATCCCGCGTTGGGCTTGCGCAAAGTTCCACGGAAGGAATTTGAGCAAAAGTGGTCGGGCTATGCCGCGTTGTTTGATTATACGATTGCCTTCGAGCGGGCGCCGGAGAGCAAACCGAGCATGGCCTGGGTCTGGCCGTTCCTGGCAAAGTTCCGCAAGATTTTGCTGCAGGTGTTGGGACTTGCGGTTGCGGTCAGTTTCCTGCAACTGCTGTTCCCGGTTTTCACCCAGATGGTGGTGGACAAGGTGATCGTCGAGAATGATCTCGGTCTTCTCAAGACCATCATCCTCGGCATGCTCGCCGCGATCATTTTTGTGCAACTGGCAGCGATCGCGCAGGAATATTTACTCGCCTTTGCTGCGGTGCGGCTCGATACCGCTATTCTCGATTTTCTCAGCCGGCAGCTTCTCTGTTTGCCGATGAGCTATTTTACCAGCCGCCGGACGGGTGACATTCAACGCCGGCTCGATGGCGCACGTCAAGTCCGGCAATTCGCGGTGCAACATGGCGTCGCCGCGTTATTGGCGATGGTACATTTGCTCGGGGCGGTGGTGTTGATGGCGCTCTACAGCGCCTGGCTCACGTTGGCCTTCCTTGCCACCATACCGCTCTATGCCGCCCTGATGTATTTTTCGCTCAAAGTTCTGCGACCGCTTTTCGCCGACGTTGAGGAAAGCCAGGGCAAGTATAGTTCCCATCAAATCGATGCCATCAAAGGAATCGAAGCAGTCAAAGCTGCCTCGGCCGAGTCGGTCTTCCGCGACGCGATGTTGAACGAGTTTCTCTCCGTTTCGAAAAAGATTTTCCGTTCCAATTTCGTGGTCATGTCTTATGACAGCGTGCTACAAACTATCGGCTTGCTCTCGACCGCGATTTTTTTGTGGGTCGGCGCGAACCAGGTCATCAGTGGCCATCTCAGCGTTGGCGGCTTCGTCGCCTTTAGCTCGCTGACCGCGATCGCTTACGCCGCGATCCTGCGCACGCTCGGGGTTTGGGATAATTTGCAGTTGGCGGCGGTTTTGATGAACCGGCTCAACGATATCTTCGAACAGGAGCCGGAGCAGGGGCGAGACCGTTCGCGATTGACCCCCGTGCAGAGCTTGGAAGGCCGGATTGAATTACGCAATGTGAGTTTTAGATATGGCGGACCGGAAGCTCCCAACATCTTGAGCAATATCACGCTCGACCTGGCGCCGGGTCGGATGATCGCGTTCGTCGGGCGAAGCGGGTGTGGCAAGACCACGCTGGTGAAACTGATCGCTGGTCTCCTCGAACCGACGGAAGGCACGATCCTCTTCGATCACGTTGATCTGAAGAATCTGAATTATCGGGATGTGCGCCGTCATATCGGAATGGTGCTACAGGAAAACCACATGTTTAACGAAACGATCGCGCGCAATGTTTCCTTCGGCGATTCTGAGCCGGACCTCGATCGTGTCTTGGCCGCGGCCCACGCCGCAGCGGCCCACGATTTCATCATGCGTTTGCCGATGGGTTATGAGACGAAAATCGGTGAATCTGGTCTGGCGCTCTCCGGCGGACAAAAGCAGCGCATCGCGATTGCGCGTGCTATCTATAATAATCCTCCAATCCTGATTTTCGACGAAGCAACCAGCGCGCTTGATACCGAATCGGAGCGGGCGATCCAAAATAATCTCGGTCGCCTTATGGCTGGACGCACGACGATCGCGATAGCGCATCGCTTGAGCACGATTCGAGAGGCCGACTCGATTATCGTGCTGGAAAAAGGCAGCGTTGCCGAAATTGGATCGCATGATGAGCTGATGGCGCAACGCGGTTTGTATTTTTATCTCTCCAGTCAGCAAATGGGTGTGGGCGGATGAGCATGGAAACCTACTCGCCCAGCTCGTTCGACACCGAATCGGAGATGCTGCCACAGGATCCTCCGCCGAAGGTCATTCGTTTTATGGGGTGGTGGTTGATTTGCCTTTTTATTGTCGCGCTGTTGACGGGCGTTTTTGTTCACCTTCCCGAAACGGAGCGCGCCGCCTTTGTCCTCATCCCGCGCGAAGGGGCCGATCCAATTCAGTCACCGCGTCTCGCTACGGTGAATCGCGTTTCCGTTGCGGAAGGACAAACGGTTGCAGCTGGGGCGGAACTCTTCGTCCTGCGATCGGACGAGATTCGGGCATTCGATACGCAGCTGCAAACCCTAACAGAAGATTTGCATACGCAGGAATTGACTCTGGCGAAAATGGACGAAGCCTACGCCGCCGAAGCAAACATTAAGAACGCGCAAGTATCCCAAGCGGAAAGCGAGCTCCGATTTCGCGAGAAGCAAACCGCCAGCAATCGCGAGTTGCTTAACCGACTGGAGAAGCTTTCGAAAAGCGGCGGTTTTTCCCAGATCGATTTGATCAAGCTTCAGCTCGAGGCTGCTGGAGCGGAGAAAGATCAAGCTGTTGCGCAGCGCACACTCGAGCAGGTGAAACTCGAGCGGCAACAACTGGAAAATGCGAATTCGCGCAAACGCGCCGAGCAAGCCGGCGAAGTGCAGAAGTTGAAGATGAAACTCGGCGCTTTGAAAGGTGACCTGGAAAATTCGCAAAAGAATCTGCTGACGATTCGCGCGCCCTACGACGCCGTCATCATTTCCCTGGCGCAGCGCAATGTCGGCAGCGTTGTGCAAAGCGGACAGGAGCTTTGCCAGCTTGGACGCACCGACGCCAAACCGCTCGCGCGCTTGATGCTAAACGAGTCCGGCCTGGCGAAGTTAAAATCGGATCAATTGGTGCGGTTTTTCTTCGAAGCGTATCCGTATCAACGCTACGGCGCGCTGAGCGGAAAGCTCGACTGGGTGAGCCCGTCCGCGGTCGCGGGAGCAAGCGGTCAATATTTCGTCGGATTGGCATCATTGGATGAAGCGGCGAATCGACATCATCTTTCGTTACGGCCTGGAATGAAAGGTGACGCGCGTATTCGGGTAGGAAGCCGGACCTTGATTGAATATGCTTTCGAGCCGATCCGGCAATTACGCGAAGGAGTACGGGATTGATGCAACCGCGCCTCAGCAGTTTAAAAGTTGAAGACCTGCGAACGACGAATGCGGGGATGACTCGTTGTATCAGTTTGGCAAAGCTCGCAGCAAAATCCGATGTCCCGATCGTTCTGCTGGGCGAAACCGGAACCGGAAAAACTTTGCTTGCGCAGGCCATTCACAATTCGTCAGCGCGTGCCGAGGGACCTTTCATTTCTTTCAACGCTTCGGCGATGAGCGATACCTTGCTCGAGAGTCAGCTCTTTGGTCACGAAAAAGGCGCGTTCACTGGGGCGCAACAAGCGGTAAAAGGAAAATTTGAACTCGCGAACGCCGGGACAATTTTTCTTGATGAGATCTCGGACATGAGTCCGCTGGCGCAGGTAAAGATTTTGCGCGTGCTCGAGTATGGTGAGTTCGAGCGGCTCGGTTCTGAACGGATGTTAAAAACAGATGCGCGGATCATTTGCGCGACCAACGTTTCGCTGCGCGATCGGGTGCGTCAGGGAAAATTCCGCGAGGACCTCTATCATCGCTTGAACGGCCTTACCATTTTGATTCCAGCGTTACGTGATCGGCGGGAAGAGTTGCCCGGATTGATCGCGAACGAGCTAAAAGTGTCAGCGCTGAGGCTGGGAAAACAGATCACCGCGATTCACCCGGCCGCGATGGATCGTTTGTTGATGCACGAATGGCGCGGAAATTTACGCGAACTCAACCACACCGTGCGAACGATGACCTTGTTTTGCGACGGTGATGTCATCATGCCCGAGCATGTTCATTTTCCGCCCGACCTCGAGCCGTTGCAAACATCTGCGAATTCGTCGGAGAAAAGTGCGAACCATGCGCAGCCTGATAACGACGGTGGCGATCTCTCACTGGCAAGCGCAGTCAAGCGCCACGTGCACTTTGTCTATAAAGAGGCGAACCGAAATCAACGGCGCGCGGCAAAGCTTCTCGGCATCTCGCGAGCCACCCTGAGCCGGCATTTACGCGAATTGGATCATAAGTGATCCGACTGTGATCAAAACGATACCAGATGGCCTCGATTCTGAACCATCTTCGAAGCTCATCAAAATGGGCTGGGCAGAATTTTGGTGGGTGTGATTAGAAATATAAGCGACTGTGGAATGGGTCATTAGATATTAATTAAAAACTGCGAATTGCGGAAAAAATCGGGTCCAAAAACCTCATGGCACGGATGGTGGTAGTAAGGCACGCGTGAGTTCGTCGAAGGAAAAAAAGGACGCAG
>Ga0209156_10000540_pt1 | contig 32333 bp, 25 predicted proteins | sample GraSoiAngelo_124_FD_185881 | JGI IMG/M metagenome (GOLD analysis project Ga0209156, IMG submission 185881) | Grasslands soil microbial communities from the Angelo Coastal Reserve, California, USA - 14_0927_05_20cm (SPAdes) (version 2) | ecosystem: Environmental > Terrestrial > Soil > Grasslands... | reverse complement strand
GGCCTGCCGGAAATTGGATGTTACGTCGTTGAATTGTCTCCACGCGATTGTCATCTTGTTGCCGTTTGTGGGGTCAACCGCAATAGGACACTCGTTCGCAGCGTCCCCGAGGATGTTGTTCCCGTTTGCATCCACGTTCACCTGGAAACTCGTGAACGGACCGAACTGCGAGATCATTCGCGGCGAAGTCTCTATCTTTCGAGGGGGTGCAGGCGGGTTATCGTACCTTTCAAGTGGCTCATTTCGGGGCACCTTGTGTGTCGGTGCCAGCTGAGCTGAAGCGCTGGCCAGCGCAATGAGCGAAAGCAGACAAGTGAAAACGCTGGCCTTTAACATTCTAAAACGGATCATCATAAGAAACTCCTTTTGCACACGTCGCCCGGATGAAACTGTTTCATGCCGAGCGATCGCGGCAACCAGTAGCGAAGTTTTCGATGGCTGTCGAGATATTTCGCTCGCGCTTAGCTCTCAAATTTGCGCCAGAGAAATGGGCCCTGCAGTTCAGTCCCGTCAACTGTTGCAACGTTTGTCATCGTGCTTGCTACGCCGGGCATCGACACTTGGATTGCTCACGTACGTGGTCATGCGCCAAGAAGATTGATCACACGCTGTAACGGCCCGCCAAAGTAACAACGGCGTTACTTTTCCGGTGTGGCGTTCGGGGCAGATCGTTCCGATTCTATGGGTATGAAAACAATAAATGATCTTAGTAAGAGCCAGTATCTTCCTCTGGAGGACAACTTGGAGAAGAGAGCTAAACGTAGAAAAAGTTATATCAGTCGCCGTTCCTTTTTGGGCAAATCACTCGCCGTCGGAGCGGGAACCATCGGCGCGGGACTGTTGACCAGCATCCGAACCGCAAAAGCAAGTGGTGGTCTCATTAAAGGAGACGCGGATATGCTCCGGTTTGCAGCGGCGGCGGAAATACTCGAGACCGACTTTTGGGTTCAATACAACGAACTAGGCGGCGTCCAAGACCACGAGGTCCCGGGCGGAACCGGGAATCCACGCTATACGGATGCCATTGAAGTCCTCGATGAGGACATGCCCGTATACATCCACGACAACACCGATGATGAAAACACTCATCAAAGCTTCCTGAATGCCTACCTTGCGTCGCAAGGCGCGGATACGGTGAATCTGAACCAGTTTCGCACTCTGCCAGGCAGTTCAGCGACAGGATCCAGCGGGAAACTGCGGCTTACAAATCTCACGCAGCTCACTGTCGACACCAGTTGGTGGACGAGGTACCGCAACGACAAACATAATCCTGACCTCGATCCAAACTTCGTCTTTCCGCAGGCCGTCCCCACCTTGGGGGTCAACCAGCACACGGCAATTCCTCGAACCGATGCTGACACAACGGATCCCAATTTCCTGCAGGCGATCGCGAATACAGCGGCTTTCCACTTCGCGACGATCGAACAGGGTGGGACCAGCCTCTATCCCGCGATGGCGCAAAGGGCCACTAGTGTAGAAGTCTTGCGGATCCTCATCAGCATCGGCCCCACGGAAACTATGCACTTTCAAACCTGGTCGGACAAAGCCGGTAATGCGCCGCCATTGACTGCTGTGGATCCTGTAACCGGTGTATCGGTGACGTTTCCTGATCTGGAGGTGGACAACCAGAACTTCAACAAAAGCCTGATCATGCCGGAGCCGTGTCCGTTCCTGAGCACAGACCTGCCGCGATGTTCGATCATTCGACCGACCAAAACGGATGGCATTGCTATGGGTGTTGTTCAATTCCTAACGGACATGGGGCTTTTCATCGGGCAATCGTCGCAGTTCTTTACCTTACTAGCAGAGTTGGCGAAGGAAGCGGATGAGGCCCAACGCGGTTGTAATTAGCCCATGTGACTGCCCGATCAACTAGGCAACAGTAAGAGGTAACGAGTTCGACACATCCTGACGGTCTGGAAAAGTACCGGTCGTGTTACTTTTCTGGTCTGGTTCGGGGCGAGGGATTGACGAATGGCCGCACCCGCAAGGTGGCGCTTTTGCCAACGTGGGCTGTACCGCTTGCCCTGCGCCGGCCCGACGCCAAATCAAGCGCTAGCGCTGGATCCATGTTCTGGCGAGCGGAATTCGGCCTCATCGTACGGACAAAGCGCCATGTGCATGTAAGTTAATTCTTCGAGCAAACGAAATGCACAAGACCAACACAATTGTGATGCGCGCGCCGAAGATGTCGATCTTCGAGACCGCCGCGGACCTGGAGCTGTGGCCGAAGATTTTGCCGCATTACCGTTACATTCGTTATCTCGAGCGCAATTCGGATCGCAACCTGGTCGTGATGGCGGCCACCCGTTCCGGCATTCCGATTTCCTGGACCTCCGAACAAATCATCGATCGGGACCGTCTTGAAGTCCGTTTTCATCATCTGAAAGCACTTACCAAAGGTATGCGGGTGATCTGGACATTTGATGAGACGCCAGAGGGTGTGCTGGTGAAAATCGCGCACGATCTCAAATTTCGAGTGAAGGTTCTGGCCCCACTGGCCGACAAAATCATCGGTGATTTTTTCGTTAGCAACATTGCCAACAAGACATTGCGCTGTATGAAGGCGTATGTCGAAGCGAGGGCAACCAGAGTAACTGCATGAGCCAAAGGCGCGCGGTCATCACCGGAATCGGCCCTATCACTTGCATTGGCAAAGGCGTCGATGGTTTCTGGAACGGCATTCTTGCCGAGACGAGTGGAATCAACAGCATCACAAGCTTCGATCCCAGTGCCTTCCGCGTGCGTTGCGCGGGCGAGATTCGCGATTGGGATCCAGAAGAATTCTTTGCACCGCACCGCTTGAAACGGCTCGACCGCTATGCGCAATTCGCGGTCGCATCAGCGAAGCTGGCGCTCGACGACGCAGGTTTCGACTATTCCCGCGAAAAACCGCAACATCGCGTGGGCGTCAGTTTTGGCACCGCACTAGGCGGCGTCTGCAAGGCCGAGGATCAATACATCCGGTTTTTGAAAAAGGGCGCCCGCGGAGTTCAGCCTACGCTAGCTGTCCAGGTTTTCGGTGGCTCAGCCCATTCGAACATTGCGATTGACTTCGGTTTTCGCGGTGTAGGCACGACCAACTCGAACAGTTGCGCCAGCGGCACGGTAGCCGTGGGCGAAGCGCTGCGCTACATTCGCGACGATTTCGCCGATGTGATCGTCGCCGGAGGAGCCGAAGCGCCTCTTACGACCATTACGATCGGGGCATTCGACATCATCAAAACGATGAGCCGATGGTCGGGGGATCCCGCTCTGGCTTGTCGTCCGTTCGACTTGTTGCGCGATGGCTTTGTCATGGGAGAAGGCGGCGCCTCGCTCATTATAGAAGAGCTTGAGCACGCGCGAGCGCGCGGCGCGCGCATCTACGCGGAAGTGCTCGGTTACAGTCTCAATAACGATGCTTTCCACATGACTTCGCCCCTGCCGAGCGGCGAATCGTGCATGCGCGCCATGTGCGAAGCGCTCGACGACGCACGGCTTGCGCCGGAGCAGATCGATTATGTCAACGCGCACGCCAGCTCGACGCAGCTGAATGACAGCGCCGAAACGATGTCGATCAAACAAGTGTTCGGCGAGCATGCGCAACGGATACCAGTCAGCGGGACGAAAGGGTATTACGCGCATCCGCTGGGCGCGACCGGCGCGATTGAAGCTGCGCTTTGTGCGCTCGCGTTGGATCGGCAATGGATTCCGCCAACAATCAACTATCAGAACGCCGATCCGGCTTGCGATCTCGATATCGTTCCGAATCACGGACGCGAAGCGAAGCTGAATTACATCATGAGTAACTCATTTGGATTCGGCGGAATTAACGCGTGCGTAGTTCTCGGACGTGTCAGGTAGGGGCGGTTCACCTGAACCGCCCACGGCGATTGAGGTCAATCGCCCTACCCAACAAATCTGGCCGGTTCTCGCTTGTTCGTTTGATCGCCCGTTCTTTTCGCCACTTTTCGATCTCCGCGTGATTTCCTGAGAGCAAAACCTCTGGGACCTTCCAGCCGCGAAATTCTGCCGGGCGCGTGTACTGCGGCGCTTCGAGCAAGCCACCGCTAAAACTATCATCCGCCGCAGATCGCTCATGACCGAGCGCGCCAGGCAGCAAGCGCGCGATTGCATCCACTAGGACCACCGCAGCGATCGCGCCATTCGTAAGCACATAGTCGCCGATGGAGATCTCGAGATCGACCAAGTGCTCGATCACGCGGTGATCCACTCCCTCGTAATGACCGCAAATGATAATGAGGTGTGATTCGCGCGAAAGTTGTGCCGCCATCTGTTGATCAAAGCGGCTCCCAGCCGGAGACATCAGAACAATCTTCGATTTTCGATCTTCGATTTTAGATTCTTCCGCAATTTGCCGCCGCAGTTCTTCGACGGCTGCAAAAATCGGCTCCGGTTTCATGACCATCCCCTGCCCTCCCCCGAACGGCGCATCATCGACGATGTGATGTTTGTCCTGCGTCCAATCGCGCAGGTTATGAACGCAAAGATCGACGATCCCATTTTCCCGGGCGCGTTTCATGATGCTTTCACTAAGCGGCGCACGGCAGATTTCCGGGAACAGCGTCACGATGTCGATCTTCATTGGTCAAGAAAACGTCGAACATCCAACGTCCAACGTCCAACGATTGTAGGGCGTTTCTGTGAAACGCCATCGACCTGGCGTCTGACACCGACGTCCTACAGTCGCGTGGCACTATTCTACAATTTCGAGCGTGGCTCGTTGCCCATGCCGCGCAGCGGAACCGACGAGCAACGCGCGAATCGCATGAATGGTTTGGCCGTTGCGACCAATGACGCGGCCGACATCGCTTTGCCGAAGTTGCAGCTTGAAAATCGTTGTTCTGCCACTCGGAATTTCCGTGAGCACCATGTCGTCGGGAAATTCCACTAATTGCCGAATGACGAACTCGAGAAATTCTCTCATGACGACGTTGAAAGTATCCCAAACCTCATCTTTGTCACTTGCGCGGTCTAGCCACGGCGCTCTGTCGCCGTCCCGGCCGACGCCTCGACAGAGCGATGCGGCTACAGCATCCTTCAGGTCTGCGGCGGTTCTCCGGCTGCCCTTTCTGCGACGGCTGGCTGCGGCGACGCCGGCGTTATCTCCGCGGGCGCGGGTGAGACAGTGGGTTCAGACGCAGCTTTAGCCGGGGCGCTGGCAGCCTGTTTTTTATTTTTCTTGATCAAACTGCGGACAGTGTCGGACGGTTGCGCGCCTTTGCTGATCCAGTATTCCGCCCGATCCAGTTTCAACGTGCTGTTGTGACCGGGCTTCTTCGGATCGTATGTCCCGATGATCTCGATAAACTTTCCGTCGCGTGGGCTGCGTCTGTCGGCCACCACTACTTTGTAATAGGGGCGATTCTTCGCTCCTTCTCTGCGTAATCTGATTGAAACTGCCATTTTAGAAAAGTTACAAGGGTTACAACGTTACGAGAGTTACAAAGTTAGCAATGCAATCTTTTTAACGATGTAACTTTTGTAACTCTTTTAACGTCCTCTTCATCCTGCCCGCGCTTTTCATCATCTTGCGCATGTGACCAAAGCGCCGCAGCAAATCGTTTACCTCCGTGACGGTGCAGCCGCTGCCACGCGCAATGCGCTGACGCCGCCGCCCATTCAGAATGTCCGGACGCGTCCGCTCTTGGCTCGTCATCGAAAGCATGATGGCCTCGGTGCGCTTGAGCTGCTTCTCGTCAATAGAGAGGCCTTGGACGTTACTCATGCCGGGCAACATGCCAAGAATATTTTCCAGCGGCCCCATCTTGCGCATCATTTTGAACTGCGCCAGAAAATCGTTGAAGTCGAACGAAGCTGTGCGCAGCTTCCGCTCCAAGCGGGCGGCTTCCTCATCATCGACTGCTTCGGCCGCTTTTTCGACCAGACCAACCACGTCGCCCATTCCAAGAATCCGCCCGGCCAGTCGGTCAGGTACGAAGAGTTCAAATTGGTCGAGCTTTTCACCGGTGCCGGCAAATTTGATTGGCCGCCGCGTTACTTCACGCATTGACAATGCCGCGCCGCCGCGCGCGTCGCCGTCAAGTTTGGTCAAAACGATTCCGGTGATCTTCAACGCATTGTCGAAATGGGTTGCCACGCTGACGGCTTGCTGGCCGGTTGCAGCATCGACCACCAGCAACGTCTCCTGGGGCCGCAAAAATTCTTTCAGCTTTTTCAGTTCCTCAACCAGCGCTGCGTCGATTTCCTGGCGACCAGCCGTATCGAAGATGTTGAGGCTATGTCCGCCTGAAGCCGATCGGTTCTGCCATTCGAGCGCGGCCGCAGCGGCGCGCTGAACATTCTTTTCACCCGGATCGGGAGTGTACACCGGCACGTCAATTTGTTTTCCGAGCGTCGCCAGTTGCTCAATCGCTGCCGGCCTTTGCAGATCGCAGGCGATTAGAGCCGGCGCATGCCCCTGCTTTTTTAAAAACCGCGCCAGCTTGGCAGAGGAGGTCGTTTTGCCGGAGCCATTAAGTCCGATAATCAAGATCCGGCCCGGTTTCTCCACATTGAGCGGGGCGGCGTCGCCTCCGAGCAATCCGGAGAGCTCATCATGAAAAATTTTTACTATCTGCTGGCCGGGCGTGATGCTGCGAAGGACAGCTTCGCCTAGCGCCTTTTCTTTGACGCGGGCAACGAATTTCTTGGCAACCTGAAAATCGACATCAGCCTCCAGCAAAGCCAGACGCACCTGACGCAACGCAGCGTCGATGTTTGATTCGCTGATCGTGCCGTGGCCGCGCAGATCTTTGAAGATGTCCTGCAGCTTATCGCTTAGTTGCGAAAACATCTCTGGTCACTCTTCTACTCTTAACGAACGGACACTAATCTACAGGCTGTAGTGGCAGGCGTGTCGTCTGTGAGCGTCTAAGAATTGCAGCCGCCACGGCTGCCTCTACAGAAGAAAACATCGAACGTCCAAAGATCCATTGGTGTTTATTCGTGTTGATTAGTGGTTACTCATTCACGCGAGGCGCGTGCGCTCCGCCGATCATTAAACCATCGCTAGACTATTTCTTCGGCGTCGGCGTTGATCTTGCCGCCGCAGACACCGGCGCAGCGGCGGCTGCCGCTTCGATCCCGAAAGTCCAGTGCGCCTCGACTTTCTTGCCTTCCGCTTTCGCGCTGACAATCACCGTGCACGAGGTCCCGCGCAATTTCTGCGTCACTTGATAAGAAACGATGCCGGTTTTCGGATCATAACTCACGGGAACGATGCCAAGCCCGCTGACGCGCATTTGCACGCTGCCGGGCTCGATTCCGCCGACGCGGCTGAGATTCGCTTTGATCAGCGGGAGCGCCGTGCGAACGGTGTCGCCATCCGCCGGTTGGGTTGAGAGATCAGCCGCGCCGACTTCGGCAACTGCGGCTGCGCCCCCGCTGGACGTGCCGATCATCTTGACTGCGTCAACGAATACCTTGGGCTTGTTCGCTTCAATCGCATAACGACCAAGCGAATCGAGCCGAGAGGTAAAGGTGATGGGCTGGCCATAAACGGTAAACATCGCTTCGTAACCGGCATTTCGCGCAAGTTCTTTGACGTGCTCGTTATAATTGCCAAAGGGCACGGCGAAACAATTCACTTTGATGCCGAGCCGCTGCTCGAGCAGTTCCTTGCAGCCGACGACTTCGTTATGGACCCATTGCTCGTATGCGGGCCCGGTCAATTTTGTCCTGGTCTTCTTCCCCCCGGGGGCAGCCAGCATTATGTTATGCCCTTCGCGCAAGTCTTGATGCGTCGCGGTATGCGCCTCAATATCGATTCCGTTGTCGCGCATGTCGGCAAGCTGCTCCCAGGTGATCGCTTCTCCGCCACCCAAGCTGCCTCCGCGCACTCCCTCCGTGTAAATGAACATCGTAAACGGATATCCAAATTTTTTCATGATCGGCCAGGCGACGTCGTATTGCGATTTCCATCCATCATCGAATGAAATGACCGCGCATCGCGGCGGAATATTTTTCTCGCCACGTTTCCACGCCAGCAAATCTTGCAGGCTGATTACGGTGATGCCAGCATCTTTAAGTTGTTTCATCTGCGCCTCGAAATCGGCCGGCGTGATCTCGGTGCCCGGATAGCGAACTTTGTCGACCAGCCGATGATAACAAAAGATGATTGTCTGGGCCGTCTGATCGACAACGGATTTGGTAATTTTCGGCGAGGGCGCGGCACCAGCAACACCCGGAGCTGGGCTGCCGCCAGCCGTCGATGGCGATGAAGTCACTGGCTCGGAACTCGTGACCGGGCTTGGATGTTTCGTGCACATTGAAAAATTCAATGCCACGAGGAAAGGCAGAATCGCAAATCGAATCATCATAAAAGAGGTAAAGGCTTTAAGTGCAACAGCGCAAAAAACAAGTGCTTTTTGTATGTGATCGCCGGAAAATAGATAGCTGACTGGCGAAAAACCTTTGGTGAAAGACATTTTTTTTGCTATTAAATCAGAATGCCGCGCCTGATCAGCCGCGCTCTTGCCATCGGTCTCCTCGCTTTGTTGGCTGCTTGTGCAACCGCGCCCAAGGCAGCGAAAAATACGAGCAAGACTTTTGCAACGGTAGTGGTGGACGCCGGACATGGCGGAAAGGATAACGGTGCCTATCGCCGTTTCGGGGGCGCCGAAAAAATCGCCACTCTCGATGTCGCCCAGCGTCTCGATCGCAAGCTGCGCGAATCGCAATTGAAAACAGTCATGACACGTTCTTCGGATGTTTTCATTCCGCTCGATGAGCGTGTCGCCATCGAAAATTCGCAGAAGAATGCGATCTTCGTCAGTATTCACTTCAACGATTCACGCCGGCGCGGCATTCACGGCTTTGAGACTTACTATCATTCGGGCGATTCATTCGATCTGGCCTATCGGATCCAATCCAAGCTGATGACGATCCCGCACTCGGCCAATCGCGGCGTGCACACGGCGAACTTTCGTGTCTTGCGCCTCGCCTACTATCCGGCGGTCCTGGTGGAGTGCGGATTTCTGAGCAATCGATCTGAGGGTAACCAGGCGCGCGATTGGGAATATCGCGAGCTACTGGCCGACAGAATCGCGGAAGCAATTGTCGAGCAACGTTACGGAGCGGGCGTTTATCGCGGCTCAACCCAGGTAGCCGCGCAGTCGCAACCGGCGAGTACCGGTTCGGATGTGTCGCCAGCCGCCGCACACCACTAAAACTCTTTCCTGCGGTTTTTCGCTATTGGGGCGAACGACTAACCACGAATGAGCACCAATGGACACTAACGGATGTCTGGATGTTCGATCTCTCCTTCTGTAGGGGCAGAGCCGTCCGGCTGCAATTCTTAAACGCTCGCAGGCGGCACGCCTGCCACTACAGGTCTGTAAAATTCGTGTCCATTTGTGGTTAGACCACAAATTGAGACGAGTACACATGGACGAGGAAGCGCTTGGCACAAACGCCTCTACAACAAAATTAGTGTTAATTCGTGTTCATTCGTGGTTAAAGGCGATTTCTAAAATTCCTTTCCGCGCTCTTCGAGCCCGATAACGGCGAGGAAAATCAGCACCAAAAAAATCACCAGCGTAAAGAGAGCAAGCGCCTTCGCAAAATCCGGATGCCCGCTCGCGTCACGGAAATGGTCAGCCAGCTGGGCTTCAACAACAGCGGTGTTGGCGGCAAATAAATTTCCAAGTTGATAGGCAACCCCCGGAAAGGTCCCGCGCACTGCGCCGGGCGAAAGTTCATTCAAATGCACCGGCACGATTCCCCAGGCGCCTTGCACCATGAATTGCATCGCGAACCCGCCAATTACAAGAAGCGCAAAGCCCTGCGGAAAAACCCAGAGGGGAATAAGGATTATTCCGAATACCGCAGTCAAAATAATCGAGCGACGGCGTCCCCATTTTTGCGACAGATGACCGACCACTGTTCCACCGCAGATTGCCCCAAAAGCGTAAATGATGCCGGTCGCGGCCTTTTGCGTCACGCCATAGTGGCGTTGTTCGCCGAGAAAAGTTTGATACATGTCCTGAGTCCCGTGCGACATGGCATTGAACGCCGTCATCAGCAAAATGACGTAAACAAAAAGAACCCAGTGACGTTTTAGTACAACCAGTAGATCGCTCCAAAAATTACTCGTGTCGCGCTGCCGACGTAGCCAAACCGGCGATTCGGGCACTTGCGCACGGATGTACAGTACTAGAAATGCAGGTAACGCTCCTGCTACGAAGAGGCCGCGCCACCCGAAGAACGGAAATACAATCCAATACACAACGGCCGCCAGCAGATAACCAAACGCATAACCCTGCTGTAAAATTCCCGAGAACAATCCGCGCGCTGCAGTCGGCATAGTCTCCATTGCCAGCGACGCGCCAAGCCCCCATTCTCCGCCCATGCCGATTCCATAAAGCGCGCGGAAAATCAGCAGCCAGGTGTAATTCGGAGAAAACGCGGTGAGCAATTCCATGAGAGAATAAAAGATGATGTCGATCATCAGCGGGATGCGTCGTCCAAACCGGTCCCCGAGCAATCCGAAGATGAAGGCGCCTACGGGGCGCATCGCTAGCGTGATCGTGATTGCGTAGCTCAGCTCGGCGATGCTCGCGCCAAAATCGTTGGCCATCTGGCGCGTCACGAACGTGAGCAGGAAAAAATCGAACGCATCCAGCGCCCAACCGAGGAAACAAGCGAAGAATGTGTTGCGTTGATTGCGGTCAAGCGATTTGAAGAGCCGGACCGCTTCCATGGCCGCACTCACCTAAACGTCACATCGCGAGAAGTCGAGACGAAACGCGAATGAGGAAGCTCGAACGAAACCCGAAGCTTAAATTAGCGGACTGATCGTTCGTCATTACTTCGATATTCGGCTTTCGAGCTTCGTCATTTTTTGGAGCAGGAGCACGGGCATGATTAGGATTAAGGATCCTCGCGAACGCATCTACGTATCATGATACGTCAATTTGTTTCTTGATTAGCCAGGGAAACGCTCTTTAGTTCCGGGACAGTCATGGCAACAAATGGTCTCCGTCCTCTGGAAACGCTCTTGCGCGAACGCATCGTCGTGCTCGACGGCGCCATGGGCACGATGATCCAGCGCTACAAACTTTCCGAGGGCGATTATCGCGGCGAACGGTTTCGCGATTGGAAAGGCAAAGATCTCAAAGGCAGCCTCGAGCTTCTGCTTCTTACTAAGCCGGAGATCATCGAGGAAATTCATGCCCAATACCTCGAAGCCGGCGCGGATATCGTCGAGACCAACACGTTCAGCGCCACCACCATCGGGTTGCATGATTTTCTTTTTTCCGGCGAAGCGCCAGACGGTCGCAAGGATCAACGATTTTTCCAACGTGTGGTGGACGATGTCGATCTTCGCGCACTCGTGCACGAGATGAATGTGGCGGCGGCTAAAATCGCACGCCGCGCGGCAGATCGCGTTTCCGACCAGACAGGCACTCGCCGATTTGTTGCTGGATCGATGGGTCCCCTTCCGGTGACCGCGTCGATTTCACCCGATGTAAACGATCCCGCGTTCCGCACGGTTACGTTTGATCAACTCAAACAAACTTATTTTGATCAGACAAAAGCGCTGGTGGAAGGCGATGTCGATCTTTTGCTGGTCGAAACCATCTTCGACACGCTCAACGCCAAAGCGGCCATTTTTGCCATCGCGGAAGTCTTTGAAGAAACCCGAAAGAAAATCCCGCTGATGATTTCAGGCACTGTCATAGACAAAGCCGGCCGAAACCTGAGCGGCCAAACCGTGGAAGCGTTCCTTATTTCGATTGCGCATGCGCAGCCGCTCGTCGTCGGACTGAATTGCTCGCTGGGTCCGACTGAAATGGACCCGTTCATCGAAGAACTTTCGCGTATCGCGGCGTTTTACGTAGGCGCTTATCCAAACGCAGGATTGCCTGATCCGCTCTCTCCGACAGGATTTCCTGAAACTCCAGAAACATTTGCGCCTAAAGTTGCTACCTGGGCAGCAAATGGGTGGCTCAATCTGGTGGGCGGTTGTTGCGGCACGACACCCGAACACATCCGCGCACTGGTTCAAGGTGTGCGCAATTGCACGCCGCGAAAATTCAAGCCGTGATCGGTAAACCGCAATCCGCAGTTCTTCAGCTTTCCGGGTTGGAGCCGGTGAGGATCACGCCTGATTTTGGATTCGCTGTCATTGGCGAGCGTACTAACATCACAGGATCGCCGCGGTTTTCGAAGCTGATTCTGGCAGGCGATTTCGACGGCGCACTGGCCGTAGCGCGTCAACAGGTGCAGGGCGGCGCGAACCTTCTGGACGTGAACATGGACGAAGGGATGATCGACTCGGAAGCGGCCATGATTCACTTCCTGAACTTGATCGGCGCCGAACCGGAGATCGCGCGCATTCCCATTGTGATCGACAGCTCGAAGTGGAGCGTGATCGAGGCGGGACTCAAATGCGTGCAAGGCAAAGCAATCGTCAATTCCATCAGCCTGAAAAACGGCGAGGACGAATTTCTCCGGCACGCGCGACTGGTTCAGCGATATGGCGCGGCGGTCATCGTGATGGCTTTTGATGAGCACGGTCAGGCGGACTCGTTCGACCGGAAAATCGACATCTGCGCGCGGGCTTACGATCTCATGACCAAGCAGGCTAATTTCCCGGCGAACGATATCATCTTTGACCCTAACATTCTGACCCTCGCGACCGGTCTCGAAGAGCATCGCAATTACGCGGTCGACTTCATCGAGGCAACGCTTTGGATAAAGCAGAACCTTCCCGGAGCGCATGTGAGCGGTGGCGTAAGCAACATTTCGTTTTCGTTTCGCGGAACCAACGCGGTGCGTGAGGCGATGCACGCGGCGTTTCTCTTTCACGCCATCCGCGCCGGTCTCGACATGGGTATCGTCAACGCGGGACAGCTGGCGGTTTACGAAGAGATCGAGCCAGAATTGCGGGAGCGCGTGGAAGACGTGCTTTTAAACCGGCGTGACGACGCAACAGAACGGCTGGTCGAATTCGCGGAAAGGGTAAAGGCGAAAGATAAAACGCCGATCAAAGATGAAGCGTGGCGCGCGGAAACTGTAGAAGAGCGTCTGAAGCACGCCATGGTGAAAGGCATTGTTGATTACATCGACGTGGATACGGAAGAGGCGCGGCGAAAAGCCAAGCGGCCACTCGAGGTAATCGAAGGTCCGCTCATGGCCGGGATGAGTGTGGTGGGGGACTTGTTTGGCTCGGGCAAGATGTTTCTGCCGCAGGTGGTGAAGAGCGCGCGAGTGATGAAAAAAGCCGTCGCCTACCTGATGCCGTTCATGGAGGCGGAGAAATCAGCCCACGCGAAACCGCAGGGGCGCATCGTGATGGCGACGGTCAAAGGCGACGTGCACGACATCGGCAAAAACATCGTGGGCGTCGTGCTACAATGTAATAATTACGAAGTGATCGATCTCGGCGTGATGGTGCCAGCCGCGAAAATTCTGGAAACGGCGCGGGCAAAAAAAGCGCATGCAATCGGGCTGAGCGGCCTGATCACACCGTCGCTGGATGAGATGGTGCATGTGGCGCAGGAAATGGAGCGGGAACGATTTGAGCTGCCATTATTGATTGGCGGCGCAACGACCAGCCGCGCGCACACGGCGGTAAAAATTGCGCCGCATTATGGGGCCAGCACTGTGCATGTGGTTGATGCGTCACGCGCGGTAGGCGTGGTCAATTCGCTGCTGAACGAGCAACTACGCCCCGAATTCGACGCAAACACACGCGCCGAATATGCGCGATTGCGCGACCAACACGCGGCCAGAACACGCGAGAAAAAACTGCTTACGCTGGGAGAAGCGCGGGCGGATCGAACACCGATTGATTGGAGCGGATACGTCCCACCGAGACCAGACTTTCTCGGCGTGCGCGTGTACGCGAGTGATGGAGGGACGATCTCCGTGTCGTCCCAAATATCAGGGAACCGACGGAGCGCTCCCTCCCAGTTATCAGACTTCGACCCGCTTAAGATTGCACAAGACGGGTCTTCGACGGGGGCGTCGAAGACTGCACGCGAGGCGCGTGCGCTCCCCACAGAAGACGCCTGCGCTCCCCGGGAGGTCGCACTCGCGCTGCGCGACATTGCTTCCTACATCGATTGGTCGCCCTTCTTTCATGTGTGGGAACTGCGCGGTCGTTACCCCGCGATCTTCGATGACCCGGTGATCGGCAAACAGGCGCGCGAACTTTTCGATGACGCGCAGAAACTTCTCGAAGAGATCACCGCGAAGAATTTGTTAACCGCGCGGGGCGTTTATGCTTTTTGGCCCGCAAACTCAGTTGGCGATGATGTTGATCTTTACGTTGACGACAAGCGCGCGGCAAAACTCGCCACGTTTTATTTTTTGCGTCAGCAAATGCAAAAACCGGCCGGCCAGTTCAATCATTGCCTGGCGGATTACGTCGCACCTGCATCAAATCCGCAATCGGATGATTATCTGGGCGGATTTGCCGTTTCGATTCACGGCGCGAATGAACTGGCGAAGAGGTTTACCGCGGAACACGACGATTACAGCGCGATTTTGGCGAAGGCCCTGGCAGACCGGTTAGCTGAGGCGTTCGCTGAATACTTGCACAAACAGGCCCGCATCGCGTGGGGTTTTGGCTGGGGCGAACAACTGTCGCATGTCGATCTTATCCGCGAAAAATATCGCGGGATCCGGCCGGCGGCGGGTTATCCCGCCTGCCCCGATCACGCAGAGAAGCGAACGTTGTTCGATTTGCTCGATGCGGAGAAGAACGCGGGAATAACACTGACGGAGTCGTTTGCGATGCATCCCGGCGCGAGCGTGAGCGGGCTTTATTTTTCGCATCCCGACGCAAAATATTTCGGCGTCGGCCAAATCGGGCGTGATCAGGTTGTCGATTATGCGACGCGACGAAGCGAATCCGTCGCGGCAATCGAGAAGCGATTGGCTCCGAATCTAGGCTACGAGGCTTGATGTACCCGCGTCGCTGCGCGCGGCAAACCGCGAGGCGGCTACAACGACCTTGTCGCGCCGAAGGTCGCCGCGGCGACCGAAACCGGATGCGACGTGTGAACCGACCGCAGGCCGGTTGCCAAAGAAACCGTTGCAGGCCAGACGACCTGCCAGGCGAGGCCAAACTTTTCCAGGACCCAGATGACATAGCGCGTCAGATCAAATTCCCACCACCGCAGTCCATGTGCCGCGCAGCGGGGTTGGGCGTGATGGTTATTGTGATATCCCTCGCCAAAACCGGCGACGCCGACCCAAAAGTTGTTCCGGCTGTGATCGGATGTGTCGAAACTGCGATAACCCAGTTTCGGCATGTGGCAGATCGAATTGACCGACCACGTGACATTATAGATCACCAGCATCGGCACGTAGAGGCACCAAAGCATTCCGGCTAATCCAAGCGTGAAGTAAAGTGTGATGGCGACAGCGAGATGCGGCAGGATGTAGAGCCAAGAGTGCTGCCATAAACGGCAGTACCAAATTTTGCGCACATCGGCCGCGTAACGTTTCGACCGCTCACGAAATCCGGGTGGCTTCCGGATCAGCCACATCATGTGGGCATAGGGAAACCCGTGCAACGGACTGTGAATGTCTTCGTCCGTATCAGATTTCACATGATGGTAGCGATGGTCCCCTACCCAAGTGACGGGATCACCGGCGAGCACCACGGCAGAGCCGTTCGCGAAAAGAAATTTGAGCCACTCGCGCATTTCGAAGCCGCGATGGGTCAGGTAACGATGCAGATAAAGTGTCGTGCTCATTCCGCCCCAGAAAAAGAGCGTCAGCATGATCGGCAGATAGGAAAGCTGGAAGCGCGTCATGAGCCCGATCACCCCGAGCAATTGCAGTGCGACCAGGACAATGAAAATGAGAAGATTAAGTTTTTCGTGCTTGAACATGCGGCGAGGTGAGGCGAGGACGAAGCAGCCAACCGGCCGCGATTAAATCCAGACGCGGGAGTATCGCACGATGATGGAGTCGCCACAAACCGTTATTTAGGGGAGCGCACGCGTGCTGGTTTTGGGGTTTCGCCAAAGCGAGCTTCCGAGGAGCGCGATGCTAGCCGCGGCGACAGGTCCATCGCTCGATCAAATTCCGCCTCAAAAGCGACTGGCAAGGAATCATATGTTTCATGTCTATGTTATGACGAGCGCGACGATACGTCACCGGTATGTTGGGTTCTCTGAAAATCTCGATGATCGTTTCCGCCGCCACAACGCTGGCGAATCAAACCCACGACACGGAGCTCCATGGATTTTGCTTCACACCGAGAGATTTCAAGGCGAGGCGAAGCAATGGCACGGGAGCGGTATTAGAAAACGGGGCGGTCGCGATGAACTCGATCGGCTCCATGTGACCGTCGTGGGACGGCAATATTAACTTTCTGGATGCACCGGATTGGAGCGCGTGATATGCATCAGCACAAATTCGGGGCGTAGCTTAGCTTGGTAGAGCGCGTGGTTTGGGACCACGAGGTCGGAGGTTCAAATCCTCTCGCCCCGATTTACCAAAAGCACGAGGCCGGTCGCCGCGGCGACTCGCCCCGATCATTGCGCAGCTAACGGGTATCCATATTTTCCAGATGACGAACGGGCGGTGAATTCAACCCGGCCACACACGAGAATGAAATCAATAGGACTGCTTCTCCTGGGAACACTGGGCGGCGTGGCGCTGATGCTGGAGGGACAGGTTGCCGCGCCACCGTCTGTCGATCTTTACTCAGGAGAGAAACAACCGGAGGTTACGGCCACACCCTCGGCGGAACCGAACGGCCCGAACGTACCGGAGTTGTCGCAGCTTGACGAGGCCTTTAAACGGACGACCTCGCTGGGCAAGGAAGGTGATGAACGCCGGATGCATATCGAATGGCGGCAATTGAAAAACCGAGTGGTCAACGATCCAGAGGTGCGCGCCGCAAAGGCAACCGCTCAAGCTGCCCGGACGGATCTGGAAAAGCGGAATCTACTCCGCGACTACTACAACGTTTATTACCAGCGAATGTCGGCTTTGGCTTCGAGCCCCGAAATGAAGTTAGCGTTACAAGCATTGGAGACTTCACACGTAGCTGATACATCTCAACCACGCGTGCGGCATGAAACGGACAGCTCATTGGCAACACCAACGCCCAAGCCCGCGCATAAACAAAAAAAACATAAAAAATAGGATTTGCGCGACTGCCTTGCCAGCCCACGCACAATGCAGTTATTCTTGCCCATTCGACTTATGGCGCGTTCGTCTAGTGGTTAGGACACAGCCCTCTCAAGGCTGGTGCACGGGTTCGACTCCCGTACGCGCTGCCCATATAAAAACAAGTTTCCAGCCGATTTCGCAACAGATTCGCAACAAAAGCTAGGCGTTGAATAGCCTTTGAGTTTGCTGCGGGAAAACCGATACAGCCGGTCACACGATGCTGTGATTCGCGTTTACGATGAATCAGGCAACGTGATGGAAACGCACGAGCACGCGGGCGACTTCAAAGAGTGGTGAAGTTTTTTACTCGCATCACGGCGCACTTCCCGCTAAACGAAGTTCCATGATTCCGCTTTCACCATGAAGACGATCGGGCGGGCCGCCTGGCCCTGGTTGCTGCTCGCAGTTATTTGCTGGTGTGGCAACGGGTGTGTCAAGACGTTGAAAGTTCACTACGTGCAGATCGAGGCGTGCCAGACGTGGAGTGACCAGGACGACCCGAACGCGATCTTCCAGAATCCCTTGGTGGTATTCCGCCTCGTCAGCGTTACGAACACATCTGCCAAGGGAACACCGAACATTACTTTCGACCTTCAGCATGTTTTCTTCAACAACGGGGAGGAGAATCAGCATCCAGCATCCACCAACATTACGTCGTTCTTCGATATTGGGCAGACCTTGGTGCCGGGAGAGTCCGTTCATTTTCCCAAACCCGGCATCCCCGCGCTCTTCGCGATCCAGCCGTTTTTTACAACAGAAGATGTGCGAGGGCTAGAATTCCTCCTGCAATACGAATCTGCGTCGGAAACCGTCATTATGGTCCGGGATCCATCTCCTTCGACGTTTCAGCCCTTCTGCGGGAAGACCGCTCTCTCCGGGCTCCAGTAGGGGGCGCTCTGATGCCCCGTTTCGCGTATTCGATGCAGCGGGGAACGTGATCGAGACGCACGAGCACGCGGGCGACTTCAAAGAAGCGTCATAGGAACGCGGACCACGGCCGCGGCCGGAAATCTTACCCCGATTTTCATGCTTGACCGTTCGCTTGCTGCCCGATTAAAGAGTTGGGGCGTGCTGCCTCGGGTGAGGATAGCTCACAGTAGAGAATCGTTTCATCCGAGCGCGGGTTGCCTTACGCTCGCGCTCCGTTTTTTCTCGCTTCCGTCGTGTTTACGAACGCCTTGGAACTTGTCAGGATCTTCCCCAATCGCTTCGAATTCGGCGACCAGCCGAGGAACTTTATTCTTGCAGCGGTTCCTGGTGCTTGCGGCGGAAAGCGCTTACAGCCGCGCGGCGAAGCTTGGCGATTGTCTCAGTGCCCGTTGGTTGATGAAAGTCCACCATAGCTTGGCAACACACCACGGCGGCGCCGCTGACATGAACAAAAGGTGCGCCATGCGGTTGCCAACCTTCCTTCAGCGCGGCATTCACTTTTTCGGCGAGCGAACCGAGGTTTTCGCTTTGAATAATTCTGTACTCTTCGACCGTGTCCATCTGCCTATCATCGGAAGGCGCGCGGCCGTAGTCGAGGAAGATTTGCTGCCTGCGATCAGCCCGCCGCGTTCCACGAAAGCTTTAAACTTCTCAGGATCCTGGCCAATCGCGAGAAATGAGTTCCCCAAGATTTGCCAGTACGTCAGTATTTCGTTATGTGGTGACGCGATGGAAGCAGCAGAAGCCCAAACAGTTATTCTGCGTCTACTTAAGGCAGCGCCCGGTTTGCAAATTGGGTATTTCATAACTGATAACGCGCATGCGCTTTGCAACCAGATTAGGGCCAGACTCGGAATACAGCTCGTGACACAACAATGGGATGTGTTTAGCCAAGCATTCTGGGAATTGATTGCCCGTCGATTGATATTCATTGGCGGAGACAGATCGCTTAACCAATGCCGAGTATGGCTAACTGAGCGAGGTCAGAGAGCTGCTAATGGCGAGCAATTCAATCCTGAGGACCCAACTCGGTACATGGAACGTCTGCTTGAGGCCGCTCCTAGAACGTCTGATACGACACAGCAGTATCTAAGAGAAGCACTGAAAAGCTACGAGCAGGAGTGTTTCTTGGCTAGTTCTGTGATGTTAGGTGGAGCGGCAGAGGACACCAGTCTTGATGTCGCAGCGAGTTTTGTTTCGTGGCAAGGGAAACCCGCCGATAATTTAAAAGCAATACTAGAGAACCCGAAGCAGTTCTACGTCTATAAGCTGCAGCAGTTCGAGAAGCGACTCACGGCTGCAAAAGGATCCATACCGCCGGATTTATCGGAAAACATCGAGCTTAACATTACAACGATTCTTCAGCTCATCCGATTAACTAGAAATGATGCGGGCCACCCAACAGGGAGGCGAGTCGATCAGGAAGACTGCTACCAAAACCTGGTCGTCTACGCCAACGCACATCGAAAGCTTCATCGATTGAAAGTTTATTTCGACGAACAGTCTGACGCTTGAGAAGGATCCTCACAGGCGTAGTGGTGGTGTGCGGTATAACAGATTTCTTTAGGCGTGCGTCGCGAATGGGGCGCTCTTTTTCAACTCACCGGGGCCACCGCAGCGCCCGACAACTTCCCGCTGTCGTCTCGCCGGATCGTTAACACTTTCTCGGTTGCGCCGATCTCACGCGCATTGACGATCTCGATCGCGAGCGGTTGCGGTTGCGATTCCCGGCGCACGTGCGAGATGAACTCGGCAACGAATATCGTTCGCCCATTGCAGTCCACGCGTGAGACGCAGCCCCAACTCCAACCGGCTTTGCTGAGATTCAGCGGATGGCGGCGCAGTCAGCAACTTCTTGAACCACTCCGTGGACTTGCGAGCTTTCGCTAAGCCGCTACTTGCAGCGCGCCTTCCCGTTCTAGGAGGGTCGGATGCGAGTAATAAAAGGCGCTATAAAGCGGGTGCGGAGTGAGATTGCTCAGGTTTTTTTCGCTCAATTTGCGCAGCGCTTGAATGAGTAACTGCGCCTCTCCCATTGTCGCGCGCGCGAATCCATCTGCCTCATATTCGAAATGGCGCGACCAGATGTGAACGAATGGCGAAACCCAGAAACTTATCGTCCCCGCCAACAGCGCAAACAGCAGCATCGCAGGGACCACATTGGTGGCGGCAAAGCCTCCGCGATACTCGAAACCAAACGCGCGATAAAGCCATTGCTGACGCGCCAGCCACGCGATGACAGCAAACGCCACAAACACGCCGGCGAAGGAAACGCCGCGCAACTTCAATACGTGGCGCTTTTTGTAATGGCCAATTTCATGCGCGAGCACCGATTCCAGTTCCGGTTCGGTAAGCTGCGCGACGAGTGTGTCGAACAGGACAATTTTTCGAAAACGTCCGAACCCGGTGAAGAAGGCGTTGGAGTGGCGCGAGCGTTTGCTGCCATCCATCACTTCGATGCTGCGCGTGGGAAAATCGGTGCGCTGCGCTAGTGCAAAGAGGCGCTCGCGCAGCGTTCCTTCCGGCAGCGGTGTGAACTTGTTGAAAAGTGGCATGATGATCGCCGGTGCGATGAGCAGCACTAGCAATTGAAATGCGATGACAACCGCCGCCGCCCAAAGCCACCAGTTTGCGCCGGTCCACTCGATCAGTTTTAACACCACCGCAAGCAGCGGATATCCGAGCAGCACCGCGAGCAGAAATCGTTTCACACGATCGAGGATCCACGTCTTGATGCTTGTCGTGTTGAACTCGAATCGCTCTTCGAGTTTGAATTGCGCGTACCAGGCGAAGGGCAATCCTGGGATGCTCAACGCGATGCCTATAACGAAGAAAAAACCAGCCATCGCCAAGATCGAACTGCCGAAGCTCGCGCTGAATCTTTCAAACGCCCATGGTAACACGCCGCTGAAAAGCACTGCGATGAGCACCACGACATCGAACACGTCGGCGATATCTCCAAAACGGCTCTTGGCCAGCGTGTATTCAACCGAACGGCGATATATGGCCTCGTCAATGATTCCGCGAAATGCAGGCGGCACTTCATTCACGTGTGCGCGCACGTGATGCTGGTTCAGCCGGCTTAGCCACAGTTCAGTGATGGCCCGCGCTAGAATCAGAACTAGAGCAATGAAGGCGAACGGCGGCATGAAACCCATCGTACAGCTCCTTAGATTCATGGCAACGATCGCCGCCGCAATAACGCGACTCTATTTGCAACATTCGTGCCGAGAAACCTTTTCGGACAAATTCGGACACTCGAACTGCGTAATTCTGCGCGATTAGTGCAAAGCCTCGATTTTCGATGTATGCAGTTAACGCGCTGATTGTTGCAGGTTTCTGTCGAAATCGCGCTAATTTGTGAAATGTTGAAATCGGCTTCGACTCCCGCACACGCTGCAGATTTTCCGGCCCTCTACTCGAACAAACAGCGGACACAGTGCATTTTATTTTGCGCCACTGAAATTATTCGGATGAATTGTCTGGTGCGATTTCCGCCACTCATTTCTTTCTTCCTGCTTTGCTGCGGCCTGGCAAGTTGCTACCGGGACGGCATCACACGGCAAGTGGCGGCCCGAGTGCTTTCCATGCATGGGCCGGTCGTTTTCGGAATTGACGAACAAACCGATTTTCGGCCGGTGACGCCTGAAAGCCGGATCCACGACGGCGATATCGTGCGAACATCAGACGGCGCGTTGCTCAACCTTGCGTTAATTCCCGCCGCTCTCACACAAATGTCGAACAATTCTGAAATCAAGGTTGAAGAATTAAGGATATCGAAGGACGGCAACGAGACCGGCGATGGCATGCGGGGCCGGAGCGCGCGGATACGATTGAGCGGGGGAAAAATCACTGTTCTATTCAGCCAACGCGGCAAAAGCGCATCTCAATTTGCGATAAGCGCGCCACAGGCAGCGATTACGGCTGATTCGGACTGCTTGTTTCGTATTCAGAGCGACGGGACAACGACCCGCTTAACCTGCGTGCGAGGCAAGGTCCGCGCGTCGCGCCGCGCACAGCCACCGGTCGAAATCGGTGCCGGTTACTCCCAGCAGTGGCCATCAGTTCGGCCCGAGCCCATCGCCGCCGCCGACGATGCGGCGGCGCAAATCGATATCGTGGACTCGCTCGAAATTGGAAATCAGTTGCGCGAGTTGCAGTCTGGTTGGCAGGATCGCCGCTCATTTTAACGAGTCCGTGTCAGGCAAGAATTTTGTGTTGACGGGTTTGCAAACAGCACCGTATTCTCCGCGCCATGCCATACCACCCCTGTCCATTTCCCACCCGAACCTGTACCGGAAAGTTTGCTCAGCCGACCGGCGTCGGCCTAGCGTTAATCGCCGGAATTTTTATCGCATCGACTTTTGCCGCGCGAGGGGAAAATCCTCTTCCTGAGGAGCCGTTGCCTTCCTCGGCCGACTACACGTCAGCGCAGACCGACCTTGTTCCACCGCCACCCACACCAACAAATCCTTTCGGTACGCTCGACTTGAAGAATCTGACGATCGGTAGTGAGAATGCTTCCAATGTTTCCTCAGCGGAACCGCGTCGTTTTCATTACAGTCTGCGGCTGACGGTTCGAGGAGTTTACGACGACAATATCTTTATCAGCAATACGAATCGCGTCTCCGATTACTATTTTGCGATTGAACCGATGATTACGGTTGGGTTCGGAGACATCGAGGGCCGCGGGGGAAACTATATTCGTCTGGATTACATGCCGAGCATTATTCTGTTCGTCGATCACTCGGATCAGGATGCCGTTTCGCATCTGATCCACCTCGAGGGCCGGCATCAATTCAGCCGTCTGACGCTGTATTTGATTCAGGACGTGGACATACTCGATAGCGCAAACCTTAACAGCTTCATCGACACAACTGGACAGTTTGCAAATCTCGACGTGAGCGCGCAGACGCGGCTGAATCTTTTTGTCACACGTCTGAGAGCAAATTATGACCTGAGCGGGAAAGTGTTCCTAACCGGCGAATTTGATGCCTCAATTTATGACTATCCCGATTTCATCAGCTCCGAAACCATTTCGGGAGGTCTTTACATAAATTATAATTGGACTCCAAAGGTGACGGTCGGTATTGGCGGCACCGGCGGCTATGATTTTGTGGACAATCCAAATCCGGACCAAACCTTCGAACAAGTGAATGTGCGCCTCAGGTATGAGGCAACAGGCAAGTTGAACTTCTACGCTTCTGCAGGCGTTGAGTTCCGTCAGTTCGATGGCAACCGGAGTGAACGCACCTCCCCTACCTTTGAGCTCGGCGCCATCTACCGCCCGTTTGACGGCACAACTATCACCCTATCGGCGGGTACGCCGATCTTTAATTCCGGATTCTTCCCCGCGCAAGATTTCCAGGCGACAAACGTCGTGCTCCGGATTCAGCAGCGTTTGCTCCAGCGCATTTACCTCGGTCTCGCGGCGGGATATGAGAACTCAGATTATTTCGCTACATCCACGGGAGTGAATGCAACGCGAAACGATGACTACTATTTTGTTGAACCTTCTGTTGACGTGTTAATCACCAGATTCTTGAGCGCCGGCGTCTACTATCTCCACCGCCGGGACGACAGCTCGATCGCTTCTTTCAGTTTCTATGATAATCAGGTCGGCGTTCGGGCTACGATTAGATTTTAGCGAGGGTTTGAATCGCCTCCGAGCTGGAGCGCGCTGGCGGTGGTTGCCGGTTACGCTCGCATTCTACTTGCTCCCAGACTTTTTGTTAGCGCAAATCGCTCCAGGAACCTCTGCGTCACAGCCTGCCGAATCCGCCTCCATATTGCCGTCGCCCGCTGTTTCCGCGTTCACCCCAAACAGTGTCAGTGTGCCGCCTGGTTACATTTTGACCGCCAACGACCAGGTGGCGGTCGAGGTTTTCGGCGAGGACGATCTGCGCACGAATGGACGATTGAACCCCGAAGGCAACCTGAGCGTGCCCTTGCTTGGGTCGATCCATTTGGCGGGATTGACCCTGACCCAGGCAGCTTCAAAACTCACAGAGCTTTATGGTCGCGATTACCTGGTAAATCCAAAAGTAAACGTCATGCTTCTCGGGTATGCGAAACGACGCTTCTCGATGTTGGGTCAGGTAAGTCGGCCCGGCAGTTACGAAATGCCGGAGAGCAGTCCCGGCGGTATTGATCTCTTGGAAGCTATCGCGATGGCCGGCGGATACACGCGTATTGCCGCGCCGGAGCGCGTGACCGTGCGACGACATACCGCAACGGGTGGCGACCAGATTTTCAAGGTCAATGCGAAGCGGTTCACGAAGGGGACCGGCGGAGGATTTCACGTCGAGCCGGGCGATACCATCACCGTCGGGGAAAGTATTTTTTAACCAAAAAGTTCTTGCGACTGCACCTTTTCGAGCGCACTGCTCGGGTGTAGAATCTCGTTCGAGTTACGATTCCTCCTGTGGTTAATCCATCCTTGTCTGCAGCAACAGCCGCCACTGCGCCGAATCCGGGTAACAGGGCATTATCGCATTTGCCGGGAGAGTTCACAGAACTGAAGAGCGGGTTGGATTTTCGGCGTCTCTGGCATTCTCTGGTGGAACGGATCTGGATCGTCGCCCTTTGTGTACTGGCTGGTTTCTTCCTCGCGCTGGGTTATCTCGCGCGAACGCCAAAGCTCTATCAGGGACATACAGTGCTTGAAGTGCAGTTTCAGGAGCCGACTCTTGTTACTACGGAAGACTCCGCGGCGCGCATGCGCTCGACGTTTCTGGCCAGCCAAGAGGCGCTGCGAACGATTGAGCAAAACCTTACCAACCAAACCCTTCTTGCCCGAGTTATACGGTCCGAAGGCCTGGCCGAAGATGATGGACGCGCGCTTCTCGGGAACCAAAATATTGCAAGCCGTAGCAAGTCCAACGCGACGCCAGGCACCGGCCCGGCGCCGGGCACGATCAAAACTCAGAGCGCTGTTGGTGTGGGGACGTTTACGCCGCTCGAAGAAGCATTGGGCCGTGCCCTTGCAGGCATGGTAAACCCGGTGATTCGTCGCGGGACGCGTCTGATCGATTTGTACGTAACGAACCGCGACCCAGCCATGGCCCAGCGTCTCGCCGAGGCGATCGGACGCGAGTACATCCGCAATTCCATCGAACGCCGCGCTTCGCTCAGCGAGGAGTCATTGCGTTATTTGCTTGAGGAAGAAGAGCGATTGAAGGTCAATCTGCAAAAAAGCGAGGCGGCTGTTGCGGAATACAAAGCGAAAAATCCCGACGCCTTGCAACTTGGTGGCGGCACTGCCGCAACAGGGTCACAGCAAGGATCGGGCGCGGGGGCCGGTGGACCCCGGGGTGGCTTGGTCGAGGACAAGCTGCAAGAATTAAGCAGCAAATTGACCGCGGCAAAAGCCGACCAGCTTCGCCTCGAGGGCGAGCTCAAGCAAATCGAGCAGGCCGGCGAAAACATCGATGCTTTGCTTGCGATTCCAAGCATCTCAACGGCAGGATTGGTGATGGACGCGCAACGCTCTGTCACGCACGTAGAGGCTTCAATCGCCACTTTAGCTTTACGATACAAAGAAAAGCATCCCAAGATGATGGCGGCGCGGGCCGCTCTGGCAGAGGCGAAGGAAAAGCTTCGTCAAGCAGCCATGGCGCAACCTCCCATTCTGCGTAACGCCATTGAGCAAACCAAGGCCACCGAAGCCAGTTTGCAAGGGGCGCTGCAAGACCAGCAGGGCGTTGCTGTCGCGCTCAACCGCACAGCGATCGGATACCAGGAATTGGCCCGGCAAGCTGAGACCGATCGCGCGCTTTACGAAAGCGTTCTGCGCCAGATCAAAGACACAAGTTTAACAAAAGACGTGAAGACGAATGCGGTCAGCGTGATCGAGCATTCCCCGCTTTCGCATTCGCCTGTTAGTCCCAGCCCCACGAAGGCGATCGTCCTGGGTCTGCTGGGCGGGTTGGCCGTTGGACTCATGTTTGTTCTCGGCGCCGATACGCTCGATCGCTCCATCAAAACTGTCGATCACGCGGAAGGAGCATTTGGACTGCCCGTCTTTGCGGCCGTTCCGGAAACAACAGAGGAAGGCACAGTGCCTCGGTTAAAGCGGCAAAGCAGAGCTTGGGGAAGTTCGAACTACCGCGTTGTTGTGGAAACCCCCGAGAGCCCGGCCGCGGAAGCATTTCGCAATTTGCGCGCGGCGCTTTCACTTTTGGGACCAGAAGTCGAACGCAAGGTTTCACTTTTTACAAGCGCTCTGCCCAATGAGGGAAAAAGTTTCACCAGCGCCAATTATTCGCTCGCGCTCGCGCAACAAGGTTATCGCGTTCTGCTTATAGACGGCGATCTGCGCCGGCCGAACATGCATAGAATTTTCCACTTCCCGGAGCCCGCAAGAAAAAATAATTCCGAGGAGGAGGATGGGGCTCCGGGGGTCATGGACTGTCTGGTGGGAGAGGCAGATCTCAGTTCAGCAGCGCGTCCGATTCCAGCCGGAGAAATCGATATTGTCAGTGGTAAAGTTGCCGGGGAGGGAAACTTTCTCACTGCGACGGGAGGGCAACTTTCCGTGCTTGCAGGGGGACGACGCGCTCCCAATCCAGCGGAGATACTGGCCGGCCCTTTCTTTGGTCAATTAGTCGCCGAGGCCGCACGACTCTTTGATCGAGTGGTAATCGACAGTGCACCGATACTCGCAGTCAGTGACACGCTGCTCATGATGCCGTATGTGCAGACCGCGTGCATTGTTCTTCGAGCAGGGAAAACGCCTCGCCAGGCGGTTCGCCGTGCAATTTTCTTGTTAACGAGTGCAGGGATTCGTCCCGCCGGCCTGGTTCTCAATCGATTGCGCCGGAGCGGCGGCGCTGGCCACTATTACTATTACGCTTCGCACGGCTACGGGGCCGACGAAGGGTCGTATTCTCGCGGCTACGGTTATCGATCGAGATCGTGTCACAAAGATAATGGCGCATCGTAGGGAAGATCAGGGTGATCAGTGATCCACGGGTCAATGGCCGGTACCCTATTTCCGCCGCCGCTGCAGTGACGGGCATGTCGCCTGCGGAAATCAAGGAATAGAAGCCGGCACGGCTGCCTCTACATGGGAAAGCTGTAATTGCCAGCCGCTATTCACTCCTTCCAAAAACTGCTTCCCCAGCAGAGGCCAAGATAGGTCGCTACATACAGTTGGATGGAGGCGATCTGAAGGGGAAAATCGACCAGCGCATGCAGCGCCACTCCAACCAACGCAATAAAAACGAAAGGCTGAAGTAAGCGTCTCCGCGGCGTCCAGTCTCGCGCGGCATAGTTTTTATAATTGCGAATTCCCACTGCAATTCCTCCGAAAAAGAGCAGCGCCCACAAAGTACTGCCCACCCAACCCCATTCCAGCGCGGTTTGCAGATAATCTTCGTGCAGGAACCTCCACGTGCCGGGAACTTGGTTGATCGACACGCCGTTGTAGGAGGGAAATACAACGCGAAAAGTTCCCGGCCCGAACCCGAAAAGGCCGACGTTAGGAAGGGCGCCAATTGCTACGCGCGCGGCCATCCAACGAGCGTCTTTTGGCACGTTTTGGGTCAACGTTTGCCACCGGTTGAGCGGTTGATCCAGATGAGCCGCCTGCGCCACCGCAATCAGGGTTAGGAGAATGGCGATCGCCCCCGCAAAAACGGCGCCTTTTCCCACGCGCGAAAGCTTTCGCAGAAGCGCCGGTCCAAACTTCAGGCAGATCGCAATCAGTAACAATAGCGCGATGAACTGGGCCATCCGCGACGTATTGGCCAGCACTGCGGCAACGGTCAAAACAAAAACGCTTATCCACATTGCACCCACCACAGGACGACCTCGCGCGGCAAAGGCGCGGATAGCGAGGCCGGCAGTTAATGGCCACACTAGGTTCAGGAACGCTCCGGCATTCGCGTGGTAATAGTACGTTGCAAAGAAAGTAGTTGCTCCCCAGACAGGCGCCGTCTGCCAGAAGATCATCTGCGCGCCCGTCGCTTTCTGGAGTAAACCAAGAAAGGCAATCGAGCCGGCGACGAGACCAATCGTGTACCACAGACGAAGTAACCACCGATTGCTCTGAGAAAGATCAACAACGAATAAAATTGCAAAAAGCAGCAGCGCCCCTCGCATCATCCATGCGGCGCTGATCGCGTAGTCAACAGAACCAGTAAGATGCGGAGCGAAATTCCGCAGCGGCACAAACGTATAAAAATCCGAGTCGTAGATCGACTTCGCGTTGAGAGCCATCCAGCCGCCGACCCCTATCAGAGCGCACGTTAAGAAAACCAAAAGGCGCGGACGCGCCGGGCTTCGCCCGCTAACAACCAACTCGATGATCCAAAGAATGAACGCCGCCAGCAATAGCCAGTTGATTATTTGGATGCTCGCCGACGTGGTGCCACCGTATGCCCACGGAGCGTAAACGAGGGCAGCGAGAAAAATCCAGCGAGCTGTGGCGTGAAGCAAAGGCATGAATGGTTATCAGTTATCGGTTATTGGCTCCACTACGGAGACCGTTTTCTGCGCTCGCTTTAAGTAATTCATGTATCCATCTAAAAGCTTCACTACGTGATCCACGAGATCTCTTCCCCGGCTAAGTAATGCGGCAGAGAGAAACCCTTCGTCGTGTCCGGTTATCAAATGATCGAGAATTTCCCAACACGATCCGCGCGTTACTACAAAACGTCGTATTGTCCAAAAAATGGAATCGTCCGTATCCCTCAGCGATGTTCGCCGTGGTTGAGCGTGCCGCGCGCAATAGCTGATCGCCTAATCGGTAGCGCTCATCTTTTGGCAAAACAGGGATCGCCTCTTTCGCGATAAACAATCGGAGAGTTCGGCACTCCTTCCAACATTCCAAGTCTGCAAAAGGTCTAATGACGGCCTGGCCATTTGGATTCATTTGCTCAGCGTATCAAAGACACCGAAAACAGGTAACAGAATCAGCGATGATGATTCACCGATAACTGTCAACGCTTAACTAATAACCCGCTGAGCTTCGCTCAGCGCCCTTTGCCGCAGAGCATCGTATGAACTGTTTTCAACACGATCATCGCATCGAGCTTCAGCGAGTAATGGCGGATGTAGTAGAGGTCGTACTGAAGCTTCTCGACTGTGTCCTCGTCGCTCTCGCCATAAGGATAATTCACCTGCGCCCAGCCGGTGATCCCCGGTTTCACCAGCTGCCGGAAATGATAAAATGGAATCTTTTTCTGATACCGTTCGGCGCACTTGATCCACTCCGCGCGCGGGCCGATCAGGCTCATGTCGCCCTTGAAGACATTCCAAAGTTGCGGCAACTCATCGAGCCGCAGTTTCCGCAGCCATCGTCCGGTATGCGTTACGCGGGGATCATCCTTCCGCGTGTAAAGATCGGTCGTCTCCTCGATCAGGTCGCGCATGAACATCGTGCGGAACTTGTATGCCGTAAAAATATGGCCTTCGCGCCCGACACGCGATTGCCGAAAGATTGCGGGACGGCCGCTCTCCATCCAAATCAGTAAGAGAATCAGCGGAAAGAGCGGGATGGAGATTAAAAGGAGAACGGCCGAAAAAATCACATCAAAGAGCCGCTTCAAATAGTGGTAAGGGGAAATACGCGCCAGTTGAAAACCCATCTGCAGCGGCCAGAACGGATCGATCGTGTGTATCGGGACATGACGCCAGTGCGCCTCGTGAAATGATTCGAGGGTATAAACGCGCGTCCGCTGAAATTGAGTTCGCACTAAGCGCTCGAGCAGTTCGGGGCCGAGCCGATCAATACTCTCGGCTAAGATCACGCCGCTGTAACGTCCATCAAGTTGCGCAAGCCTGGTCCCGATGCCGCCTTGAACAATTGGCGACCCTGCGCCTGCGATTGCTGATCCGACACGCGCCACATCGTTGTCCACGAATTCCAGTTGCTGCTGATTCGGCGATTGTTTGTAAGCTTCATAGAAACGCGTCGCAAGCTCACCGCTGCCGATTACGAGAAATGCCCGCTGTGCGGCCGAAGCGGCAAAGAGCTGTCGGAAAAATCGCCGGTAAGTAAGGGATAACGGTAGGAAAAAGATGAAACTGATCAACAACACACCACGGCTGGGCTTCATTCCTGCGTCGAATGTCGCCGCTGAATAAATCAATAGCGAACTGATCCCTGCCGCTGCTACGACCGCAAGAATATGCTCGGCCGTGTAGATCAGACCTCGCATTTCGGTATTTCGGTTGTAACCGCCGATGATGTAAAGTGCTTGTAGAATAACGGCAAGCACCACGCAATCAACAAGCACAAACTCAAAGGGGCTGACAAAGAATTGGTCGCGGCGAATGTAGCCTACAATCCCATAAAGGACTACCCAGCACACGGTGTCGCACACGACGTAGAGCAAGGCAGCGATCCAATCGTGGTCGCCGACACTTCTTAAAGTTCCTCGCGATTTCTTATCAACGCTGCCCAAGGAGAATGCAGATTCATCCCAAACTGGCGGCTCACTCAAATCTTCAACCAACAATTTCGATTGAGGCGGATTTTGCGATGGTCGAGAGAACATGGACGTGCGATTTATTGAGGGGCGCTAGAATGTTAGCTTATGATGATCTGACATCATTTGTCATTGGGATTCAAGCCTCGCTCCTTGGAATGCTGACTTCTGCGCGCTGAAGTTCTGTCCTCCGATTCTTCGACTTCCGACCTTTGTTTTCTGCTCCCAAACCTCAGTCGTTCATTTCTGACCCCTAATAATAATTTCTGCGAGTTTTCAATAGTAACCAGTCGCGCATTTGTGGACTCAATCAAACAACATGCAATTTGGTGGGGCTGAGCGTCCCAGCACCCACTGATACACGGCAAACATCTGCGATGCGATGTGCGACCATGAGAAATTACCTATCACAAGATCGCGACCGCGACGGCCCATTTCTTCAAGCGCCGATTTTTCCAACGCGAACAGTTTTCCTAACGCCCCGGCGGTCCCTTCTACGGTCGCACTCATCCGGATCGCCGCCCCGTTTTCGAAACCCTCTGGGAGATTGCATTCCTGTGTCATTAACACCGGACGTGCATGCGACCACGCTTCAAGAACAACGAGAGGCTGCCCCTCGCTCAGCGACGGCAGTACGAAAGCATCAGCATTCTGGTAGGCAGTGTCGCGCGCTTCTCCAAAGAGTGGCCCTGTAAACTGTACCGAGTCGGCAATCTTCAATTCGCGGGTGAGTTGCTCCAGCTCCCGTCGATGTCCGCCTTGATCCCAACCAGCGATCACCAGGATCCAGTCTTTCTCGTATTTGAACGCTTTCTTCCATCCGCGGAGAAGAATGCTCAAGCCTTTCTTCGGATGCAGACGCCCCAGATAAAGTAAAACTTTGCGGTCGCTGGCTGCATGCGCGGCCGAGGGCGGCGTCCGATTAGTCGCGTTGCTCGCGCCTACTTCAACTCCGTTCGGAATAACGCAAACAGGATTTTTTAAGCCGAACGCCCGAATGGCTGCCGCTTCTGCTTGATTAATCGCGTGGATACAGGCGGCATTCTCCAAGTGCCGCCGTTCAAAAGCAAAACCTGCCATGATTTTTTTCCAACGCGAATTATGCAAAGCCCACGGATCGAGCATTCCGTGTGTCGAAACGACGTAAGGCCGCGGCCTGACGCCACCATTGGATTTGGACCACCGAACGGCGGCTACTGACAGATAGGTCCAAATACCATGCGTGTGGACAAGGTTGGGTGTCAGAGACGAAAGCTTACGCGATAGTTCCGGAGCATACCGGAACGCGGCATGTCTCGATGCTACGAGATGAACAGATGAATTCCCCCATAGTCCTCGGTCTTCCGCCGAGAATTCATCTTCCACACCTATGATATCGACGTGAATTTCGTGCTCGTTTTCCAAGAATCGTGAGAGGTTTCGCACGCAATCCATCAATCCTCCTGCGCGCCGCGATAAGTAAGGCGCGAGCATCGACACTTTCAGGCTCATCGGTGAATCAGCGCTTTTAATAGAAGCGATGAGAGCAGGGTAGCGCGACATATCGGAGCAGCTTTGGCAACTTCGCTCGCGCGCTGTGCTCCGGTCGCGAAATGTGCCGGTGTGAAACCCGCGACAATTCGCCGGCTTTCCCCTCCCATTTCTTCGAGGCGCCGTTCAGAGAGGCGCGACATATCTACCATCAACTGCCCGAGGTTTTTCACAGATGCGGGATCAAACGTAAATCCGTTTTTACCTTCAGCCACAAGATCAGGCACACAGCCGCATCGATTCGAGACGATTACAGGCAGGCCTGTTGCCATTGCTTCATTAACCACAAGACCC
>Ga0209156_10000539_pt1 | contig 32341 bp, 32 predicted proteins | sample GraSoiAngelo_124_FD_185881 | JGI IMG/M metagenome (GOLD analysis project Ga0209156, IMG submission 185881) | Grasslands soil microbial communities from the Angelo Coastal Reserve, California, USA - 14_0927_05_20cm (SPAdes) (version 2) | ecosystem: Environmental > Terrestrial > Soil > Grasslands... | reverse complement strand
GAACCCGGACCGGCTCCGGCTGGCCGGCAGCGCCCGGCGAGGCCACCGCGCTCGACGGCAAGACTGAAACCCGGTGCCACGGAGTAACGAAATGCGTCGCTCACCTAATTTTTCCGTAGCCTGCTAGGGGACCGCCTCCTCGCGCAGCGCCCTCAGGTAGCGGTCGGCGAGGTTCGCCGCGAGCTCGCGCACGCGGGCGGCCTCGCTCGCGTCGCCGTTGAGCGCCGCGAGACTCTCCGCCACGCGGATGCACTGCTCCACCATCGTGCGGTCGCCGAGCGTGCCGAACGCCTCGGCCGCCTCGAGCACGCCGTTGAGGGAGCCCTGTTGCCGCGCGCGGAAGAGCGCCGTCCAGTACGTCTCGCGCGCCCGCGCCTCCGACGCGTTGGCGAAGCCCGGGATCGCGCCGATGCGGAGCGACGCGGCCGCGACCTCGACGAGCCCGCGCCAGCCCGGCGTGCCGAGCGCGGCCGCGTAGGCGTTGCGCCACGCGCGCACCGCCGCCGTCGCGTTCGCCTCCGCCAGGGCCAGGTCCATGGCGCGGATGTACTCCCTCCAGGGGCCGGACGAATCGTTGATGGTCGTTGTCATCGGGAAAGTCCTCCTTGGCTCAGCGCGCCTTCGCCTCCGACGCCTTCTGGAAGCCAGCGAGGGCGCCGAGCCGACGGTAGGCGTCGCCGACCGCGATCAGCCCTTCCCAGTGCCGGCTGCGGAGCGCGGCGGCGTCGGCCGCGAGAGGCGGACGAGACGCGGCTGGTCGAAGCCGGCCACGATCCGCGGCTTCGCGTAGAGCAGGAACCGCGTCCCCTGGCGGGGAAACTGGAACTTCGACGTCACATGCCGGTGGCGGCTACGCCCGTCCCTCGAGCGCGCGCTGACACTGGTCGCGGTGGTTGTCGTCGTGCCACGCCATGAGCGTGACGAAGTCGTCCACCGTGATGCGGCCGCGCTGCGGATGGGTGCCGCCGCGCGTCCAGCCATCCGGCGGGAGCTTCTTGAGGTACGCCAGCGACTCCTCGCGCCGCTTCCGGAACGCTGCGAGCGCGGCGTGCACGTCGTTCTTCAGATACTGGCGCTCCTCGGCCCACCGGTCGGGGGTGGGCGACATGAGCCTCAGGTCGTCCATCGCGGCGATCTGCTCGAAGCGCGTCATGAAGAGCTCCTCGGTGTCGCGCAGGTGGCAGATCACTTCCTTCGCCGCCCAGTTCTTCGCGTCGGGACGGCGGGCGAGGACGGCTTCGCTCTGACCGCGGATGACGGCCGCTAGCTCGTCGGCGGTGCGCTCGAGTCGCTTCAGGCGCAGGGCGGTGGGCTGCTTGGCGTACTCCTCCATGGTCGGCATGACATGAATGTACGGCACGCGGGTGGCTTCGCGCCAGCCCGGAGCTTTCCGTCTAGGGAAGCTTGACGGACGCGCCGACGACGGCGACGAGCCGGACCGCGGTGAAGGCGCGGATCACGAGCCAGGAGGGATCGAACTCCCAGCGCCGCACGCTGAACTTCGGCGCGCGCGGGTGGGCGTGGTGGTTGTTGTGGAGACTCTCGCCGCCCGTCAGCCACGAGAGGCTTCGCCAGTTGAACGCCGTATTCTCGAAGTTCCGGGTTCCGCGCCAGTGGCCGAGCACGTTGATCAGCGGAGCCAGGACCAGGACGTAGAGGACCGCGTGCACGCCGGCCGCGACGAGCCCGGCGAAGGGCCCGAGCAGGAGACACAGCAGCGCGGTGCCCACGCCCAGGCCGGCCACGCCGCGGGAGAAGACCAGCCGGTCGAGCCGGTCTTCCTTGATGTCCGGCGCGAATGTCTCGAGCGTCTCCGGGTTCTTGGCTTCGCGGGCGTAGTAATAGGCGTTGAGGAACTGGAGCCGCCAGAAGCCGAGCAGGCGCGGGCTGTGCGGGTCGCCCTCCCGGTCGGTGAACGTGTGATGCTTCCGATGAACCGCCACCCACTCGCGACGGCGCTGCCCGGTGGTCAGCCAGAGGACCGTGCGGAAGCAGACGTCTGCGACGGGGTGGACCGTGAGCGATCGGTGCGCGAGGGCCCGATGCAGGTAGACCGACGTCACGAGGACGGCGGCTTGCGCGAGTCCAACGGCGACCAGCAGCGCGATCGCGGCGTGGGTGGCGGTTAGCAGAGAAGCGCGCTAGACCTTGCGGACGTTCGCAGCCTGCAGCCCCTTCGGGCCGCGGGTGACCTCAAACTCGACCTGATCCCCTTCGGCCAGGCTCTTGAAGCCCTGAGCCTGGACGGCGCTGTAGTGGACGAACACATCCTCGCCGCCCTCCTGGGTGATGAAGCCGAAGCCCTTCGCGTCGTTGAACCACTTCACTTTTCCCGTTGCCATGACTGAAACCTTCCTCCGGGGGTCTATGCCCCTTCTTGCTCCCGCCGTGATGGCGGTGTTGTCCGCCGACATTGACGGACAAACGAAAACGCCGCGCGAACTGGATCTCGCGCGGCGTGTATCTCGAACTTCGAAACACCAACCAAGCCGACCAGCACCGTCGGTAGGTTGACACGAAGCCCCCCGCGGGGTCAATCAAATTCTCACGGGCACAGCGGCGCGCTGGGTCAGGCGGCCCGAGGAATGTCCTTCCCGGCCTTCACCACCAGCTCGTAGTCCGCGGGGAGCCGCCTCACGACCGTCGGCCAGACGGCCTGGGTCAGCTCCTCGTAGCCCCGGGGCGCATCCAGCACCACGCGGCCCGGATGCCACAGGCCCTCGCGTGTCACCCGCACGGACAGAAGCGACTCCCCGTGCAGCTTGCGGTTGACAGCAGCCCGGATCTCGGCGCCGAGCCGTTCGGCCTGCGACTCCTTCCGATCGATCCAGGCCCGCGCTGCGAGCGGGAGAAAGATCACCGCGCCGATGAGCGCGATCGCCAAAATCTCCATCATGGCTCTCTCCTCCTCATATGGTTGCGACGGGCACGGCGTGGCGGGAGATTCGACCGAATCCCTCGCGCTGCGGCGCGCATCCCAAGTCTGCGGCTAGACTCCAGGCATGATCCGCTTCGGGCGGGAAATCGCAGGAGAGCTTGATCTGGCCGAGCGCCGCGAGTGGCTCTGCACCAACGGCCTCGGCGGCTTCGCCTCGGGTACCGTGGCGGGAACGCTCACGCGGCGCTACCACGGCCTCCTCGTCGCCGCCCTGCGCCCGCCGGTCGGCCGCACGCTGCTGGCCGCCAAGCTCGACGAGACGATCGCCTACGATGGCCTCGCGACGGCGCTCGGCGCGAATCGCTGGGCCAACGGTATGGTCGCGCCGCAGGGCTTCCGAGCGCTTGAGAGCTTCGCGCTCGAGGGCACCACGCCCATTTGGACGTATGCGGTGGGCGACGCGCTCCTCGAGAAGCGTGTGTGGATGGAGCAGGGCGCAAACACGACCTATGTGAGGTACCGCCTGCTCCGTGGACGAGCGCCCGCGGCGCTCGCGCTCGACGCGCTCGTGAACTACCGCGACGCTCACTCGCTCACTCGCTCGAACGGCTGGCGGATGATGGTGACCACCGTCACGCACGGGCTCCGCGTCCTGGCGTTCGAGGGCGCACGGCCGCTCGTGATCCTGGCCGAAGGCGCTGCGGCCGAACCCGCCCACACCTGGTACGAGCGCTTCGACCTGCCCCGCGAGCACGAGCGTGGGCTGGATGCGCGGGAGGATCACCTCCACGCGGGCACGCTCCGCGCCTCGCTCGCGCCGGGCGGCGCGCTGACCGTTGTGCTCTCCGCGGAGGTGTCGCCCTCCCTCGACGGCTCGCAGGCGCGGCGCCAGCGGGAGCGCCACGAGAAGGAGGTGCTCCGGAGCTGGCGGCGCCGTCAGCCTGCCGCGCGTCACTCGCCCGCGTGGCTCGCCCAGCTCGTCCTGGCCGCCGATCAATTCATCTCCACGCGGTCGATCACGGGCGGGCCCGACGAGACGACGATCGTCGCCGGCTATCCCTGGTTCGGCGACTGGGGGCGCGACACGATGATCGCGCTCGCCGGCCTCACCCTCGTCACCGGCCGCGCGGAGCTCGCGCGCCGCATCCTCACGACCTGGGCGCGCTTCGTGGACCACGGGATGCTGCCGAACCGCTTCCCCGACGCCGGCGGCCCTCCCGACTACGCCACGGCCGACGCGGCCCTCTGGTACGTCGAGGCGATTCGCGCCTATCACGAGGAGACCGGTGACGACGGGCTTCTGCGAGAGATCTTTCCGCACATCGAGGACATCGTGCGCTGTCACCGGGAGGGGACGCGTCACGGGATCGCGCTGGACCCCGGCGACGGCCTGCTCGCGGCGGGAGAGCCCGGGGTCCAGTTGACCTGGATGGACGCGAAGGTCGATGGGCGGGTCGTGACGCCGCGGACGGGCAAGCCGGTGGAGATCAACGCGCTCTGGTACAACGCGCTCCGCGCCATGGCGGCGTTCGCGCGGCGGCTCCAGAAGCCTGCAGGGCCGTGGGACGACGCTGCCGCGCACGCAAACGCCGGCTTCGAGAGGTTCTGGAACGAGCGTTCAGGGTGCTGTTACGACGTGCTCGACGGGCCCGACGGCCACGACGATACGCTCCGGCCGAATCAGCTGCTTGCGGTGGCGCTGCCCGAGAGCCCGCTCGCGCGCGAGCGCCAGCGCCGCGTCGTCGACGTGTGCGCGCGCCACCTCCTGACGTCCTATGGTCTCCGCACGCTCGCGCCCGACCATCCGCACTACCAGGGCCGCTACGCCGGCGGCCCGCGAGAGCGGGACAGCGCCTACCACCAGGGCACCGTGTGGGCCTGGCTGCTCGGGCCGTTCGCCGTCGCCCACTTCAAGGTCCACGGTGACGCCGAGACCGCGCGCTCGTTCCTGATGCCGCTCGCCGACCACCTCGGCGACTACGGCGTCGGGTCCGTCGCGGAGGTCTTCGACGGCGACCCGCCCTTTACCCCGCGGGGCGCCATCGCCCAGGCGTGGTCGGTCGCGGAGGCTCTCAGGGCCTGGCACCAGATCGGCGACTAGGCGTCGTGGACGACCCGCTCGAAAGGCAGTAAGCTCGCCTTCACCCCGGCCGAGCACGTGTGGAGGACGCTGTGGAGCGAGAGTTGCGTTGCGCCGCGAGGAGTCGGTGACGTCGCCGGTCTATCGGCTTCCCCGCGATCTGGACGCACAGGTGCGGTCCGCGCTAAAGGACTGGGCGGATGGCGGGAAGGTGGGCCGGCTCTGGGCGCGGGACCCGACACTGTGGACCGGGCGTGACGAGGCGCGGTGGCTCGGCTGGCTCGGGATCGTGGATCAGCCGCTCGGCCGACTCGACGAACTCCGCCGCGCCGCCGAAGACGTCAGGCAGGCGAGCTTCAGCCACGTCGTCCTGCTCGGCATGGGCGGCTCGAGCCTCTGCCCCGAAGTTCTCAAGATGACCTTCGGTCGCATCGCCAGCTGGCCCGAGCTCCACGTCCTCGACTCGACCGATCCCGCGCAGGTCCGGACGCTCGAGACGACCGTGGATCTCGCGCGGACGCTCTTCATCGTCGCGTCCAAGTCGGGCACGACGCTCGAGCCGAACATCTTCAAGCAGTACTTCTTCGAGCGGGCGAAGGCGACCGTCGGTGCCGCGCAGGTCGGGCGCCGCTTCGTCGCGATCACCGACCCGGGCTCGCACATGCAGCGGGTCGCCGAGGCCGACGCCTTCCGACGCGTCTTCTTCGGCCTGCCGTCGATCGGCGGGCGCTACTCGGCGCTCTCCGACTTCGGGATGGTGCCCGCGGCGGTGATGGGTCTCGACGTCGCGCGCCTCCTCGGCCGCGCGGCCGAGATGACGCGCGCCTGCGCGGCGAGCGTCCCGGTGGAAGAGAATCCCGGCGCCGTGCTCGGGATCGTGATGGGAGTGCTCGCCAAGAACGGACGCGACAAGGCCACACTCGTCGCCTCGCCCGCGATCCACGCTCTCGGCGCCTGGCTCGAGCAGCTCCTGGCCGAGTCCACCGGCAAGGAGGGAACGGGCCTCATCCCGGTCGATCGCGAGCCCCTCGGCGCTCCCGAGGTCTACGGCGTCGACCGCTTCTTCGTCTACCTGCGGCTGACCTCGGCGCCCGACGCGGAGCAGGATCTCCGCGTCGAGGCGCTCGAGCGCGCGGGCCAGCCGCTGGTCCGGATCATGGTAGACGACCCGTACGATCTCGGTGCCGAGTTCTTCCGCTGGGAGTTCGCGACCGCCGTGGCCGGCGCGATCCTCCACATCAATCCGTTCGACCAGCCGGACGTCGAGGCGAGCAAGCTCGCCACGCGCCGGCTGACCGACGAGTACGAGAAGACGGGCGTACTGCCGTCCCAGGCGGCGGTGCGGGCCGACGACACAAAGCTCCACGCGGCCCTGCGGAGCCATCTCGGCCGGCTTGGGGCCGGCGACTACGCCGCGCTCCTGGCCTACGTCGAGATGAACGCCGCGCACGAGCGCGAGCTCCAGGCGATCAGAGGCGCGATCCGCGAGCGATATCGGGTGGCGACGTGTCTCGGATTCGGGCCGCGCTTCTTGCACTCGACGGGCCAGGCCTACAAGGGCGGACCGAACTCCGGCGTGTTCCTCCAGATCACGTGCGACGATGGCGTGGACGTGCCAGTGCCTGGCCAGAAGTATACATTCGGCGTCGTGAAGGCCGCGCAGGCCCAGGGCGATTTCCAGGTGCTCGTCGAGCGCGGACGCCGCGCGCTCCGGATCCATCTCGGCAAGGACGTGAAGGGCGGGCTGGCGACACTGCGGAGCGCCGTGAGCCAGGCGACGGCGTAGGCGCCGCGCGGGGGAGGGCGGAGGTCATGCAGATCGGCATGGTGGGGCTTGGACGGATGGGCGGCAGCATGGCTCGGCGACTCATGCGCGGCGGCCACGCGGTCGTCGCCTACGCGACGGACCCCGAGGCGGTCCGGCAGCTGGCGGCCGACGGCGCCACCGGCACGGCGACGCTCGACGACGTCGTTGGGAAGCTCGAGCCGCCCCGCGTCGCGTGGGTCATGGTGCCGGCAGGTGTCGCGACCGAGCAGGTCGTCGGCGACCTCGCGAAGCGCTTCGAACCCGGCGACACGATCGTCGACGGCGGCAACACCTTCTACAAGGACGACGTGCGACGGATGAAGATGCTTCGCGAGAAGCAGATTCACTACGTAGACGTAGGCACGAGCGGCGGCGTCTGGGGGCTCGAGCGCGGCTACTGCCTCATGATCGGTGGCGAGCGGGCGGTCGTCGAGCGCCTCGACCCGGTCTTCCGGACGCTCGCGCCCGGCCTGGGGACGGTCCCGCGGACGCCGGGACGCGAGAAGGCTGGCGGCACCGCCGAGCACGGCTACCTCTACTGCGGTCCCTCGGGCGCCGGCCACTTCGTCAAGATGGTCCACAACGGCATCGAGTACGGGCTCATGCAGGCGTACGCCGAGGGGCTCGACATCTTCAGGAACGCGGGCTCGAAGGACCTCGACCCCGACCTGCGCTACGACCTCGACATCGCCGACATCGCCGAGGTTTGGCGGCGCGGCTCCGTCGTCGCGTCCTGGCTCCTCGACCTCACCGCGCAGGCCCTCGTCGAGAACCCTACGCTCTCGAACTACACGGGTGTGGTCGCCGACTCGGGCGAGGGGCGCTGGACGATCATGGCGGCGATCGAAGAGGGCGTCCCGGTGGACGTGCTCTCCGCGTCGCTCTACGTCCGCTTCCGATCGCGGCAGGACCACACCTTCGCCGAGAAGGTCCTCTCGGCGATGCGCCAGAAGTTCGGCGGCCACGTCGAGCGGCCGTCCGGGGGGTAGCGCGGAGGGCCGTGGACGGACCGGCATGATCCTCGCGGGGGACGTCGGCGGCACGAAGACCGGCCTCGCGCTCTTCGACGTCCGCGACGGCGAGCTCACGCTCGTGCGCGAGGCCGCGCTGCCGAGCCGGGAGTTCGCGGCGTTCGAGGCCGCCGTCGCGCGCTTCCTCGCCGGTGCGCCCCGCGGCGCGGTCGAGGCGGCGTGCTTCGGCGTCGCCGGGCCCGTGGTGAACGGACGCGGTCTCACGACGAACCTCCCGTGGGTCCTCGACGAGACGACGCTCACGGTGGAGATCCCGGCGAAGCGCGTCAGGCTCCTCAACGACCTCGAGGCCGGAGGCCATGGCGTCCTCGCGCTCGGGCCGTCGTCGCTGACAACGCTCCAGCCGGGCGCGGCCCGGTCGGGCAACATGGTGCTCGTCGCCGCCGGCACTGGGCTCGGCGAGGCGCTCTTGATCTGGGACGGCGAGCGTCATCACGTCGTCGCCACCGAGGGCGGCCACGCCGACTTCGCGCCCCGCACCGACCTCGAGGTGGAGCTGCTGCGCTTCCTCCGGCAGGAGTTCGGACGCGTGAGCTACGAGCGCGTGCTCTCGGGCCCCGGGCTCTTCAACATCTACCGGTTCCTGCGCGACACGGGCGGTGTACCGGAACCCGCATGGCTCCGCGACCGCATGGAGCGCGAGGACCCGAGTGCCGTCGTCTCGGACGTCGCGCTCGCAGGCGGCCACCCGCACTGCGTCCAGGCGCTCGGAATGTTCGCGTCGATCTACGGCGCCGAGGCAGGCAACGTCGCCCTCAAGGCGCTCGCGGTTGGCGGCGTCTTCATCGGCGGCGGCATCGGGCCGAAGATCCGCCCGAAGCTCATCGATGGGACGTTCGTCACCGCGTTCTGCGACAAGGGACGGTTCGCCACGCTGATGGCGTCGATCCCGGTCTCACTCGTCGTCGAGCCACGGGCGGCGCTCCTCGGCGCCGCGCGCGTGGCGCAGAGCCTCCTGTAGCGCCTCATGGCCAGGCGACGCGGCGTCACGCCCGAGGAGCTGCGGCTCCACGAGGCCCGCGAGCGGAGCGCCCACTGGAGACGCTGGGGCCCGTACCTGGCCGAGCGGGAATGGGGCACGGTGCGCGAGGACTACAGCCCGAACGGCGCCGCCTGGGAGTCCTTGCCGCACGACCACGCCCGCTCGCGCGCGTACCGCTGGGGCGAGGACGGGATCGGTGGTATCAGCGACAACCACGGCCGCCTCTGCTTCGCCCTAGCCCTGTGGAACGGGCGTGACGCGATTCTGAAGGAGCGTCTGTTCGGCCTCACGGGAGCCGAGGGCAACCACGGTGAGGACGTGAAGGAGTACTACTTCTACCTCGACGCCACGCCGACGCATGCCTACATGAAGTTCCTGTACAAGTACCCGCAGACCGAGTTCCCATACGCGACCCTGGTCGAGGAGAATCGGCGGCGGGGCCGGGGGGCGCCTGAGTACGAGCTCCTCGACACCGGCGTCTTCGACGGCGACCGCTACTTCGACGTGACGGTGGAGTACGCGAAGGCGGCGCCCGACGACGTCCTCGTGCGGGTCACCGCGGCGAACCGCGGCCCCGAGCCGGCCGAGCTCCATCTGCTTCCGACGCTCTGGTACCGGAACACCTGGGCGTGGGACGTGCCCGAGCCCGAGCGCCCGACGCTCCGGGCGGGGCGCCCGGGGGTCGGCCACGTGACAATCGAGGGCGATCACCCGTCGCTCGGCCCCCGGTGGCTCTACTGCGCCGGCGCGCCCGAGCTCCTCTTCACCGAGAACGACACGAACGCCGAGCGCCTCTGGGGACGCCCGAACGCGAGCCCGTACGTCAAGGACGGCATCGGCCGCTACGTCGTCGAGGGGAGAACGGAAGCGGTCAACCCGGGGCGGGTCGGTACGAAGGCGGCGGCGTACCACCGGCTCACGCTCGGCGCCGGCGCGAGCGCGAGCGCGCGCTTCCGGTTCACGAACACGCCGATCCCGCGGGATGCGTTCGGACCTGAGTTCGAGACCGTGTTCGCCCAGCGCCGGGCCGAGGCGGACGAGTTCTACTCGACGGTGATCCCGACGGACCACTCCGACGACGCGAAGCGCGTCATGCGGCAGGCGTTCGCGGGGCTCCTCTGGTCGAAGCAGTTCTACCACTACGACGTCAAACGCTGGCTCCAGGGTGACCCCGCGCAGCCGCCGCCGCCGCCCGAGCGGTGGCGAGGGCGGAACCACGAGTGGCTCCACCTCTACAACGACGACGTGATCTCGATGCCGGACACCTGGGAGTACCCGTGGTACGCGGCGTGGGACCTCGCGTTCCACATGATCCCGCTCGCGCTCGTCGACCCCGACTTCGCCAAGGCCCAGCTCGTGCTGTTCTTGCGCGAATGGTACATGCACCCGAACGGTCAGATGCCGGCGTACGAATGGGCGCTTGGGGACGTCAACCCACCGGTTCACGCGTGGGCCGCGTTGCGTGTCTACCGGATCGAGCGCCGCATCCGCGGCCGGGGCGACCGCGTGTTCCTCGAGCGGGTCTTCCACAAGCTGCTGCTGAACTTCACCTGGTGGGTCAACCGCAAGGACACCGAGGGCAAGAACGTCTTCCAGGGCGGCTTCCTCGGCCTCGACAACATCGGGCTCTTCGATCGCTCGGCGCCACTGCCGGGGGGCGGCCAGATCGAGCAGTCCGACGGCACCTCGTGGATGGCGATGTACTGCCTCAACATGCTCGCGATCGCGCTCGAGCTGGCCAAGCAGGACCCGGCCTACGAGGACGTCGCCTCGAAGTTCTTCGAGCACTTTGTCTATATCGCGCACGCGATGCACACCCTCGACCTCTGGGACGAGGGCGACGGCTTCTACTACGACGTCCTCCGCACCGACGGCCGGGCGTGCCGGCTGAAGGTGCGCTCGATGGTCGGCCTCATCCCGCTCTTCGCGGTCGAGACGCTCGAGCCCGAGGCCGTGGACAAGCTCCAGAGCTTCAGGCGCCGAATGCAGTGGTTCATCGACAACCATCCCGAGTTTCGCGAGCACGTCGAGCTGTCCTCGAAGCCCGGGGTGGGGCTCCGGCGGCTTCTTTCCGTCGTGTCGCGCGCGCAGCTTCCCCGGGTGCTCGGCTATATGCTCGACGAGGCGGAGTTCCTGTCGCCGCACGGCGTCCGCGCGGTCTCGCGCGTCCACAAGGACCGCCCATACGTGCTCGAGCTGAACAGTATCGAGCACCGCGTGGACTATGAGCCGGCCGAGACCACGAGCGGCCACTTCGGGGGCAACTCGAACTGGCGGGGCCCGGTCTGGTTTCCGGTGAACTATCTCCTCATCGAGTCGCTTCAGAAGCTCCACTATTTCTACGGAGACGCGCTCACGGTGGACTGCCCCACGGGCTCGGGGACGAAGCTCAACCTCTGGCAGGTGGCCGCCGAGCTGTCGCGGCGGCTCACGCGGATCTTCCTCCGCGGCGGCGACGGGCGGCGACCGGTCTACGGTGGCACCGAGAAGTTCCAGCGCGACCCACACTGGCGCGACTTGATCCTGTTTTTCGAGTACTTCAACGGCGACGACGGCGCCGGGATCGGCGCGAGCCATCAGACGGGCTGGACCGGACTCGTCGCGAAGCTCTTGCAGCAGAGTGGCGCGTAGCCGCGCGTCGCGGCGCCCTCACCTCACGCCTTGCCCTGGAGCGCGCGCTTGAGCTGATCGAGGTGGTTGTCGTCGTGCCAGGCCCAGAGCGCCACGAGCGCGTCGAGCGTCATCGGGTTGGTGCCGAGGATCCCCGACCGCTTCCACTGCTCGGCGCCGAGCCCGCGCGCGGCTCGGAGCGACTCGGCGCGCCGGCGGCGGAATTCCTCCACCGCTGCGGCGGCGTCCTCCTTCAGATAGTCGCGCTCGGCGGCGATCTTGTCGGCGTCAGGGATCGGGAGCTTCACCCCGTCCCGCGTCGCGATGGCCGTGAGCGCGTGGTGGAAGAGCTCCTCGGTATCGCGCAGGTGGCACGCGACCTCCTTCGCCGCCCAGTTCTTCCCGTCCGGGCGCTTCGAGAGCACGGCCTCGCTCTGGCCTCGGACCGCGGCGGCGAGCTCGTCGGGGGTCCGCTCGCAACGGGCTAGGCGGGCGACGATCGGCTGCTTGGCGTACTCGGCCATCGTGGGCATGGTGGTTCTCCTCTCGGGCACGAGCTGCGCGAACAGGCTCGACTCCCGCTTGTAGAAGCCCTCCGTGTGGAAGGAGTCCCGGAGCCTGAGACCAGTGTAATCCAGGTGGTGGCCGACCTCGTGCAGTAGCGTCCGGAGATACGTCCGGAATGCTACCACCCTCTTCTGCTTCGCGGTGCGCATCCAGAGCTGGATGCGCGGCGGCCGGCCGCGCTCGTTCGTGTAGAGGCCGTGCAGCTCGCCCCACCGCGCGTGCGGCCGCGCGGCGAGCACGTCCACCCGGACCGGCGGCAGCGCCATCGCGTCACAGAGGCCGGCGACCAGCGCCTGGCTCGCCCGCTGGACGGCCTCGCGCTCCTCGGCCCCGAGCGCGGCAGCGAGCGCCTGCACCAGGGGCTGGAGGTCGGCCGGGCGCTCCAGCCGGATCTCGGTGAGCGCGTCGCTCTTCCGGTAGACTGCCTGCTGGCCGCGCGTGAGCCGCGCGTAGTACGCGAACGGCAACGCGCTAGGTGCCCGTGAAGCGCGGCTTGCGCTTCTCCAGGAAGGCCTTCGCGCCCTCGATCCGGTCCTCCGTCGTGCGCAGGAGCGTCGCGAGGTCGTTCTCGAGCCTCAGGCCGTCGGCGAGTGGCAGCTCGAGCCCCTTCACGACTGCCTCCTTGGCGTAGCGGAGCGCCACGGGCGCCTTGGCGGCGAGCGTGCGCGCCAGCTCGAGCCCCGCCGCCTTCACCTCCGCGGCGGGCACGACGCGCTCGACGAGCCCGATCCTCAGCGCTTCGCGCGCGTCGATGCGCGCGCCCGTGAGGATCATCTCGAGCGCCTTGCCGCGCCCCACCAGTCGCGGCAGCCGCTGCGTGCCGCCGCCGCCGGGGATGATCGCCAGGTCGACCTCGGTGAGGCCGAGCCGCGCGTCGTCACCGGCGATGCGGATGTCGCACGCGAGCGCCAGCTCGAGGCCGCCCCCGAACGCATAGCCACGGATCGCGGCGACGATCGGCTGGGGGCAGCGGTCGAGGAGCTGGCGGAAGTCCAGGCGGCGCCGCGTCTCGCGGAACCTCACCGGCACCTGCGGGGCCACGAACTCCCGGATGTCGGCGCCGGCCGAGAACGCGCGCTCGCCCGCGCCGGTGACGACGACCACGCGGACGTCGTCGTTCGCGACGAGACCGCCGAAGCAGGCCACGAGCTCCCCGCGCATCCGTTCGTTCATCGCGTTGTGGACGTCGGGGCGGTTCAGCGTGAGCGTCGCCACGCCGTCGGCGACCTCCCAGACGATCGTCTCGTAGCTCATTGCTCGCGGGGTCCGTCGCTCATTGGTAACGGGGGCCGCGAGGCCGGCGTGCACCGTGGGTGGCCTGAGTCAGGCGCGCGTCGCTCATTCCGCCGGGCCTCCGAGGACGCGGCGTTGGCGGAGGTCGGCGATGGCGGCGCCCGAGTAGCCGAGCTCCGTCAGGATTTCGCCGGTGTGCTGGCCGAGGGTCGGCGGCGGCCCGGGGTCGCGCGTCGGCGTGTCGTCGAACACGAGGGGCTGGCCCATCATCCGGAGGCGCCCGACCTCGGGATGCTCGTACTCGTGGACCAGGTCGTGGTGGCGCACCGCCGGGTGCTCCATGAACTCGGCGACCGTCTGCACGGGCGCGACGGGAATGTCGTGCTTCGCGAGGCGCTCGAGCCAGTGGGCCCGTGGCGCCGACTTGAACTTCTCCTCGATGAGCGGCAGGAGGGCCTGGTTGTTCTGCAGGCGCAGGAGCCAGGAGGCGAAGCGCGGGTCCGCGGCGAGGTCTTCCATGTCGAGCGCCGCGCAGAGCTTCGTCCAGAAGGCCTGATTGCCGACGGCGAGGAAGAACCACGCGCCGTCGCACGCCTGGTAGAGGCGGTACGTCGGGTTGTCGCGGATGAGCGTGGGCTTCGACGGGTAGTCCACGGCGACGCCCGCCTGGAGCGCCAGGACGCCCCGGAGCAGGGAGGTCTCCAGGCGCTGGCCGCGACCCGTTCGCTCGCGCGCGAAGAGCGCGGCGAGGATCCCCTGGGTGGCGACCGCCGCCGTGTAGTAGTCGGTCGGGGCCGTGCGGAGATACTGCGGCGGCCCGCCGAAGCCCTGGAGCGTCATGAGGCCGCCGAGCGCCTGGAAGATCGGGTCGAAGCCCGGGCGCTCGGTCCCGGGACCCGTCGAGCCGAACGCGGTGACCGAGCAATAGACGAGCCGCGGGTTGAGCGACGAGAGGTGCCGGTGGCCGACGCCGAGCCGGTCGGCGACGCCGGGTCGCATGTTCTCCATGAAGACGTCCCCGCGCGTCGCGAGCGTCTCGACGATCGCGCGGCCCTCCGGCGTCTTGAGGTTCAGCGCGATCGAGCGCTTGCCGCGGTTCCAGCCGAAGAAGCCGGGGAGCTCGCGGAAGCTGTCGCCTTCGAGCGACTCGACCTTGACCACGTCGGCGCCCATGTCGGCGAGCTGCATCGCGGCGTAGGAGCCCGCGATGTAGCTCGTGAGGTCGACGACTCGGATGCCCTCGAGCGGCGGCGCGGCCACGGCGGCGCGCTACGCCGCCACACGTCGGAGGATCGCTTCGCGGTGGTAGTCGCCGTCCCCGTACATCGACTCGAGCGCCTTGGCGCGCTTGAAGTAGAGGTGGAGGTCGTACTCCCACGTGAAGCCGATGCCGCCGTGCACCTGGATCGCCTCGCCGCACACCTTGCGCGCGGCGTCCCCGACGTAGGCCTTCGCGACGGACGCCGCGAGCTCGGCGTCCTCGGCCTTCGCGTCGAGCGCCCACGCGGCGTAGTAGACCGCGGAGTGCGAGTTCTCCGCCTCGAGCAGCATCTCCGCGCACTTGTGCCGGATCGCCTGGAAGGAGCCGATCGGCTGGCCGAACTGCTCGCGTACCTTGGCGTAGCCGACCGCCATGTCGAGGCAGCGGCGCGCGGCGCCGAGCATCTCCGCCGCCGCGCCGACCGCGCCGCGCCGCAGGAGCGCGGCGAGGAGCGGCCCGGCCTGGCCCGGGCCGCCGAGCAGAGCGTCGGCGGCGACCGGCGTCCGGTCGAGCGTGACGTCGACGAGGCGCGTGGCGAGGTCCATCACCGGGACGGGCTCGAGTGCGAGCCCCGCGGCCCGGGGATCCAGCAGGAACAGCGTGAGCCCGTCCGGCGTCTGCGCGGGCACGAGGAGGACGTCGGCGACGTGGGCCCACGGGACGAACCGCTTCCGGCCCGAGAGCGTCCAGCCCTTGCCCGTCTTCTCCGCGCGCGTCTGCGCCGCCTCCGGGCGCCAGTCGAGCTCGGTATCGAGGAAGGCGATCGTCGCGCGCGCGTCGCCCGTCGCGACGGCGGGGAGCCAGCGCTTCTTCTGCGCCTCGGCGCCGGCGAGCTCGATCGCCGTCGCCGCAAGGACCGTCGGCCAGTACGGGCCGGGGTACGCCGCCCGGCCCATCTCCTCGAGGAGCAGGGCGGTCTCGACCATGCCGAGGCCGCTGCCGCCGTGCGCCTCGGGCAGCGAGAGGCCGAGCCAGCCGAGCTGCGCGATCTCCTTCCACAGCGTGTCGCTCTCACCGCGCGGGTCGTCCCACAAGAGGCGCACCGTCGCGGGCTTCACGTGCTCGTCGAGGAACCCGCGGGCCGAGTTCTTCAGGAGCTGCTGGTCGGAGCTGAACGAGAAGTCCATGGCGTCAGGCCTTCAGGCGGTCCGCGCGCACTTCCTTGGGCAGGCCGAGCACGCGCTCCCCGATGATGTTCTTCTGGATCTCCGAGGAGCCCGAGTAGATTGTGCCGGCGCGCGACCAGAGGAACGCGGTTGCCCACGTGCCGGGCTCGCCGGAGGAGGTGTCGATGTCCTCGAACTCCTCGCGCGCGGAGACGAGCTGACCGTACGGCCCGAGGATCTCGAGCGCGAGCTCGAAGTAGCGTTTCTCGAACTCCGTGTAGGAGAGCTTGGTGATGGACGACGCGGCGCCCGGGGAGTCGCTGTTCTGCAGCGCCGACAGCACCCGCAGCGCGGCGTAGCGCTGGACCTCGAGCTCGGCGTAGGCCTTCCCCAGCCGCGCGCGGACCGCGGCGTCCTCGAGGAGCGGCTTGCCGCCGCGCCGGAGCTCCTTCGTGGCCCGGACGAGCTGGTTGAACGCGACCGCGTAGCGCGTGACGCGTCCGAGCGAGTTGGCGCCGCGCTCCCAGCCGAGCGTAGTCTGCGCGATCTCCCAGCCCTGGTTCAGGTTGCCGATGAGGTCGCGCTTCTCCGCGCGCGCGTTGGTCATGAAGACCTCGGAGAAGAGCGAGGAGCCGGTGATCTGCCGGAGGGGGCGCACCTCGACGCCGGGCTGGCGCATGTGGAGCAGGACGCACGAGATGCCCTTGTGCTTCGCCGCCTTGCCGTCGGTGCGGGCGAGGAGGATGCCCCAGTCGGCGATGGGCCCGCTCGACGTCCAGATCTTCTGGCCGTTGACGAGGAAGTGGTCGCCCTGGTCCTCCGCGCGCGTCTTGAGGCTCGCGAGGTCGGAGCCGGCGTTGGGCTCCGAGTAGAGCTGGCACCAGATCTCCTCGGCCGTGAGCATCGTCTTTAGATATCGCTCCTTCTGCCAGTCGGTGCCGTGGACGATGATCGTCGGGCCGATGAACCCGATGCCGAGGCCGTTGATGGGCGGCGGCGCGTCGAGGCGCGCCATCTCGTCCTGCACGATCGCCTGCTGCATCGGCGTGCGACCCCAGCCGCCGTACTCCTTCGGCCACAGCATCCCGACGTAGCCGGCCTCGTAGAGCTTCCGGTGCCAGGCCTTGCGCTCGTCGAGCGTCTTCACGTCGCCCGTGGGGACGTTGGTCTCGAGCCAGCGCCGGACCTCGGTCCGGAAGGCGCGGTCTTCAGCGGTGGGGTTCAGGTCCATCGGTCGCCTCCTCGCCGGGGATGAGCGTTTCTAGCACGCGGGCCGGGGCGAATCAATGGCGGGCGCGCGGCGGCTAGCTGAGCGCGGGCGGCGGGAGCCGGTAGATCGCGGTGTGCAGGACGTGGGCGACCGGCCGCGCGCGCTCGCCGGCGACGATGACCAGGTCGACCTCGACGAACTCGCGTCCCTTCCTCTCGAAGAGCGAGCGCACACGGCCGCGCGTGGCGAGCGTCTCGCCGACGCGCGCGCCGCCGAGGTGGCGCACCACGCTGCCGACGTGGATCCACGGCCCCAGCGTCAGGTTCCGGTCGAGCGCCCGGTTGGCCTGGTCGACGAAGAAGCCCGGGTGGACCCGGCCACCGGCGCCGCGGTAGAGCGGGAGGGCGTCGTTGACCTTCTCGAGATACTCGGCGGCGCGCGCCTCGTCGTAGGCGTTGATCGGCGTGCCGAGCACCGAGAGCCCGTCGAGGTGTGCGCGGGTGGCGGCGGGGCGCTCGGCCGGCAGGGGCCGCGCGGGGTAGAGCGCGAGATTCACCGGCGTCGGCGTGCCGGCGGGCACGGTCGCGGTCAGCACCGCGCACTCGCCGGCGCTCGCCGTGGACGCGCTGAGCGCGGTCGTCGCGCCTCGCTCGTCGCGCGCCGTCACCGACCCCGACACGGTGAGCTCCTCGCCGTCGAGCACCGGCTCGACGAACCTCACGCTCGCCGTGCCGCGCTCGAGCCATCCCGCGCCGAACGCCTCGACGAGCGGATGTGTCATGTAGGCGTAGACGGTCACGCCCGGGACCAGGCCGCCGCGGAACCCGTACTGGCGCGCCACGGCGTCGTCGTGGATCTTGTTCTCGGAGCGCTCCGAGGTGTTGCGCGCCTTGACGCGGTATTCGGGCAGCCGTTCCGCGGTCACGGCGCGCAGTGTACCACCGTCACGCGAGGGCCCTCCTTGATGTTCCGGAGGCCCTGGTCCGTGTCGTTGATGAGGCTCACGTAGGTCGGCATGGGGGACCTCCGTCTCGATTCGAAGGGTCGCGCCGGTGGCCAAGTATATAATCGGGCCGGTTATGCTGCGCGGCCTCCTGATCGCCCTCGTCGTCGTCGCCGTCGTCGTGGGTGGCATCGTCGCCTGGGCCGTGTCGATCAACAACCAGGTCGTCCGCCTCGAGCAGGGCGTTAACGAGAAGTGGGCGCAGGTGCAGAACGTCTACCAGCGCCGCGCCGACCTCGTCCCGAACCTCGTCGAGACCGTCAAAGGCTTCGCGACGCAGGAGCGCACGGTGCTGGAGGAGGTCACCAAGGCGCGCGCGAGCGCAACGTCCATCCAACTGACGCCGCAGGCGCTCAACGATCCGAAGGCGCTCGAGCGCTTCCAGGCGGCTCAGAGTCAGCTGTCTGGCGCGCTGAGTCGGCTCCTCGTGACCGTCGAGCGCTACCCGGACCTCAAGTCGAATCAGAACTTCCTCGCGCTCCAGTCACAGCTCGAGGGCACCGAGAACCGGATCGCCCAGGAGCGCCGCAAGTACAACGAGGCGGTCCGCGACTACAACACGCGCGTCCGCCTCTTCCCCGGCTCGCTCGTGGCGGGGATCGGCGGCTTCCAGCAGAAGGCGTTCTTCGAGGCGGCGCCGGACGCGGCGACGGCCCCCAAAGTGAAGTTCTAGGCCGCTGCTCGCGCTCGTCCTCGCCGCCGCCCTCGTCTTGCCCTCGGCGCCGAGCGCCCACGTGAACGACTACGCCGGGCTTCTGTCGGGCGCCGACCGTGAGCGCCTTGAGGCGAAGCTCGCCGAGCGTGAGCGAGGCGCGGGCACCCAGATGGCGATCGCAATTTTCCCGTCGCTCGAGGGCGAGAGCCTCGAGGACGTCGCCAACGAGCTCTTCAAGAAGTGGCGGCTCGGCCAGAAGGGCCTCGACAACGGGCTGCTCTTGGTTCTATTCGTGAAGGACAGGAAGCTCCGGATCGAGGTGGGCTACGGCCTCGAGTCCGTCGTCACCGACGCGATCGCCGGCCAGATCATCCGCCAGGCGATGGCGCCGAGCTTCCGCGAAGGGCGCTGGGCGGACGGGCTCGCGGCCGCCGTCGACGCGGTCTACACGCGGATCGGCGCACCGAACGCCGCCCGGCTGCGGGGCGACGCCGAAGCGTTCCGGCGGAGCCAGCGGCGTCACGAGGACACGGCCAACCTCTACCTGCTCCTCTTCCTCGCCCTCTTCGGGGGGATCATCGCGAGTCTCGCCTGGGAAGCGTCGCGCCAGCGTCATGGGTTCACCGCGGGCCGCGCCGGCGTGGCCCGGACGAGCGGCGGGTGGGGCGGTTGGTACATCGGCGGCGGGGGCGGCGGCTGGTCCGGCGGCGGTGGTGGCGGCGGGTTCTCGGGCGGAGGCGGTGAGTCTGGCGGCGGCGGCGCGAGCGGGGACTGGTGATGGCCGGCCATCCGCGGTGGGTCCGGCGGTTCCTCTCCGAGGACGACTTCGCGGCGATCACGGCCGCGATCGCTCGCGCCGAGACGCGGACGTCGGCGGAGATCCGCGTCCACCTCGAGCGGCGGGTCCCGCGCAGGCTCTTGCGCCGGACTCCCGACCCACTCACGCGAGCGCGCCACGTGTTCGTGAGTCTCGGCATGCATCGAACCGCCGAGCGCCACGGCGTCCTGATCTACCTCGCGGTCGGAGACCGGAAGCTCGCCGTGGCCGGCGACGTCGGGATCCACGGGCGCGTCGAGACCCGCCACTGGCACGACGTGAGGGATCGGATGGTGGAGCGACTCCGCGGCGGGGCACCGCGGGAGGCGATCGTCGCGGCGATCGAGGCGATCGGCGCGGAACTCGCCGCGCACTATCCGCGGGTGTAGGCTCCAGGTATGCGCTTGACGCTCCGAACGCTGCTGGCTCTGGTGACGCTGGCCACCGTCGCGGCGGCCCAGGGCGCGCCGGTGCCCGCGCCCGGCTCGCTTCCCATGGAGATCCGGCGCGGCGACGTGCCGCCCGAGGCCAAGCTCGGCCGCACCCCGGTGGCGACCGCCGGGCAGAGCGGGGCGGCTCTGAGCGAGGCCGAGCGCGCCGTCGTGGAGTTCGAGCAGGCCCAGCGCGCCCGGCGATTCATCCGCGGAGAGACGCAGCAGCCCCTGCGGCGCCCGGACCTCGGGTACGACGTGTCGAGCGGGATCCAGCAGAAGAACCTCCAGCGCGCGCCGCGACCTTAGGAGCGGCCGAGCAGGAATTCCTGGGCGGCGCCGAGCCCGGCGCCGAGGGTCACCGGCACGCCGAGCTCCGCGAGCGCCATCTCCACGCCCGCGAGGCCGCCGAGCAGGTCGAGCTCGTTGACGCCCCCAAGGTGGCCGATGCGGAAGACCTTGCCCTTGACGGCGCCGAGACCGACGCCGAGCGAGAGCTCGAGTCGGCGGTAGGCGAGGCGGATCAGCTCGTCGGAGTCGAAGCCCTTCGGCATCACGACCGCGGTGAGCGTGTTCGAGTACTGTGTCGGATCTCGGCAGAGGAGCGCGAGCCCGAGCGCGCGCACGGCGCGCCGGCAGGCCTCCCCGAGCCGCGCGTGGCGCACGAAGACGTTCTCGAGCCCCTCCTCGTTCAGCATGCGGATCGCCTCCTCGAGGCCGAAGAGGAGCATGGTCGCCGGGGTGTACGGATATTCGCCGCGCTTGTTCCGCTCGAGGACGGGCCTCCAGTCCCAGTAGGCGCGCGGGCAGCGCGCCTTCTCGCCGGCGCTGATCGCCTTCTCGCTGGCCGCGAGGATCGCCATGCCCGGCGGCAGCATCAGACCCTTCTGCGGCCCGGTGAGCGCGACGTCGACCCCCCACTCGTCGAACCGGAAGTCGATCGAGGCGAGCGAGGACACGGCATCCACGAGCAGGAGCGCCGGATGTTTCGCGCGGTTCAGCGCGGTGCGCACGGCGGCGACGTTCGACGTGACGCCGGTCGAGGTCTCGTTGTGGACGAGGAGCACGGCGCGGAGCTGGTGGGCCGAGTCCATCCGCAGGCGGCGCTCGACCTCGTCGGCGGGCGCCCCCGCGCCGTATTCCACCTCGATGCGCTCCACCTCGATCCCGTACGCCTCGGCGGTGCGCGCGAAGCCCGTCGAGAAGTGGCCGTTGACGACGCCGAGCACGCGGTCGCCCGGCGAGAGCGTGTTGACGAGGGCCGCTTCCCAGGCGCCGGTGCCCGAGCCCGGATAGAGGATGACGTGCCCGTTCCGCGTCTTGAAGACGCCCTTGAGCCCCTCGAGGCACGCCTCCACGAGCGCCGCGAATCTCGGCCCGCGATGGTCGATGATGGGCTGCGACATCGCGCGGACGATCCGCTCGGGCACGAGCGTCGGGCCGGGGATCTGGAGGAACGGCCGTCCGGGCATGCGCCGAGTCTAGCATGCTAGAGTAAGCGCGCCGCGATGACGCGCGACGAGATCCCGACCCCGGCGCTGCTCCTCGACCTCGACCGCTTCGAGCGCAATCTGGCAACGATGGCCGCCCACGTGCGGAGCGCCGGCAAGGCGCTCCGCCCGCACGCGAAGACCCACCGCTGCCCGGAGATCGCACGGCGGCAGGTCGCGGCTGGGGCGCTCGGCGTGGCCTGCGCGAAGCTCGGCGAGGCCGAGGTCATGGCGCGCGCGGGCCTCCGCGGGCTCTTGATCACGACCGAGGTCGTGACGCCGCCGGGCCTCGCCCGGCTCACGCGGCTCGTCGCCGAGGCACCCGACACCATGATCGTCGTGGACAACCAAGAGAACGTCGCGGCGCTCTCGGGCGCCGCAGCGGACGCGGGCGTGGTCGTCCCGGTCCTCGTGGACGTGGACGTCGGCGGGCGGCGCACCGGGATCGCGCCGGGCGAGGCGGCGCTCCGCCTTGCGCGAGCCGTCGCCGCGCGGCCGTCCCTCCGCCTCCGCGGCCTCCAGGGCTACGCCGGCCAGTGCGCCCACGTGCTCGGCCGCGAGAAGCGGCGCGAGGCCTCGCTGGCCGCGCTGCGGCCGTTGATGGAGACGCGCGCGCTGCTCGAGCGCGCGAGGCTGCCCGTCGAGATCGTCGCGGGCGGCTCGACCGGGACCTACGACATCGACGTCGAGCTCGCCGGGCTCACCGAGCTCCAGTCGGGCTCCTACTGCGTGATGGACCTCGACTACCGGCGGATCGGCGGGCGGGCCGGGACCGCGCTGACCGACTTCGAGATGGCGCTGACGGTCGTCGCGACGGTCGTGAGCGTCACGCCGGGCGAGCGCGCCATGGTGGACGCCGGGCTCAAGGCCTTCTCGACCGACAAGCCGTTCCCGCCCGAGGCCGTCGAGCACCCGGGGCTCGAGTACGGCTTCGCCGGCGACGAGCACGGCCGGCTCACGCTCACGGATCCCTCGCGCGCCCCGCGGCTCGGCGAGCGCATCGAGTTCTTCCCGCCCCACTGCGACCCGACGATCAACCTCTACGACCGGATCCACGCCGTGCGCGGTCCGAAGGTCGAGGCGGTCTGGGACGTGGCCGCGCGCGGGCGCTCGGACTAGGCGCGAACCTCACGCCGCCGGCCGGTCGGCGATCAGGTCCCCGCGGCGCCGCCGGGGCACCAGATCCTCCAGAACAGCGCGTACGCCTCCGTCGGGCTCGGCGCGCGGAACAGCGCCTCCCGCATGAGCGCGGCGCCGGGGAGCCCGTGCGCATACCAGGCGAGGTGCTTCTTCAGCTGGACGAGCGCGGTGCGCGGCAGACAGTGCGCCTCGATGAGGGCTCCGTGTCGTCGGATGATCTCCGCCTGCTCCCGGCGGGACACCGCCTCGCCGCGGAAGATCCAGGGCCTGCCCAGGGCGCCGCGGCCGATCATGACGGCCGCGCACCCGGTGGCGGCGACCATCGCCCGGGCGTCGGCGAGGCTCCGCACGTCGCCGTTGCCGGTGACGGGTATGCGGACGCCGTCGACGACGGATGCGATGATCTCCCACGGTGCCAGGCCGGAGAACTGCTGGGCGCGCGTGCGCGGGTGGACGGTGATCGCGTTCACGCCCTCGCCCTCGGCGATCCGCGCGATCTCGACGGCGTTCACGGTGCGGTCGTCCCAGCCGCCGCGGATCTTGACCGTGAGCGGCACGGCGATCGCCTTGCGCATCGTCCGGAGCACGACCGCCGCCGTGAGCGGGTCCCGCATGAGCGCGGCACCCTGCCCCTTGGAGACGATCTTCGCCACGGGGCAGCCCATGTTGAGGTCCACCGCGTCGGCCCCCGCCGCCTCGAGCCGGCGCGCCGCCTCCGCCAGCACGTCGGGATCCGCGCCGAGCAGCTGCATCGCGATCGGGCGCTCCTCCGGCAGGTAGCGCGCCAGCTCGGCCGTGCGCGCGCTGCCCTCGACGAGGCCGCGCGCGTCGATCTCCTCGCTCGTGAGCGGCCCCGCGCCACACTCGCGCGCGACGAGCCTGAACGGCGCGTTGGTCACGGCGGCCATGGGGGCCAGGCGCAGATCGAGCGTCATGACTCGTCAGTCTATCAGAGGGTCTGCTTGTAGACGTGACCGCCCTTCATGATGACCTTCAGGTTGTCCTGGACCTGGAAGACGCGCAGGTTCTTGAGCGGGTTGCCGGCCACGACGAGGAGGTCGGCGTACTTCCCGGGCTCGACGGTGCCGATCCGGTCCGCCATGCGGAAGAGCTCGGCGTTCACCTTCGTCGCCGAGAGCAGCACCTCCATCGGCGTCAGCACCTGGCCCTTCAGCTCGAACTCGACGGCGCGCTGGACCATCATGTCGCCGAGCAGGTCGGAGCCCGAGCCGATCTTGCAGCCCGCCTTGTACGCGTACGTGAGCCCCTGCACCGACTGCTCGCGCGCGAGGTTGATCTTCTGGATCTGGTGATCGCCGATCCCGTAGCGCTTGCCCTCGCGGTAGATCGCCTCGTAGGTGACCATCGTCGGAACGAGGAAGGCGCCCGCGTCCCTGATGGCCACCGCGGCGGCCTCGCGGATCAGGTTCCCGTGCTCGATCGAGCGGACGCCGGCCGCGACGGCGTTGCGCACGGCCGAGTCCGAGTACGCGTGCGCGAGGACGTACTTTCCGACCGCGTGGGCCTCCTCGACGGCGGCGCGCATCTCGGCGATCGTGAACTGGGTGGTGTCGAGCTCGTCGGAGGGCGACATGGCGCCGCCCGAGGCCATGATCTTGATCTGGTCCACGTCCCGGCGGATCTGCTCGCGCGCGGCCTTGCGGACCTCGGCCTCCCCGTCGGCGATCGAGCCGATCATGCCGATGCAGCAGTCGACCGGGGCGTCCCGCTCCGCGCGGCGCCGCTTGTCGCCGTGGCCGCCAGTCTGGGAGATGTAGTTGCCCGAGACGAGCAGACGCGGGCCGGGGGCGTGGCCTTCTTCCAGTGCGAGACGGAACCCATAGTCGGCGCCGCCGGCGTCGCGCACGGTCGTGAACCCCTGCCGCAGGCACTCCTCGGCCCGGCGCATCGCGCGGGCCGCGATGTATGACGGCGGATAGACGCGATGCTGATCGGTGATGTTCTCGGAGACCGCGCAGATGTGGACGTGGGCGTCGGTGAGCCCGGGCATGAGCGTGGCGCCCTTGAGGTCGAGCGTGGTGACGGGGCCGGGCAGCGCGCCGACCTTGCCGCCCGGCAGGACGTCCCGGATGCGGTCGTCCTCGACGACGACCGCGGCGCCCTCCTTCGGGTCGGCGCCGGTGCAGTCGATGAGGAACGCGTTCGTCAGAACGGTCAGGCTCATCGCGCGACCACCTTCGCGTCGTACATCCAGACCTTCTCGTCGGCGCGCGGCGACCACTCGACGTGGCTTGCAACGCCGTAGAGGTCGTGCTGCTGCCAGAGGAACACCCACGGCGCCTCGTCGTGCAGGAGCTTCTGCAGCTCCGCGTACGCCTCGGCCCGCCCCTTCGCGTCCATCACCGTCACCGCGTGCGCCACCTTCTCGTCCACGCTCTTGTTGTTCCCGTACGAGGCGTAGGTCTGGTCGTGCAGGAAGAGCGGCTGGATCGTGCCCTGACCGTTCAGTGCCGGGCCCCAGCCGAGGAAGAAGAGATCGCCCGTGTTCCTGTTCTTGATCTTGTCGAGGTGGGTGCCCCACTCGTTGACGACGACGTCGACCTTGATGCCGAGCCGCTGGAGTTGGACGGCGATGGCCTGCGAGACGTCCTTGTCGAGCGGGTAGCGCCCCGACGGCGTGTCGAGCTTCAGCTGGAGTCGCGCCGGATCGATGCCCGCCTCCTTGAAGAGCGCCTGGGCGCGCGCCGGGTCGTACGCGTAGCACGCCACCGGCGCATAGTCGACGTTCGCGGCCGCGAGCGGCCCGCACATGCGGGTGGCGCGCCCTTTCAGCACCTGCTGGATCAGCTCGTCGACGTTGACCGCGTGGTTCATCGCGCGGCGCGCGCGCACGTCCTGCATCGGGCCCGGCTTCAGGGTGACGAGCGCCAGGTAGTTGATGCGCGAGGACACGGTCGCGCGGACCTTCGCGCGCCCGCTCCGGTCCACCGCCTCGGCCGCGTGCGGCGGCACGTCTTTCATGATGTCGATCTCGCCGGAGAGCAGCGCGGCCATGCGGGCGCTGAACTCCGGGATGAACCGGAAGGTCACGCGGCTCACGTCCGCGGGACCCTGCCAGTAGTCCGGGTTGCGCTCGAGGACGAGGCGTTCGTCGCGCTTCCACTCGACGAACCTGAACGGGCCGGTGCCGATGGGCTGCTGGGCGAGCTTCTGCGGCCCGAGCTCCTTCAGCGCCTTGGCCGGCATGATGAGCAAGTTCGTCAGCGACGCGTGGTCGATCAGGTTCGGCCACGGCTTGGCCGTGACGAACCGCACCGTATAGTCGTCGACGACCTGCACCTCCTTGAGGGGGCCCCAATACGCCGCCGCCGCGTAGTGGGTCTTGCTCGCGGGGTCGAGCGCGTAGTCGAGGGTCGCCTTCACGGACGCGGCGGTGAACGGCTCGCCGTTGTGGAACCTGACGCCCCGGCGCAGCTTGAAGTCCCACGTCGTGTCGTTCACGATCCGCCAGCTCTCCGCGAGCATGGGCTTGGGCTTGAAGGTCTTGGCGTCGCGGTCGAGGAGCCGGTCGTAGATGTGCTCGAGCATGTTGTTCGTCGTCCAGTCGACGATCGTCACCGCGAGCATCGTGCGGGGCTCGGCGCCGAGGCCGATGACGACTTCTTTGGTGCGGGCGCGGTCCTGCGCCTGGGTCGCGGCCGCGCCCACGAGGCAGAGCGCGAGCGACAGGGCGACCACGTTCACGCGAGGCATACGGTCTCCTCTCGATGGGTGACGGGACGGGCGACTCGTGGGGGCATACGGAGCCTCAAGGATACAACGGGGGCGTCCGGCCGCGTCACTTGAGCTCGTCCAGGGTCAGCCTGAAGCTCGGGACGAACGTCTCGAGGAAGTAGCGGACCTCCGGCAGGTCGAGGTCCTCCACGCTTCGGCGTAGGGCCCGCTCGGCCTGCGCAAACTCCGGGTTGCCCGCGCTCATCTCCTCGAGACACTTGAGGTACGCGCAGAGCTTGTCCGCCGCGGTGACCAGCGCCCGGTGCTCCCGGTCGCGGTCGCCCGGGAGGAGGCAGGGCTCGTAGTCCGGCCGGAGCGCGTCGGGGATCATCGCCAGGAGCGTTGCCTTCGACGCCGCCTCGATCGCGTGATACGCGCGCTTGATCTCGGGATTGAACTCCTTGACGGGTGAGGGGAGGTCGCCCGTCAGAACCTCGCTCACGTCGTGGTACAGCGCGAGCACGGCGGCGCGCTCGGGGCTCACGCCGCCGCCGAACACGCGGTTGCGGACGATCGCGAGGGCGTGGGCGATCTGCGCGACGCGCAGGCTGTGCTCCTGGACGTTCTCGGGGTAGGTGCTGTGCATGAGGCCCCAGCGGCGGATGAACTTCATCCTGGACAGGTACGCGAAGAAGTGGCTCATCGGTCGACGTGGGGGGCCCCGACATGGCCCCCTCCCGACGCTCGGAGCGCCCCGGGGGACCCGGGACGCTCCTCGACGACCCGCGTGTGGCTGCTCATCGTCGCCTCCCCGTGTGCGCCGCCCGACGCGGCGATGCCCCCGCGGGGCGGGGGCATCGGGTCCAGGTCCCGGCGTCACCGGCCCGACCGGCGGCACGCCGGCCGGGGCCCACTCTAGATCAGGCGGTGAGCTCGCGGGCAACGATCTTGTAGCGGAACGAATCGGCATCGAGGCTGTCGAGCCGCCCCTCGGCCGTCTCGGCCTGCGGGTACATGAAGAAGGCGACCGGGTCGCCCGCCGAGTTCGGCAGCTCCACGTCGTGCGCGTAGTTGTAGCAGAGGTAGTTCATCTCCCAGGCGCCGAACAGCTTCACGCGCGCCCTGCGCACGATCGGGTTGCCGAGCGGGAGGCCGCCCGTCTCCTCGAGCACGACCTTGCGCACGTCCGCCGGATCGACCGGGAACCAGCCGTGCGTCGGCAGGTAGAACTCCGCGCGGCAGTGCTGGGCCTTCGTGATCTCGCCGCTCTTTCCCAGGCTCTTGAACTCCGCCGAGTCGGCGACGCGCACGCCGTAGATGTCGCGCGCCGGCAGCCCGACGGCGCGTGCCAGCCCCACGAACAGCGCGTTCAGGTCGGCGCACTTGCCGCCGAGGTTGCGGGTCTCGAGCATCCAGCCGATGTCGCCGACGCCGCAGCCGCGGACCTTCGGATCGCGAAACGTGTTGTCGACGATCCACTCGTAGATCGCCCGCCCCCGGTCGAGGTCGGTCGTGGCGCCCTGCGTGATCTCGAGCGCGGTGGAGCGGACGATCCCGTCGGTGCGGATGAGCTTGGTGGACTCGACGTACTTGGCAAGGACCCGCGGGTCCTCCGGCACGACGTTCCCCGGCGCCTTCGGGTCCACCGCGCGGTCGCGGGTCGCGTGGCGCGTCGTCACCTCGGCGACCGGCGCCTTCTCGCCCGCCGGCCACTCGGCGTAGAAGATCGCGGCGTCGTACTTCGCGTCCCGGTAGACGCGCGTGACCTTCGCGTTGCCGGCGGCGCTCTGCCCCAGGCTCCTCTGGTAGTCGGTGTCCACCGTCAGCGGGAGCGGCACCCAGGCGCGGGTGACGCCGGAGGGGCTGGCGATCTCGACCCGTGTGGTCACCTCGAACGTGCGCCACTTCGTCGCGTCCTTCGCCGCGGCGCCGCGCGCCGCCGTTGGCCGCGCGAGCCCGCCGAGGGCGAGCGACGCCCCCGCGCCGATTCCCGTTCCGAGAAAGTGCCGTCGGTCCATCGTGCTCTCCTCTCGCCCCGTCTTCGCTCCGTGTGTTCGATGCGAGCCGGGCGTCGGCGGATTCGCGGCGCGGGTCACCGCGACGCGCGCCACATAGTAATGACGCGACGGAGCACGTCAAGCGGGTCGGCCGAGACGATAGGTGCAGGCCTCGCCGATCGAGCGCTTCTATGGGAGCTGGGGGCGGCCAGCTCAGACGCGGAGCTTCGGATCGAGCGTGTCGCGGAGCCAGTCGCCGAGCAGGTTGACGCCGAGCGCCGTGAGGGCGAGCGCCGCGCCCGGAAACGCGGCGAGCCACCAGGCGAAGTAGAGGAAGTCGCGGCTCTCGGACAGCATGCTCCCCCACGCGGGCGTCGGCGGCTGGATGCCGAAGCCGAGGAAGCTGATCGCGGCCTCGGCGACGATGAACGAGGAGAACTGGAGGCTCGCGACGACGATGATCGACGGCGCGACGTTGGGCAGCACGTGGCGGAAGAGCAGCCGCGCGCGGCCCGTCCCGAGGGCCGCCGCCGCCTGCACGTAGTCGCGCTGCTTGACGGAGAGCACCTCGCCGCGGACGACGCGCGCATAGACGACCCACCCCGCCGCGGACAGGCTCAGGACGATGTTCCGGAGGCCGAGGCCGACGATGGCGTTGATCGTCATGGCGAGCAGGATGAACGGGAACGAGAGCTGGACGTCGGCGATCCGCATGAGCACGGTGGAGGGCCAGCGCTCGACGAACCCCGCGGCGAGACCGAGGAGGCCGCCGACCCCCGCGGTGATGAGGACCGTGCACGCGCCGATGAAGAGCGCGAGCCGCGCGCCGTAGAGGACGCGCGCGAGGAGGTCGCGGCCGAGCTGGTCGGTGCCGAGGGGGTGGCCGGGCGTGCCAGGCGGCCGGAGGCCCTGGGCGAAGTCGGCCGCGAGCGGGTCGTGGGGGGCGAGCCACGGTGCCAGGAGGGCGGCCGCGAACGCCGCTGCGGTGAGGCCGATCCCGAGCCACTTCTTCAACGCAGCCGCACCCGCGGATCCAGCCAGCCGTAGAGCAGGTCGACCAGGAGGTTGATCAGCGTGTACATGACCGAGACCAGGAAGACCGCGGCGAGCACGACCGGGAAGTCGCGGTTCAGGAGCGCCTGCACGGTGAGCCGCCCGAGGCCGGGCCAGGCGAAGATCGTCTCGGTGATGACGGCGCCGCCGAGCAGCTGGCCCGCCTCGAGGCCCGCGAGGGTGACGATCGGGATCGCGGAGTTCCGGAGCGTGTGCTTGCCGATGACGCGCCCCTCGCCGAGCCCCTTCGCGCGCGCGGTGAGGACGTAGTCCTCGCCCAGCGCATCGAGCACCGCCGAGCGCGTGAGGCGCGCGATGCGCGCGGCGAAGAACGCGGCGAGCACGACCGCGGGCATGGCGAGATGCGCGAGCGACCCGGTCCCGCCGGTCGGGAGCCAGCGGAGCTTGACCGAGAAGACGAAGATCAGCATGAGGCCGAGCCAGAAGCCCGGCGTCGCCTGCCCGAGGACGGTCGCGACGGTCCCGACGTGGTCGAGCAGGCTGTTGCGGCGCACCGCCGAGAGGACGCCGAGCGGGAGCGCGATGCCGACGGTGAGGAGGAGCGACGCGCCCGCGAGCAGGAGGGTCGCGGGCAGGCGCTCGAGGACCAGGCCGAGCGCGTCCTGCTTGTAACGCAGCGACTCGCCGAAGTCGCCGCGCACGGCGCCCGCCAGGAAGCGCCCGTACTGGACGGGGAGCGGATCGTTGAAGCCGAGGCGCTGGCGGAACTCGTTCACGTCCTTCGCCTGGATGTCCATGGGCATGAAGAGCAGGACCGGATCGCCCGAGAGGCGCACCATCGCGAAGACCGCAGTCAGCGAGAGGAAGACGACGAGCGCCGTCTGGCCGAGGCGCGACAGGACGTAGGCCCGCACGGGCCTACGGTGCCATCAGAACGCCGCGGCCTCTTCGAGCGTGCGGCGGTACCACGGTGCGTCGGGGAAGGTGATCGGGCGGATCGCGGGAAGCGTGACGCCCGCCGCCCGGTAGGCCGCCACGTAGGCGCGCGCCCGCGCCGCGTCGCCGACGCCGCCCAGCGCCTCGACGAGCGCGTCGGGCACCGCGCCCTCGCGGTCGAAGGCGTGCACGCCGTCGCCGAGGCCGCTCGCCTCGAGCATCGCGCGGTAGAACGGCAGGGCGAGATAGCGCGTGAGCTCGGCGCCGAACGCCCGGCGGGCCGTGGCGGGGTCGTCGGTGACCGCGAGCGGGACCGCGGCGACGATCTCGAAGCCGTCCAGGGTGAGGCCCGCCCGCGCGCGCCCGCGCGTGAGCGCCGGCACGGCCACGTCGCGCACGTAGGCGGGCGCGCAGAGCCAGAGGACCGCGCCGTCGGCGAGCTCGCCGGCGAGCTCGAGCATCCGTCGCGAGAGCGCGCCCAGGTACACGCGCGGCGGCGCCGGACGGCGCGGGAGTGCCAGGCTCCAGCGCGCGCGGTAGTGCTCCCCGGCGAAGTCGGCGCCCTCGCCCAGCGCGCCGCGCAGCACGCCGACGTACTCGCGCATCGTCGCGAGCGGCGCGCGGAGCGGGAGCCCGAGCATGCCCTCCATGGTCTCGCGGTGGCTCACGCCGACGCCGAGGACGAAGCGGCCGCGCGTCATCTCCGCAAGCGTGAGCGCCGCCTGGGCCATCGCGACGGGATGGCGCGGGTAGATCGGGACGACGCCGTTGCCGAGGCCCACGCGCGTGGTCGCCGCGGCGTAGGCGGCCAGGACGAGAAACGAGTCGCGGCCGAGGCCGTGGGTGACCCAGACGCTGTCGTAGCCGAGCGCCTCCGCGCGCCGCGCGAGCTCGACGGCGGCGGTGAGGTCCTGGCCGGGGGAGAGGTAGGCCGCGCGCCTCAGTCGCGGATCCACGATTCGGCGAGCGGGATCGGCGGCGCGCTCCGGCGGCGCGCCGCGGGACGCAGCGGGATCACCTTGGCGCTTCGGCCGGCGCTCGGGGCGAGGCGCAGCAGCGCCTCGACCTCGGCACGCCGGTAGAGGCGCTGGCGCTTGATTCCCTGGCGGTAGCTTCGTAGCACGCCGCGGCTCACGTAGGCGTAGAGCGTTGCGGGCTTCACGCCGAGGAGGCGCGCCGCTTCCTTCACGCTGAGGTACTCCTCGCCCTCGAGCACGACCATGCTCCCCCGACGCTAGCAGGCTTGCAGGGCGCCGTCCAGCCGATGCGTAGCTAAATCAAGCTTAATCAATATAAATCAACTATAATAAATCTCTCTATAAAGTCCGACGGGAGGATCCCATGGACACGGCGTGGAAGGCGGGGCTGGAGGACGTGCTCGCGGCGCGCTCGTCGATCACCTCAGTGGACGGCCAGGCGGGCCGGCTCTTCTACCGGGGCTACGAGATCGGCGAGCTCGCCGGCGTGGTGCCGTTCGAGGAGGTCACGGCGCTCCTCTGGTTCGGCGAGCTGCCGGCGCCGACGGAGGCGGCCCTCTTCCGGGCGCGGCTCGAGGCGGCCCGAGGCCTGCCGGCGCCCGTCCTCGCCGTCCTCGAGGGGCTGCCGCGGGACGCGCACCCGCTTGACGCGCTGCGGACGGCGGTGTCGCTCGCCGCGACGCTCGACCCCGACGGGGGCCTCGGCGACCGCGACGCGACCGTGCGCAAGGCGCTCCGGCTGATGACCCTCGTGCCCGAGACCGTCGCGGCGTGGCAGCGGATCCGGACCGGTCGGGCCCCGGTGGCCGCGCCGCGGGCGGCGTCGCACGCCGCCTACTTCCTCGAGCTGCTCGACGGCCGGGCGCCCTCGCCCGAGGTCGCGCGCGTCCTCGACGTGGTCCTCACCCTCCACGCCGACCACGAATTCAACGCCTCGACGTTCGCCGCGCGCGTCGCGGTCGCGACGCTCGCTGACCTCCACGCGGCGGTGGTGGCGGCCGTCGCCACGCTCAAGGGGCCGCGCCACGGGGGCGCCAACGAGGACGTCCTCGCCATGCTCCACGCGATCGGCGACCCGGCGGAGGCCGAGGCCTTCGTCGGGGAGCGGCTCGGCGCGCGCGCGGCCCTCTCCCGGCAGGAGCGCGGCGACCCGAAGGCCCGCGTGCCGGGCTTCGGCCACCGGGTCTACCGGGTGGACGACGCGCGGGCGCGCGTCCTCCGCGCGATGGCCGAGAAGATGGCCGAAGCGACGGGGCGGCGGCGGCTCTTCGAGGTCGCGGAGCGCGTCTACGACGCGATGCGGGCCCGGACGTCGCTCCCGGTGAACGTGGACTTCTTCTCGGCGGTGGTCTACGACGCGCTCGGGATCCCGCCCGACTTCTGCACGTCGATCTTCGCGGTCGGGCGCATCGCGGGCTGGTGCGCGCACGCGCTGGAGCAG
>Ga0209156_10000537_pt1 | contig 32437 bp, 37 predicted proteins | sample GraSoiAngelo_124_FD_185881 | JGI IMG/M metagenome (GOLD analysis project Ga0209156, IMG submission 185881) | Grasslands soil microbial communities from the Angelo Coastal Reserve, California, USA - 14_0927_05_20cm (SPAdes) (version 2) | ecosystem: Environmental > Terrestrial > Soil > Grasslands... | reverse complement strand
GGCTCGTCCCGTTCTGCCACATGAAGGCCAACCGACGGGCTTGCGCCTTCACTCGATAGAACTTCTTCGTCGTGTCTCGGACGACCCGCTGGGTGTAGATCACGAGCAGGAGTTCCTTGTCATAGCCGAAGTTTTCGGCCAAGAAATCGATGTCCTGCGCCGTCCCGAGCTTGCCGTAGAGGTCTTGATATTCAACTAATTTCATCGATAAGGCCACTAGACCACACTGAAAGACGGGGGAACTAGTTGGACCAACTAGGCACCGTACTTAAAGGTTTGCGGGTGAACGACGGGCCCGAGAACGCCGCTTCCCACCGGTCGGAAATTCACAAGGCTGCGTCGGTGGTCCCAATGGTGGGATAGCCCGCCGCGAATGGATAAATAGGGCGTGATTCGTGGGCATCCGTAGGTGCCGACGGACATCTCGAAGATCATCAGCGACGCGGCCTACCAGGCCTACGAACGTCGGCTCCTCCATCAGGTCAAGCAGGCCGTGGTCCCCCACCACGTGGCGATCATCATGGACGGGAACCGCCGATTCGCCCGGGAGATCGGCCTGGGGAATGTGTTGGACGGACATGTGAAAGGTCGGGACAAGCTCGAGGAGGTCCTCGAATGGTGCCTCGAGGTGGGCGTCCGGATCTTGACCGTGTTCGCGTTCTCGACGGAAAACATCCGTCGCGCGAACGAGGAAGTCGAGCACCTCATGCACCTGTTCGCGGAGAACTTTCGGCGCGTGGGCGACGACGACCGGGTCCACCGTCACCAAATCCGCGTGAGCGTGTTCGGAAACCGCGAACTGCTGCCGCCCGAAGTCATCGAGGCGATCGAGTACGCGGAGGGCCGGACGAAGGCCTATGACCAGTATCGCTTCAACGTCGCGGTCGCATACGGCGGCCGCGAAGAGATCCTTCGGGCCATCCGCGACGTGGTCCAGGATGCGCGGGCGGGCAAGGTGGACCCGGAAGACGTGGACGAGAAATTCTTCTCGAAGCGGCTGTACACCGCGGATCTCCCGGACCCGGACCTGGTCCTTAGGACGAGCGGGGAAGAGCGGATCTCGAATTTCCTCCTGTGGCAACTCGCGTACTCGGAACTCTACTTCGTCGATGTCTACTGGCCCGGATTCCGTAAGATCGATTTCTTGCGGGCCCTTCGGTCCTATCAAATGCGCCAGCGGCGGTACGGCGAGTAGGCTTACCGGAGCCCTTAAGACGCCCCGCCAGCTTGCGCGCGGCAATGAAGGGGGAAGTCGTCTTCTACCGACTCTTCGACATCGGTGCCTCAGTGGACCTCGACGAAATCCAAAAGACCATCGACATGCCCTTCCTCTCCGGTCGCTTCCCATCGGAGCGGGCCGCACCGCGGTACGCCCGATTCGCGCAACCGCTGCTCGTGTTCCTCGATCAGCGGGGCCTTGCGACGAACCTCGGACCCCTGACCGCTTCGATCGGGGTGAAACTGTACGGCGTCGGCGCCCTCGCGATCGTCGTTCGAGTTCCCTTCGAGGCAGCGGTCCTCGGCGAGCTAAGGCCCTTCGCGAGCCTTCGGATTCTGGAGGACGGCCGCGAGCGAAATCTGAACGAATACTGTGGCGGGCTCGCCGAGCGAATCATCGAGGACCTCGTGCCGTTCCTCCATGACGCGTACGATGCGAGGGTCGAACCGGAGCCGTACACGGTGTACTGCGTCTCCGTCACCGAGACCCCGGTCCGGGAGTTCTCCACGACGTGGCGGCGGGAGGTCACGGCTCTCCTGGCGAACGATCCGCGGCCGGATGCGATCAGCGACGAGGAGGTCGAGGACACATGGCGAAACTGGTTTTCGTACTACCAGGATGATCTCGTCGTCCTCGAGTGGGACGCGGCGCTCGTCGTCGAGCCGAGTGCAGCCTACGAAGACACGCTCACCGTCTTCGAACTCGCGAACCTTCAGCTCCTTGAGATGCGGACCTACGATGCATACCTGGACAAGGTCGTGGACAAGGCCTATGATGACCTGGAGGACCTGTTCGCCCGGAGCTCGATCCTCCGCAGCGGCCACGACACGGTCAAGGAGCTCGCGGAGATTCGAATGGACCTAGCGGAGGCGACGTTTCAAGTCGACAACATTTCGAAGCTCTGGGGCGACTGGTTTCTCGGGAAGGTGTACCGGGCGTGCGTCCGCAAGTTCGAACTCGAGTCCTGGAGAAAGAACGTCGCGGACAAGATGAGGGACCTCAGCGAGATCTACGAAGTGGCACACTCCGAACTCGAGGCTCGGAGGCTCCTCCTCGTGGAACTCCTCGTCGTCCTCCTTTTCGTCGTGGACGTCGTCATCCTTGCATTCCGCGGTTGACGCGGCGGCGTTGAAGGACGACACTCACGCAGTCGCGATGGGCGCGGAAAGTCCCATGGCCTGATACACCCGATCGATCGCCGTTCGTGCCGTCCTCTCGTCGTCGGTTTTGACGAGGATCTTCCCGCTCTCGTAGACGGTGAGCTCGGGCTCGCCCTCGAGGATCAACATGACCTTCACATCGGTCACGGCCCATCCGCTCTGCCGGAGCCGTTCTGCGGCGGCGCCCAGATCGACGCGACGCGCCTGTTTCAGACTCGAAATGAAAGCGGTCGCCGTCCGACAGGGCTTGAGGAGATAGTACGTCATGAGGCCCCTTGCAATTCGGAGGAGCTTGATCGAGTGGGGCCGTGCCCCATGAACTTTTCCGCCTCCACGCCGTCGAGGCACACCGCCACGAGACGCTCCAGATCGAGTTTCGCCTCCTCGCCGAGGATCTGGTCCATTCGCGCGTGAGTCGACGGTCGGCTCGGGCCGAGGAGGTCGCAAATCTCGGGGCCCTTGGAGACCTCGTAGGTCCCGATCTCCCGAGCGCGATCCACCACTTCCTGCTTGTCGAACCCAATCAGGGGACGCAGCACCGGGCGCCGTGCGACCGCGTCGATCGCCCGGAGGCTCGCCAGCGTCTGGCTCGACACTTGCCCGAGGTTCTCGCCGGTCACCAGCACGTCCGCGCGTTCCCGGTCCGCGAGGGCGTCGGCGAGCCGCACCATGAGTCGTTTCGTAAGGACGAAATAGAATCGGCGGTTCGCGGCGTGGGCCACTTCGGCAAAGGCGGTGCCGACCCGCACGACATAGAGCGACGGGATCCCAAGGATCCCGCACAAGATCCGCGCCTTGACCGCCGCCGCTTCGTCGGTGATCGGCTCGAGGGAAAAGTGGGCCGCGACGAGGCCGAGGCCCTGACGGGCCATCAAATCGCCCGCGACGGGACTATCGAATCCCCCGCTCAACAGGAGGACTCCTTTGTGGGGCATCTCAGATCCCCACATATTTGGCGTACACTGCACGCGCCTCCGTCTCGTCCTTGACCCCTCGAATGAGCGCGCGTCCGTCTGCGAAGACGGTGAGCCGTCGACCCTCGACATCGACGAGGAGGACGCCCCCGGCCCTGCGGGCAGATCCGAGTGCCTCCAGCCGACGCCCGAGGCCGTCCAGATCGATCGTGCCCGAACGAATCGGATCGAGCGAGATCGTGTCGCTGCCACAAATTGAGGCGAGGACCTGGGATCGTCGTGCGCCGAGGTATTCGCGCTCTCCCCTCCCGCACGCGGCACAATCGCGGCGGCGGGCGAGGTGAATCCTCTGGATCTCCGGACGCCATCCGTCGATGACGAGGAGGTCGCCCGATGGGGCCTGTCCAACGAGGACGCGAATCGCCTCTCCCGCCTGAATCGCTCCGACCTCGGCGGAGACCGCGTTGAAGATGCCCGCGGTCTCGCAGGTCGGCAGGCTTCCCGGTGGGGGCGCGTTCGGATTGAAACAGCGGAAGCACGCCGTCTCCGGAGAGCGGATCGTGAAGACCATCCCGTACGTTGCGATGGCGCCTCCGTAGACCAGAGGGATGCCGCGGTCCATGGCCGCTTCGTTCAAGAGGAACCTCGTCTCGAGATTGTCGGTCCCATCGATGATCGCATCGATGTCGGCCAGAATCTCCCGTACGGTTCCGGAGTGGACATCGCGAGGGACCGCCTCCACGCGGACCGCGGCGTTCACGCTTTGAAGCCGTCTCGCGGCGGCCTCCGCCTTCGGCGTTTCGACGTCCGCCTCGGAGTACAAGGTTTGTCGCTGCAGGTTCACGAGTTCGACCACATCACGGTCGACGAGGCGCACGCGACCGACCCCGGCTCGGACCAGCAAGTCGGAAGACACGCTCCCGAGGGCGCCCAGGCCGACGATCGCGACGCGGGACGAGCCAAGGGCCCGCTGGCCCTTCGCCCCAATTTCCGGGAGGACGGTCTGTCGGCGGTATCGATCCGGCCCAGCCACAGCGGGCTAACGAGGCCACGACATATGGCCTTTGTCCACCGAACGCCGCGTTCAAATGTGACGCAGGGCGAGTGAAGGTCCGGACGAGAGCCGGTCTTCGTCCCCATCGCGATCGCGCCGCCGAACGGACCCGTCGAGGGGGAGGCTCGGAACGAACTTCGGTTTCACGCGGGCTTTCGTGGCCGCCTCGAAACCGGACGCGAGTTTGATGAGCTTCGGTTCGCCGAACGCGGTCCCCATGAAGGAGATCCCCACCGGGAGGCCGAACGCCGTCCCCGCCGGGACGTTGATGACCGGATACCCCGCGATCGCCGCGGGCGACGAGCTCGCGCCGGTGAAATGGTCGCCGTTCACGAGATCGGTCGGCCAAGCCGGAGATCCAGTCGGCGCGATCAGGGCGTCCAGATTGTCTTTCGCGAGGGCCGCATCAATGCCGTCGGGACCGCCGATTCGACGCTCCTCGGCGAGGGCGGCGTTGTAGTCTGCCTCGGAATACGGATCGGACTCCGCGAACTCGAACCATTCCTGCCCGAACCACTTCAGTTCGGAATCCTTGTGATCCAGGTTGAAGGCGATGGCCTCCGCGAGCGTGGCGATCGGCACCCCGCTCCGCGAGGCGAGGTACGCGTTCAGGTCCCGCTTGAATTCATAGACGAGGACGGTGATTTCCTCCGCGCCCTGATTGATCTGGTCGATCGTCGGGATGTCGGCCGGGTCGACGACCGTCGCTCCTGCGTTCTGGATCGAGTGAATCGCGGATTCCAAAACGCCGTCGGTCTCCTCGCTGTAGCCCGTCACACCTTTGCGAGCCACCCCGATCCGGGCGCCGCTGAGCCCGGTGGGATCGAGGAATTGGGTGTAGTCGGAGTAGACTTTGTCCCGGTTGTCGTTCGTGGCCGGGTCTCGCGGGTCGGGATCCTTGCTCGCCATGCCCCCGAGCAAGGTGGCCGCGTCGGCGACGGTCCGCGCGTGCGGCCCAATCGTGTCTTGGCTATGGGAGATCGGAACAACCCCGGCCCGGCTGGTGAGTCCGACGGTGGGCTTGATCCCAACGATGCCGCAGATTGACGCGGGACATACGATCGAACCGTCCGTCTCGGTGCCGACGGAACCGGCGGTCAGGTTCGCCGATGACGCGATGCCGGAGCCCGAGCTGGATCCGCAGGGATTCCGGTCCAAGTAGTATGGGTTTCGGCACTGACCTCCGCGCCCGCTCCAACCGCTCGACGAATGGAAGGACCGGAAATTGGCCCACTCGCTCATGTTCGTCTTCCCCAAGATGATCGCGCCGGCCGCCCGAAGGTTGGCGGCCACGGTCGCGTCCTGGGCCGGGGCCGGTCCGACGAGCGCTAAGGATCCGGCGGTGGTCATCATCTGGTCCGCGGTGTCAATGTTGTCTTTCAGGAGCACCGGGATCCCATGGAGGGGCCCGCGGACCTGACCCGCTCGCCGCTCCCGGTCGAGCCCTCTCGCAATCGATCCCGCATCGGGATTGACTTGGAGAATCGAGTTGAGGCTCGGACCGTTACGATCGAGCGCCTCGATCCGGTGCTCGTAGGTCCGCGTCAGGCGGACGGCCGACAACCGGCCCGCCGCCATCGCGGCTTGGAGCTCGGCGATCGTCGCTTCTTCGATCTCCATGCCGGGCACCTCAGGCCGCATCTCGGGGACGGCACGGAGAAGCGGCGGCGCGATCCCGGCAGCGGCCGTCGCGGCCGTGGCCGTCGCCCCGAGGCGAAGGAATTCTCGGCGGTCGATGTCCATCCTAGCGCCTCCGTCCGCGCGACCGTTCGTTTACCTGCAGAAATTCCCGGGACACGTCCCCTATGTTGCTGCGCTCCGTTAAGTTAGATCGCACGACGACCCGCCCCCACAAGGCTTCCCCGGAATCAGTGCGAGATGCTAAAGACTTGCGGCGGTCAAGGAGGGAAGGCGAAGGAGAGCCGGAGTCGCGAGCGCACCTCTGCGACCTCGGTCCGGACATCTTCGGCGCGGCCCGCGCGGACGATGAGCCCCGCGATGACCTGCATGTCGTCCTCCGTCGCGCCCATCCGGGTGATCTCCGCCGTCCCGATCCGGCCGACCGCGTCGACGATGAGGTTGTTCGCCTCGAGCCGGTCCGCGAAGTCCGCGGGACCGAGGCCCCATTTTTCTTTCAACGCCTCCAGGTCGACGTGGATCTGATGCGTCGCGGAAAAGCCCTGGGATGCAAACTTCACTGGCAAACCCCATTTGTCCAGTTGGCTCGCGAGCACTCTCGAGTTGGTGACCACCTGTCTCGCGTAGGCGGGCCCGAACTCTTTCATCTCCCGGAGGACCTGTGCCGTGGCAGCGATCCGGTTCCAGTGGGCATTATCTTGGATCCGCCACAGGAAGCTGCCCATCGCCCGCTCGAACAGGTCCTTGCGGTTCGAAAGGAACAAGCCGCCCTGCGGTCCCGGGAACGACTTGTGGGTGCTCGCGCTGAGGACATCGACGCCCTCCAACATCGGCTTCTGGAATTCGCCCCCGGCGATCAGGCCGAGCACATGGGAGGCATCGTAGCCCAAGATCGTTCCGACGTCGTCGCACGCTCCGCGGAGCCACCGCAGGTTGTACGGGAACAGGATGAAGCTCGCGCCGAGGAGCACGAGCCGTGGCCTCGTCTCGATGATCAGGTCCGCGGCGGCCTTCGGATCGACGTTCCACACCGGTGGGTCGAAAGGGAGAAATTGGACATCGAGGCCGAGGTACTCGGGCAGGAACCCCGGCATGTAGCCGTCGTATCCGCCGTGTGCGGCGGAGATGACCAAGATCCGATCGCCTCGCTTGCAACAGGCTTGCAGTAAGAGGAAGCCCGCGAGGTGGCCGGACAACGGTTTGAGAGAAGCGAACGCCGAGCGGAACACCTCACGGGCGTGCCGCTCGGCCAGCTCTTCCATCGCATCCGTGTGTTTCGTCCCGCGGTACGCGTTCTTCAGTCCTGCAAGAGAAGGGACCAGGTCGTCGGGGAGTGTGTACCGATGCGCGAAGTCCGAGCTGAGGAGAGATCGCGCGGCATCACTCATCACATTTTCCGACGCTTGAAGGTTGAGCGCCTCGCGGAGCCTCCACTCTTCGTGGGCTTTCACGATGTCGTGGAGGTCGGCCACGGGTCCGGATACTCACCGCGAATATTAAACAACGAACGGCGGGCCTTCGGGCACGGATCAGTTGTAAAGGTTGAATTCGTCCTTCTCAGGGACCGTGTCCCAGTCTTCTTCCCCTTCCTCGAAGACCGCGTTGAACAGGGCGCTGACGACCTCCCGGAGCTGCTGAATTTCCGAGCGAAGTCGGCTGAGCTCCCGCATGAGTTCTTCGTTGGACGGAGACATCGGCAACTTCTTCGGGCTGCTATCACGGGGAAGGTTCATATCTTTTTGCCTTCGATTCTTGGTGCTAATTCTCGGAACGCAACGGTCAGAAATTTTTCGTCACCGGCGACGGTCGCGATCGCGATCCCGGCCTCCGCCACCTCGCCTGTCGCGACCCCTACCGCCTCCGCCGCGATCGCGGAACCGTTCGCGGCCGCCGCCCCGTCCGCCTCGGTCCCGACCTCCGCGGTCCGCCCCTTCGGGACGCCCTCCGCGATGTTTCTCCGGGATCGTTCCTCCGCCGAGTTGCGTCGCCGGAACGAAGAGACGAAGATCCGCGTAGTCTGCGGCGACCTTCCTTCGCTCGGTCCGTTCGTCTCTCGGACAGTACAGGTCGTGTCCTCGGAGTTCGAGGGGTCCGCGACAGACGGAACAGAGCGCCTTGACCACACCCAGGTTCGCCTCGGCCGTCGTCAGTTGGACGGACGGCTTGACTTGGATGACCTTCGCTCGGATGATGTCGCCGAGGCGGAATTTGTCGTGGATGTCCTCCGTGTAGTCCTCGGAGACATTGGAGATGTGGATGGTCCCTTCGGCTTCCCCGCTGACCTGTCGGGTTCGGCCGTGGATCGCCAGGACTGTGGCGGTCGCCATCATCCCCCGGATGTCGTCGATCGTCCCGTACACGATATCGCCGACTTTCAATTCGGCCGGAGGATTGAAGGCGCGAACGCGGGCGACGCGGTTCGCCGGATCGAGGATGAGGACGCCCGGGGTCGCCGCGTACACGCGGCCATTCTTCTCGTACGTTCCCTCGCCGGGTTCAAACTCCTCCGCGACGGCGATCTCGTCTCCGGGGAGGACCATCTTCGCTTCCATTCGGACCGATTCGCTCCTCGTTCCGGACGCACAGGGGACCTCGGTATTTAGTCCTTCGCCACCTCGAAGCGGAAGAGGAGCACGGCAATCGTCCGGAGCTCGTCCCGATGGAAAGGGAACAGATGCGCGATCGGAAAGGCGTACTCGAGGCGATCGGTGATCGAACCTCCGGAGGCCTCGATCCGTCGTCGAACGAATTCCTCCGACGCTGGATTGAGGAACGTGTAGGCCACCCTGCCGCTGGCGATCGCGGCGTCGAGGAACGGACGATCGGCCTTTCGGGTCTGGGCCCCGAACGGAGGATTCATCACGACGGTATCGAAGGGCTCGTGGAATCCGTCGACGGTCCTCCGAACCCATTCCACCTCGACTCCGGCGCGGGCCGAGTTGCGGCGGGCGACCGCGAGGGCTTTTGAATCCGAATCGATTCCCAGCACCCGACCGGCGCCTAGGAGTTTCGCGGCGATCGCGAGGATCCCATTCCCGCACCCCAGGTCTACGACGGATCGACCCGCAATATCGCCGCGTCCCGCCCCGAAATAGACGAGCTCAGCCGCGATCCCCGCGGGCGTCGGATACTGTTCCGAGGCGGCCGTCGGATCGGCGATCGGGTCGAGCGACTGTAAGGTACGCTCCAGTTGGACCTTCTTCATCGCCCTGTCCTCGAGCGGCGGTTTAGGCCGCGCCTCACGCTTGACCCTGCCGGACGGCTTTCGCGCCGCGCGGGGTGATCGTGACGGCGAAATCGGAGGCCCCGTACCACAGGATCGTCACCAGGCCCTCCCGTTCGAGCCGATCGAGCTCGGCCTGGATTTCGTCGAACTGCACACCGCGCAGGATATCGAAGAACTGATTCTTCTTCAAGCCGATCGATCCCCGTTTCTCCAGCAGCACCAACACCTTGTCCCGGACGCTCCGCTGTGCCATGCGTTCCTCTTCATGCCGGAACGCGCGATCGACCATCTCGATGGCGAGGGAATTGAACACGTCCTCGACGAATTCGCCGGTCCGGGCGGAGGTCAGGACATACGGCGCACGGTGGACCTCGGCGGCCCGCCGGATCTCCTCTTCCGAGATCGCCCGCTGCGGTTCGAGATCCTTCTTGTTGACGACGAGATAGAGGGGCACGTCCCCGGTCACCTCCAGGGCCGCGGAAATCCAATCCGCCAGCGCGTCCAAACTCTCCTTCCGCGTCAGGTCGCAGACCGCCATCAGGGCCTGTGCACCGTGGTAGTAGGTCTCCCGGACAAGGTCCCGAAAGCCTTTCTCGCCCATGATGTCGAAGATCGACATGTCCATGTGGACCTCCACATCCGCTCCATGGGGCACCACGAGTTCGATCTTGCTGACCCGAGTCCCGACCGTACGCAGGTAGGCGTCTTCGTACTCGTTCATGACGAACCGTCGGACCAGGGACGTCTTCCCGACTCCGCTCTCCCCCAGGAGCACGAGCTTCGTCTTCATCCGCTGGATGTTCGGCATGAGAAACCTGAGGGGCTCCCCATCCGAGGGCCGGGTATAAGCCGTTTCGTTGGTCCCTACCAACGGATGTTCGCTTCCGGTGTTCCTTGCGGTCTTTCTCCGCTCGATGGGCGCCTCGGATTCCACCATCCGACCTCCTGCGTTCTATGTCCTGGGAATAAAAATCAGCACGAGCGTCGATGCTTTTATCCCCCTCATAGGAAACGCAGTCTCCATGCGATTTCGACCCGAGGGACCGCGAATTGCGGTGCCGAATTGGCTCATCGAGTGGTCGAAGTCGCGAGACTTGTTCCTGACCCTCGCACACGATCCGTGGGTGTTCCGTCCGAACTGACGACCCCTTGCGCGTACAAACGAAGATGTTATAGCGGCCTGGATGTTCCACGGCTCCGGAACGGGCGGATGGCGCATCCGGAGTCCGTCGGAGAAGGCGAGGAGGAGCATCACGGGAGCCCTTGGCCCGTCATCATCGCGGTCGGGATGGGCGTCGCGTACGTCGGCATCGTATCTGGAAGCATCCCGCTCCTCCTCGCCGGCGTCGTGATTTTCGCGGGCGGCATCGGAGGCTGGATCCATCAGGACTTGCAACGGCCCTCGAGCCCTTTCTATGGGCTTGCGGCGGCCGTCGAGTCGCGGCTCCCGCGGGTGAGCGCCCGCAAACTCGGCATGTGGCTGATGTTGGCGACGGAGATCATGTTCTTCTCCGCCATCATCGGCGCCTCTTGGACCCTACGCCTGCGGACCGCCACAGTCGGCCTTCCGACGTTCCAAGGTCCGTGGGCGACCCCGAACCAGATCCTCAACGTGCCGTTGACGGGACTCAACACGTTCATCCTGATCTGTAGCAGCCTGACCATGGTCGAGGCGTTGGCCGCCATCGAACGCGGCGACCAGACGAAACTCCGGCTCTTCCTCCTCGCGACCTTGCTCCTCGGCATCACCTTCCTCAGCATCCAAGCGTTCGAGTACCAACACCTCTTCTTTGGAGAGGGACTCACCTTCACCCACGCGCCTGCCGGGTCGGGAGTGAACCCGCTGTACGGTCCCACATTCTATGCCCAGACCGGCGTTCACGGCTCGCACGTCACCGCCGGCGTCCTCGCGATGGCGTACGTCACGAGGAAGGCGTTCAAGGGAGGATTCACGAAGGAGAACCATGAGGCGGTCGAACTCGCGGGGCTCTACTGGCACTTCGTCGATGTGGTCTGGATCTTCCTCTTCACGATCGTGTATCTAATCTGAGGTAGGGCATGAGCGAGACGGCGACCGCGACGCATGCCACCGGGGCCGTGGAGGAGCTGAAGAAGCGCCCCTATGTGGTCGTGTTCGTCGTCCTCGCGGTGGTGACGCTCGTCGAATTGAGTGTGTACAGCCTCGGCTTGCCTCACCTGGAGACGATCATCATCCTCGTCATCCTCGCCACCGTGAAGGCGAGCTTGGTGGTCGCTTACTACATGCACCTGCGATACGAGCCGCGGTGGGTCGCGTTGATCCCGTTGGCGGGCCTCGCCCTCGTGGCGGTGCTGGTCGCGGCCCTCACGGCGACCGTCGCACACTAATGGCGCGGGTCGAATCGGAACCGGAGTGGGCTCGACCGGATTCGAACCGGTGACCTTCGCTGTGTGAGAGCGATGTCATAACCGCTAGACCACGAGCCCGACGGCGGTGGAACACGCCGGGCCGTATAAATCTCCAGGGTGGGAGCTGCGATGGGTGCCACCTCACAGTCTTTATTAGCGATGGTCGGGATAGCGGCGCCGGAGTCACCCTCGATGGCCAAGGAGGACAAATCCGACATGACGACGATCGCGAAGAAGCAGCTCCAGGGCCGCGGTTACCTGGTCTCCCTCTCCACGAGCCGGGATGGTGAGAACTTGATCGGCAAGCTTCGCGTGAGCGAGGCCGGCACCCAGCGCACGGTGGCCAATCTGGTGAGCGTCTGGAAGGTCGATGACCTCCAGCTCGTTTTCGGGCTCGACGCCGGCGAAGGGATCGCGAAAGACTTCGTGACGCAGGCGATGAACCTGTTCGACCTGTTCAAGTACGTGATTCCGGGCGCCCAGATAAAAGAGGAATGAACAGCGGAGACAGCACGATTAAATAGTCTGGACCATCTGGAGTGGATTGCACTCGATGGATTCCTCCCACGTCCTCCTCGCCTTGGAAGAACAGAAGAAATGGCGGGAACGCCGAAAGCGGATCCGCGAGCGAATCCGGCAGCTCGACCGCCGCCGGTCCGTCCTCCGGAAAGAACTCGGGGGGGTGCGGAACAAAATCTTGGAATTCGGCCGGGTCCTCCTCGATCGGCACATGGGGACCCAGCCCGGGACCGCGGTCCCCCCGATCGTACCGGGGAGGTGAGGCGGTTGCCCGGGCCCGTCGGCATCGAGCGGGAGATGGAACGTTGGCGGCAGCGCGAACGGCGGATCCTCGACGCGCTCCAGAGCCTGGCGGACGAACGTCGCCGCCTCGACGACGAGTTGGCCAAAGTCGAGCAGCAGGTCGCCTACTACGACTCCCTCACCCGCGAGATGAAGCGGGAGTTGGGCCGGCCGGGTCTCTCGAGCCTCCTTTCCTCCCTCCGACGCCCCTAGGGGGAGCCTCGTGCACGTCACCCTCGATGGCACCGCGCGCGAGCTGAGGACCGTCTGGCTCGAGGACGGTCTTGTGAAGCTGATCGACCAGCGTTACCTGCCCTTCGACCTCCGAATCTACGAGGCGAAGAATACGGAGGACGTCGCCGTCGCGATCGAGGACATGGTCGTCCGCGGTGCACCCGCGATCGGGGCGACGGCGGCCTACGGATTGGCCCAGGCCGGCCTCCAAGGGCTCGACCTGAAGGCGGCCGCCGACCGGCTTCGGAAGACTCGGCCGACCGGGCAGGACCTCTTCTTCGCCATCGAATATATGCTGAAGGCCACGGCCAATGGCGGCGACCTGGTTTCGGCCGCCAATCGATATGCCGAGGAAGACATCGAACGCTGCCGGAAAATCGGCGAGCACGGCGCCAAGCTGATCCTCGACGGGACGAGGATCCTCACCCACTGCAACGCCGGGGCCCTGGCGGCGGTCGACTACGGGACCGCGATGGCTCCGATGCGGGTCGCGAAGGAGCAGGGTCGGCGCTTCTTCGTCTACGTCGACGAGACGCGTCCCCGGTTGCAAGGCGCCCGGCTCACCTCGTGGGAACTGCTGCAGGAAGGGATCGACCATTCCATCATCACGGATGGGGCGGCGGGGGCCTTCCTCGGCCGCGGCGAAGTGGACCTGGTCTTGCTCGGCGCGGATCGAATCGCGGCGAACGGGGACACGGCGAACAAGATCGGGACGTACGGCTTGGCCGTGATCGCCCGGGAGAACGGCGTCCCGTTCTACGTCGCGGCGCCGACGAGCACGATCGATTTCGGTCTGCTTTCCGGAGGGAAAATCCCGATCGAGGAGCGCTCCCCTCAAGAGGTCCTCCACCTCGACGGGCAGCCGATCGCCCCGAAGGGGAGTCCGGCCCGGAACCCGGCCTTCGACGTGACGCCCGCGAAGTACATCACGGGCTTCATCACCGAGACCGGAGTGTGGAAGCCCGCCCAGCTGCGTTCGATGAAGAAGGCCCCATCGCGTCCAAAGAAGGCGACCTCGAAGAAAGGGAAGGGCCCGAAGGCTCGCTGAGCGCATACGCTTTTACGGACCGAGCCTCTTCGCGACGGCGTGCTGCTCGTCACGACATGGTTCGGCTCCTTCCTCCTGGACGAAGGGACGGTCGTCCACCAGCGACTCTTCCCGAAGGACGAGAAGGCCATCGCGGAGCGACTGAGCCTCGTGGAGGATTGGAAGGTCCTGCCCGAGGAGCGGGATCTGATGAGCCTCGCCGACGAGGTCTTCGTCCTCGAGCCGCGGCTGGAACGGGCCGGCGGAAACCGGACCAAGGAGCGGCCGCCCTTCCTCGATCCGGAGCCGTTCGGGTACGGTCGGGACCTCCTCCACGCGGCGATGGTCCGCCTCGGGAAGGAACGGATGCGGGAGGCCGTCGGGCCTGAGGACCATCTCCGCCAAGCGGTTGGCGCCCTCGACGAGATTCAGGAGCAGGAGAACGCGATCGTCGAACGCCTCCGGGAGTGGTACGGGCTCCACTTCCCGGAGCTCTCCCCGGTCGTCGACACGGCGACGTACCTGGACCTGGTGGCGACGCACGGTCGCAGGGAACGTATGCCGATTGCGTCCCAGGAGAGCGTGGGCGCATCGCTCACCGATCGGGACGAAGCGGAGATCAAGTCGTTCGCGGGCTTGGCGCAACAAGTCGCGGAACGACGGAAGTCCATCGAAGCCTATGTGGAACGATCCGTCCGCGAGCTCGCGCCGAATGTGTCCGAACTCGCAGGACCCCTCATCGCCGCACGGCTCGTCACGTTGGCGGGAGGGGTCGAGGAACTCGCTCGCGCGCCTACGGGCACCGTCCAATTGCTCGGGGCGGAGCGCGCCCTGTTCCGGCACCTGCGCACCGGGTCGCGGCCTCCGAAACACGGAGTCCTATTCCAGCATCCCCTGGTCCACCGCGCGCCGAAATGGCAGCGGGGCGCCATCGCGCGAACGCTCGCCGGTCGCATCTCGATGGCCGCGCGCGCCGACGCGTACACGAAGCGACACATCGCGCCGGACCTCCTGCGCGACCTGGATGTATCCGTCGAAGAGATCCGTCGGCGCAAGGCCGAGCGACCGGTTCGTCCGGCTCGGAGTGCGCCGCGAAAGAAATATGGATCGCGAAAAGGTCGGCGCCCCTGAGGAAACATTTTAAGCAGCCGCCAGTATCGCCGCCGGAGAATCTCGATGTCATGGGAGCAGGCGGAGATCCGCGAACTCAAGGTGAACCGGTACATCGTCGTCGATGACGAACCGTGTCGGATCCTCAGCATCCAGACCTCGAAGCCCGGAAAACACGGCGAGGCGAAAGCCCGCCTCGAGGTGGTCGGCCTTTTCGACGGTCAGAAGCGATCGATCGTCCACCCCGTGACCCACAAGGTCCGCGTCCCGATGATCGACAAGAGGAAGGCGCAGATCTTGTCGATGCGCGCCAACGTCGTGCAGCTCATGGACATGGCCACGTACCAGACGTTCGAGCTTCCCGTGCCGGACGATTTGCAGGGAAAAATCCAGCCCGGCCAGGAGGTCATGTACATGGAGACGCTCGGCCGCCGCAAGATGACGACGAACTGAGGGGCCTCGTCCTCAAATAAGCCCACGCCGTTGCGGCCTCCGGATGGCCGCGCCCCACTTCGCGGACGCCGTCGCGAAGTACGACGCCGCCCGCATCGCCTTGTTCGGCGTGCCGTACGATCACACCTGCTCCTTCCGCGGCGGGTCCCGGTTCGCACCGCGTGCAATCCGGGAAGCCTCGTACAACTTCGAGACCTACATGATGGATCACCAGCGGGACTTGCTCGACGTCCCCGTCGCCGACCTCGGCGACACCCCGGCCTACGGTCCCACGGTCGACATGGTCGCGGGCGTCACCCAGCGGGCCTCCGACATCGTCCGCGCGGGGAAGATTCCGATCGTCATTGGCGGCGAGCACAGCCTCGCCCCTGCGGTCGTCCGCGGGTTCGCCAAGGACATCGGCGTCCTCGGGATCGACGCCCACTTGGATTTCCGCGACTCCTACCTGAACGACTCATGGTCGCACGCCTGCAGCGCTCGCCGGATCGCGGACCACGTCGGCGTGGAGCATGTGGTATACCTGGGGGTCCGCTCGTACAGCCGCGAGGAACGGGAAGACCTCGAACGGTTGGGCCTCACCTATGTCAGCGTGTACGATATCCATGATCGGGGCATGACGGCGGGGGCCGAGCGGGCGCTCAAGGCGGTCAGCCGAGACAAGATCTATCTGACGATCGACATGGACGGAGTGGATCCCGCGTACGCCCCCGCGGTCGGGAACCCGGAGCCGTTCGGCCTCTCGCCCTTCCAGGTGAAGGAGCTGATCGGCACGCTGGGCCCGCACCTCGTCGGCATGGACCTGAACGAAGTCAGCCCTGCCTGGGACTTCGGCCAGACGGCGTTGCTCGGGGCGCGCCTCATCCGCGAAGCGATCATGGCGATCGGCGAGGCCCGCGCCTGAGGCGTTCGTCGCACGACCGGTGTGCCACCAGGAGCGACCCATTTACGTTTTCAGGGAAAAGGGAGCGACGAGCTCAGGTCGCTCGCAAGGCCGCGGCGTACCCGATTCCTCCCCCTCGTCAGGGCTTCCTCGGCCCGCGAATCCCGGCCGCATATGCCCACCCGAAGGCGGCGCGAGAGCAGCGGTTCCGGAGCTCGTCCCAACCCGTGGCAGACGATGACATGGCCGACCATATAGTTTGCGACTGCCTCCCAAAAGCCGCAAGAACGTTTATGTGCACTCTTTCGTTTGTTCCTCCTCCCGGTGCCAATGGTCGAAGGCTGGAACGGTCCCTTGGAAAAGGTGGACCGCTTTCGATACCAGATCCCGCGGACCTACAAACGTGAAATGCGGACGGACGGCCTCATCTTCATCGATGAGCCGCTGCTCCCGCTGCTCCGCCAGGACCGGGCTCCGGAACAGGTCGCCAACGTGGCGACGATGCCGGGGATCGTCGGCCAATCGATGGCGATGCCGGACATCCATTGGGGATACGGGTTTCCGATCGGCGGGGTCGCCGCCTTCGACTACGAGGACGGGGTGATTTCCCCGGGAGGGATCGGATACGACATCAACTGCGGCGTACGGCTCATCCGGACGAACCTGACGGAATCCGAGGTGCGGCCGCACCTCCGGGCCTTGACGGACGCCTGCTTCAAGAACGTCCCGAGCGGCGTGGGGGAGGGAGGTCTGGTGAAGATCTCGCGGCAGGACTTGTCGAAGATGGCGACCGACGGAATCGAGTGGTCGGTCGGCAAAGGGTATGCGTGGCCGGAGGATCCCGACCACATCGAGGCGAAAGGTCGCCTGCCCGACGCCGATTTCTCCCACGTGAGCGACCGCGCCACCACGCGAGGCAAGGACCAGGTGGGCAGCCTCGGGGCGGGCAACCATTTCCTGGAAATCCAGAAGGTCGACCGGGTGTACGATGAACGCGCCGCCAAAGCGCTCGGGCTCGAATCGGTCGGGAGCGTGGCGATCATGGTGCACACCGGTTCCCGGGGGTTCGGACATCAGATCGCGACGGACTACATCGACGTCTGCGAACGGGTCGTGAAGCGAGAGAAGATCGAATTGCCCGACCTTCAGTTGGCCTGTGCTCCGATCGGCTCGAAGGAAGGACAGGACTACTGGAAGGCCATGTGCTGCGGCGCGAACTTCGCGTGGAACAACCGGCAGCTGATCACCTTCGGGGTGCGGAACGCCTTCGCGGACGTCCTCGGTCGCCCCGCGGACGCCCTTGGCATGGGGATCGTCTACGATGTGTGTCACAACATCGGCAAGGTCGAGGAACACGTCGCGGCGGGCGGTCGGCGCAAGGTCCTCGTGCACCGCAAGGGCGCGACCCGAGCCTTCCCGGCCGGTCACCCGGAGACGCCGGCGACCTACAGGGACGTGGGGCAACCCGTCCTCATCCCCGGTGACATGGGCACCTGTTCCTTCGTCCTCGTCGGCCAGCCAGCCGCGATGGACCTATCCTTCGGCTCGAGCTGCCACGGGGCCGGCCGCCAGATGTCGCGGAAGGCCGCGACGCGCACCTATTCTGCCAACGAGGTCCTCCAGTCCCTCGAGCGGCGCGGGATCTACGTGCACGCGGCATCCCGCGCGGGGATCGTCGAAGAGGCCCCCGGTGCCTACAAGAACGTGGAAGACGTCGTCCGGGTCGCCGAAGGAGCGGGCCTGACGAAGATCGTCGCCCGGATGGTCCCCCTCGGGGTCGTGAAAGGTTGATCCTCACAATCAAGCCCTACGGGAACGTCAATCCCCGAATCCTCGAGTACCTCCGCGACGAGCTCGACGAAATCGCCGAGGTGGGCCTCTCCACCGCGGCGGCCGTCCCCCGCACCTTCACGTCTCGGGAGCGGGACGGCCACGTCCAGTACCTCGCCTCCGAGTTCGAGAAAGCCCTGGCCAGAGAGCCGGGGGACCGTGTCCTCGCCGTGACCGATGTCGACCTGTACGACGGGGGACTCAATTTCGTGTTCGGTCACGCGACGATCCGGGATCGGTTCGCGGTGATCTCGATCGCTCGATTCGGGGACGACGGACCGGACAAGCTGATGGAGCGATCCGCCAAGACCGCAATCCATGAACTCGGCCACACGTTCGGCCTGTACCATGACGATGCGAACCCCGACTGCGTGATGCACTTCTCGGAGAAGTTGGAGGACACGGACCGCAAGGGCCGGGCTTTCTGCCCGCGGTGTGAAGCCATGGCGACCTTCACCTTGTCCCGGCTACGAACGTGATGTTCGACGCAAGCTCGAACCGATCCCCGAAGCGCTTCGCCATTTCCCGCTCGAGGAACCGCATGCCTTCCTCGAATTCTCCCGGCGGAAGCAGGTCGAACGTCGAGAGGTACTTACGGCGTACCCGATCCAGTTGTTGTTCCACCGTGAGCGTCCGCCGGTACGGCCTCTCCTCGACTCGGATCCGGCCGAATCCTGCGGAGGTCAGGTCGGCGACGATCGCATCGATTCGCGGGAAGCGGGCGCGATCGACTTCCAGGAGACTCGGAAAGGCTTCCTCGAGGATCGTCTTCGGCCGCCTTTCGAGGTCCACGGTCGCGATGACGACCCGACGAGACACGCGGGCGACTTCGCTAAGCACCGCGCCCGGGTTCGCCAAGTGTTGCAGGACCATCACGAGCAACGTGACGTCCACGGCGCCTCGGCGGATGGGGAGCGCGTGCCCATCGCCGCGGATGCACGGGAACGAAGCCTTGCCGCGTGCGACCGCGAGCATCTCGGCGGATCGATCGAGGGCCACGACCGGGTTGGTCGTCTGCAGGAGGGCCGAGAACCGCCCGGTTCCCGCTCCCAGGTCGAGCACCCGTTCTCGCGGTTGGATCTCGCCGACCTCGATCAGGCCCTGAAGCCAGAAGGCCCGATCGGTGAGGTCGTCCGCTCGGACTGCGTCGTAGTCAGGGGCGCGTCGCGAATAGTCGATCGCCACGCAACTTGCAAATGGCCGACGGCATATCAGTCTGACGGGAATTCTACATGACCGTCGCCGAATTCAGCGTGACCCCCGTGGGGAAAGGTGCCAGCGTCGGCGCCTACGTCGCACGATGCCTCGACATCGTCGACCGCAGCGGCTTGCCGTACCGACTCAATGCGATGGGCACGGTCGTCGAGGGCGAATTGGACGACGTCTTGAAACTCGTCGCCCGATGCCACAAGGCGGTCGCGGAGGATTGCGAACGTGTGTCGACAATCCTGAAAATCGACGATCGAAAAGGCGTCTCCGGACAGCTCGACGCGAAGGTCAAGGACGTGGAGCGCCGTCTCGGCCGGAAACTCAGGACCTAGCGGGAGGCCGCCAGAGGAAGAGCGCGACCGTGGCACCGGCCGCGACCACGGCCCCGAACAGGAACGTCGCCTGAGGCTGAATCGTGAACAGCAATCCCGCGACCAGACCCGAGCCGAGTTTTACCACGCCCACGCTCGTATGGTAGGCGCCCAGGACGGTGGCCTTCGTCTCCGGCGGGGCGAAGTCCGCCACGAGGGCGCGTTGGGTGCCCTCCGCCATGCCGTAGCTCAACCCGTACAAGATGAATCCGAGGACGAGGACTCGGAGGTCGGCGGAGAGGGCGAGGAGGGCCGCCATGGCGACGAACGCGATGTATCCCAGGAGGACCACCGGCTTTCGGCCGTAGCGATCGGAGAGGATCCCCGCAGGAAACGCGTGGGCTGCGTAGACGATGTTGTACAGGACGTAGAGGAGGATCGCGATCGTCGTCCCGTACACGAGGCCGGCGCGCAGCAGGATGAAGACGTAGGAGAAATCGGCGAAGGAGAAGACCGCCGCGATCCCGATGAAGACGAGGAGGGGCCTCGGGATCCCGCGGAACGTCATCCGAAGGGATTGCCGTCTCTGGGGCTTCCGTTCGGGCTCGCGGACGAACAGGATGACGAGGACGGAGACCACGGCGGGGATCGCCGCGAGTCCGAGGATGAGCCGGTAAGCGTCGTTGAGCGTCAAAGCGGCCGCCACCGTACTCAGCAGGACGAGGGTGACGATCGGGCCCGCGATCGCACCGGCGGTGTCCATGCTCCGGTGGAAGCCGAAGGCTTTCCCGCGCGTCTCCGGCGGCGTCGATTCGGTGAGGAGGGCGTCCCGCGGGGCGTCGCGGATCCCCTTCCCGGTGCGCTCGACGATTCGCATCGCGAAGAACTGAGGCCAGGTCTGGGCGAACGGGAACAGGACTTTCATCGCTGTCGAGAGTCCGTATCCCACGCCGACGAAGCGCTTGCGTTTTCCCGCGGCGTCGGAAAACCAGCCGGAGAAGATTTTCATGAACGAGACGACGCTATCGGCCGTGCCTTCCACGAGTCCGACGACGAGCGGGCTCGCCAGGAGGACCTGCGTCAGGAAGAACGGAAGGATCGGCAGGATCATCTCGCTGCTGACGTCGGTGAAGAGGGAGATGACCCCGAGGATGACGACGTTCGCGGTGAGTCCGTAGGCTAGGGTCTTGCGGGAGGCCATGGGATCACGGGTGGAAGAAGAACGCCACCGCCATCACCGCGTACACGAGGATCAGGAGGGCCCCTTCGTACCAGTTGCTTCGGCCGTCGGACACGACGGCGGCGAAGACCGCGGCGGAGAGGGCGAGGGCCGCGAGCTCGAAGATTTCGAAGTTGAGGGTCATGAGGCGGCCCGTCAGGAGAGATGCGAATACGAGGACGGGCGCGACGAAGAGGGCCACCTGCGTCGTAGACGTCGTCGCGATCGCCACGCTGAGATCCATCTTGTTCCGCCAGGCCATGAGGACCGCGCTGCCATGCTCCGCGGCATTGCCAACGATGGCCACGATGATCACCCCGATGAAGAGGTCCTTGAGACCGAGGGCCGTCCTCGCGGACGCCAGCGAGCCAACGAGCAGTTCGCTTTCGACCGCGACGAGGGTCGTCGACACGACCAAGACGCCGAGGGCGAAGCGCTTCGTCCACCGCGGCTCCTCGACGACCTCCGTCACCGGATTGAAGATGTCGCGATGCGTGCGAAGGGAGAACAGGAGTCCCAAGCCGTAGGCCACGAGGAGGATCCCCGCGATGCCGAGGCTCATTTCCTGCAAGGCGACGTCCTGCGAGGCCCCGGTCGACAGCGCGTACAGGGCCGGCATCACGAGGGCGATCACGGCCACGACGAACATCGTGACCTGGATCCCGGACGCCTCCCGCGAGAAGGTCTGCGATTTGTGGCGCAACCCTCCCGCGAGCATGCTCACGCCGAGTACGAGGAGGACGTTCCCGATGATCGAGCCCGTGAGGGAGGCTTTGACCACCTCCGTGAGGCCGCTCGACAGGGCGAAGATCGCGATGATCAGTTCGGTCGCGTTGCCGAAGGTCGCGTTGAGGAGGCCGCCGACGCCGGGGCCCGCGTGTTTGCCGAGTTCTTCCGTCGCAAGTCCCAGGAACCAGGCGAGCGGGACGATCGCGATCCCAGCGGCCGCGAACACGATCGCGGCCGGCCCGAACATTACCTCGAGGATCCAGCTGAGAGGGACGAAGAGGCCGAGGAGGACCGCCCAGGTGTACGGGCGGAGGGGCCCGAGGTCCATTGCCGGGGGAAACAAGCCTCCGTTCTTAACCTCGCGGCCAACGTTTAACTAGCGACGGCCGAATCCGCGGCGGATGATTTCTCCGCTCGAGATGCGCGTCCTCGATCGGAACGCCCAGTCCTTCGGCGTCCCCACCTTGGATCTCATGGAGAACGCGGGAAAGGCCGTCGCGGAAGTCGCCCGGACCGAGTTCGGGGCCGCGCGCAAGGCGGTGCTCGTCCTCTGCGGGACGGGCAACAACGGCGGCGACGGGCTCGTCGCGGCCCGCCACCTCGCGAAGGACGCGCGCATCACGGTCCTGCTCGCTCGGTCGCCCGACCAGTTCGACACGAAGGAGGCCCAGACGAACTTCGAACGCCTCCGGGACGCCCAAATCCTCGCGGGCCTCGACCGGAGCGAAGAGGCGATCGCCGAGGCGGATCTCATCATCGACGCGCTCCTGGGAATCGGAGCGGGGGGGAGCCTCCGCGAACCGTTCGCCTCCCTCGTGCGACAGGTGAACGCGTCGGGCAAGCCCGTGATCAGCGTGGACGTCCCGAGCGGATTCGGGACCGATCTGATGGTGCGGCCCACGGTGAGCGTCGCGCTCCACGACGCCAAGGAGGGAATGACGCCGGAAAACTCCGGTCGAATCCGGATCGTGGACATCGGCATCCCGCCAAAAGTCGTCACGATGATCGGTCCCGGCGAGTTCCTCCTCTACCCGATCCCGAAGGCGACGAGCCACAAAGGGGAAAACGGCCGGCTCCTCGTGATCGCGGGAGGCCCGTACACCGGGGCGCCGGCCTTGGTCGCCTTCGGCGCATTCGGAGTCGGCATCGATTTGGCCCACATCGCGACGCCGGCCTTGGCGGCGACCGTCGTCGCCGGATACTCGCCGACGTTCATCGTGCATCCCCTGGTCGGCCACCGCCTCCTCCGCGAAGACCTGCGGCAGATCCTCGAACTCGCCCCGCGGGCCGATGCGGTCGCGATCGGTCCAGGCCTCGGCGACGTCGAAGGGACCTTGGACGCCGTCCGCGAGATCGTACGAGGCCTCCATCTCCCGATGGTCCTCGACGCGGACGCGATTAGGGCCGTCGCCGGCGATCCGAAATGCCTCGCCGGAAAGAAGGTGGTCCTGACCCCGCACTCCCGCGAGTTCCAAACCCTGACCGGCAGGGCCCTGCCGGAGGGACCCGAGGAGCGGGCGCCGATCGTTCGGGAGGCCGCGAAGAGCCTCGGGGCGACCGTGCTCCTGAAAGGCGCGGTCGACATCGTGTCCGATGGAGTCCGGCTGAAATTCAATTACACCGGGAATCCCGGGATGACGACGGGCGGGACGGGAGACGTCTTGTGCGGACTGACTGCGGGACTGATCGCGAAGGGCATGACGCCGTACGACGCGGCGCGGCTCGCCGCGTTCATGAACGGGGCGGCGGGAGACCTCGCCTTCGAGGAGAAGAGCTACGGCCTCACATCCGTCGACGTGGCGAACAACCTCGGACGGGTCCTCGCGAAGTTCCTCTGATCGCTCGCGCGCGATGCAGTCCGCCGAAGTCGCACAATTATTAAGCGAACTTCGGTCGTTCGAGCCACCGTGGAACTCGAACCGGTGCCCGATGAACCGGTGCTCATGGCGGACGACGCCCTCGTCGTGGCCGACCTCCACATCGGCCTCGAAGAGGAAATGCAGGAGAAAGGCATCCGCATCCCGAGCCGCGCGGAGGGCATGGGGCGAAAGCTCGCGGAGATCGCCGACCGACGCGGTGCGAGCCGACTCATCGTCCTCGGCGATGTCAAGCACCTCGTCCCGAAGATGGCGTCGCGCGAACGACGCGATGTGTACGTGTTCTTCCGAGACCTCGGGGCCGTCTTCAAGGAAATCTACATCGCCCAAGGGAACCACGACGGCCAGTTGAAGCACATCGTGCCGCGTAACGTTCGGTTCAAGCCCGCCTACGGGTTCCGACTCGATGACGCCGGATTCTGTCACGGACATGCGTGGCCGTACAAGAAGGTCATGGAATCGAAGGTGCTCGTGATGGGCCACAACCATCCCGCGGCCGCGTTCCGGGACGCGATGGGGCATCGTCAAATCGTGCCGTGTTGGATGCGCGTCCCTTTCCTGCGGAAGCACAAGCGATATCCGAAGCTGCCGAAAGAGGCGATCGTCGTGCCGGCCTTCAACGAGCTCTGCGGAGGGATGCCCGTCAACGACATTCGCGCGCGGTTCCTCGGGCCCTTGTTCGAAAAGGACATCGTCCGGGTCGACGACGCCGCGATCCATCTGCTCGACGGCACGAACCTGGGCCGCTTGCGGGACATCCAGGTCGACCTGGGCTTTCGACCAGAAGACTACCGGCAGTGAGGCGGTGTCGTGCGTTGGAAATGGAAGCTCGGATTGGTCCTGATCGGAGCGATGGAGATCCCGTTCCTCGCATGGGGAGGACTCGTCCTTCATTTGCCGGGGGAAGCGCTCGGCTATCTCGCCGCCTTGCTGTCCGCCCTCCTAGTTGGTATGCTCGCCCTGAGGCCGTCCTTGTTCGCCATCCTCGGCCTCTGGCTCCTGGGCATCGCCGGATCCGCGGGTTACTTCCTCCGGTACCTTCCGCCTTCGTTCGCCCTCGGCCTCGGATCCGTCCTCTCGACCATCGGCTGCGTCGTCGGCTTGCCGTTCTATCGACGCGTGATCGGCGTCGTCCTTCGACGGCATGTCTGACGCCTTGCGTCCCCGCAGAAAACATGGGCCCGGTCGGAATCGAACCGACGATCTCGACTTTGTAAGAGTCGCATCCTAACCACTAGACCACGGGCCCGCGGCCACGAACCGGCGGGGAGGGATTAAGGCTTCTCGGAGGGTTCAGCCCAAATCCTTGGAGGCCGCTTGGGAGAATCGCTCCAGGGCCGTCTCGAACTCGGAGAGCCGGCGTTCCGGAGGTACGACGAGGACGAGCATCGCCCGCCGTCCTACTTCCTGAATCAAGAAGGTCGCATCCTCCGACTCCATCAAGATGCGATGCGGGGCGGCATGACCGAGTTCGGTCGCCGCCGTCATCCCGGCTCCCAGGATCGCGGCGCACATGATCGAGAAGGTCTCTTGCGAGATGCCTTCCGGGAGGGCGGTCGCCACGAGGGACCCGTCGCGGTTGATCAGGGCGACCGCTTCCGCCTTCGTCACCGTGCGGAGGGCGTGGACCATTTCTCGGAGGACCGTGCTCATGCGCCGGCCTCCCGCTCGAACACGCACTCGCGGGCTCCCGTGCTGACGCACTCGACTTCCGCGAGCCGAACCCGATGTTTCGTCTTCGCCTCCAACAGCTTCGAGAGGATCCCGCGGAGGCGATGACAGGTCTCCATCTCCCCGCCCGGCATGGCCTCGATCGAGCCGCGCACCCGGGCGCCGGAGTCCGTGAAAAGCACGTCCTCGGCCCAGCCGCGCTCGAGGATCACCTGCTTCCCCGCCTCGAGGGGATCTTCCCCGAGCGGCAGGTTCCGGGTCACGTCCTCCGCGAGGACCATCCCCTCGCGGAAGAAGAGGCCGTGGCACGCGTACGACATGACGCTCTCGTACAGTTTCCGGATAGAATCGAGCTCCTGCTGGGAGACCTTCACGGAGCGCGGCACTGGGCCGCACGAACCTGGGGGCGGACTATAAAACTTCCGCGCTGGTTATTCCCGTGGCTCCATCGGGCGGGACGTTCAGCCGCCGCGACACTCCGGGCACGCGAGCAAGTTCCGATCCCACATCAAATTCGTGGAGTACACGCCGCAGACTTCGCAGTGCCCCTCGATCCCCTTTGCGAATTGTTCCTCGAGGCCGGCGCGAGCATATTCCCGCGTGACCTCGATGAGGGTCGGCCAGATGCGGATGATGTCGTTCTCCGTGATCATCCCGACGAGCTTGCCATCGTCGACGACGGGGAGGCGGCGGATCTTTCGCTCAGACATGAGCTTCGCGGCCTCCACGACCTCCTCATGCGGGTGGACCGCGACCAGAGGAGACGTCATGATGTCCTTGACGCGGACGCGGCTCGGCTGCAAGTCCGAGGCCGCGACCTTCTTCACGAGATCCCGTTCCGTGACGATTCCGGTCGCGTTCCCTCGATCGACCACCACGAGGCTTCCGATGTCCTTGTCCCGCATCACCTTCGCGGCCTCCGCGCCGGTGGCTTCGCCTGAAATCGTGACCGGGTTCGGCGTCATGATCTCGACGACGGGGATGCGCGCTCGCATTCGGTTTCGTTGATGTGAGGTCAAGTCCGATAAAGCTTTGCGTGGGGGCGGGCGCGCCGAGAACGATGCCGACAATGTTAAAGTGCGCGCGCCTGTTGCCAGACGGGAATGCGCTACGCGGACTCGGACGGAGACCTCGCGGTGCGGATCGCGCGCGCCGCGATCGAGGCACGTTTGCTCGGGCGGCGGATGTCGCCCTTCGAGGTCCCCGCGCATTTCGAGGAAAAGTCCGGCGCCTTCGTGACGATCAATACCCATCCGGCCGGAGAACTTCGGGGATGCATCGGCTACCCGCAGCCCTTCTTCCCCCTGGCGAAGTCCGTGGAGAAAGCCGCGGAGGCGGCGGCGACCGACGACCCGAGGTTCCCGCCGATGCGGCCCGAGGAACTGGACGCCGTGACGGTCGAGGTCAGCATCCTCACGCCGCCCCGTCTGATCGAAGTCAAGAAACCGAAGGAGCTGCCCGCCCATGTGACGATTGGTGTCGACGGGTTGAGCGTCGCGCAGGGTCCGTACCGGGGCATCCTGCTCCCTCAGGTCGCGGTCGAAGAGAACTTCGACGCGGCCGACTTCCTCTCGCAGGCGTGCATGAAGGCCGGCCTCCTCCCGGACGCGTGGCTCGAACCCGCCACCCGCGTCTACACCTTCCAGGCGGAGGTCTTCACCGAAGTGCAACCGCGTGGGCCCATCGTGCGCCGGAAGATGGAGGCGGCGCGTGCGGGTCATTAGCGGTCGCGTTTGGTATCGCGGGCGTCTCGAACCGCTGAGCGTCGGGATCGACGAGGACGGCAAGATCGCGGCCGTCCGGAAGACCCTCCGGGCGGACGAGTCGATCGACCACGGGGACGCGCTGATCCTGCCGGGAGCGGTGGACCTCCACGTCCACATGAGGGAACCGGGGCTCACGCACAAGGAGGATTTCGCGAGCGGCACGAGGTCCGCGGCAATCGGAGGCGTGACGACCATCGCGGAGATGCCGAACACGGTGCCCCCGGTCACGACCGCCGACGCACTCGACGGAAAAGTGTCCGCCCTCAAAGGCCGCGGCGCGGTCGATTACGCCATCTATGCCGCGCCGAGATCCGGCGAGGCGGTCGTGCGACTTCGGAAGGCGACGGCGTTCAAGGCCTACATGGCGCCCTCGACGGGCGACCTGCAAGTCCGGCCGGCCGATCTCGAGAGCATCCTCCGGGAATCGGAGACGAATCGCAAACTCGTCGTGGTCCATGCGGAGGATCCCGCCAAATTCCGAGCGCGCAAGGTCGTTTCTCTTGCGGACCATGCGGAGGCGCGACCAAAAGAGGCCGAGACGAGCGCCTTGGCCCTCCTTGCGCGGATCCGAGGAAACGCGAGGATCCACGTGGCCCACGTGACGACACGCGAAGGCCTCGATTCGTTGCCGGCGGGCGCCAGTTGCGAAGCCTCGCCGCTACACCTCTTCCTCGATATTTCCTGGACTCTCGGAGCGCGTGGAAAGGTGAATCCGCCGCTTCGATCTCCCGGAGACCGCGAAGCGCTGTGGGACGCGTTCCGCAACGGCCGGATCGACGCCGTCGCGAGCGACCACGCGCCACACACGCTCGAGGAAAAAGAGGCCGCCTTCGCCGAAGCGCCCGCCGGTGCTCCCGGCGTCGCCACGTCCTTTCCCCTCCTGATGCGTCGCTCCCGGGCCGGAGACCTCGACCTCAGTCGGGTCGTCGCGGCGATGGCATCGCGGCCTGCGGAAATTCTCGGCGTTCCGAAAGGGGCCATCGAAGTGGGCCGGGACGCGGACCTCATCGCGGTGGACCCGAGACGGGTCGATACCATCCGGGCGAAACGGCTCCGGTACAAATGCGGCTGGACGCCATTTGAAGGGATGGAGGGCTGCTTCCCAACCGCCGTCTACCTGCGGGGCGAGGCCGTGGTCGAGGATGGAGAACCCGCCGCCGAGGGCCGCGGACGACTGCTGGCCCCGTCGACCTAGACGGCGTCACGAAGCTTCGAGCGTTTCCTCGGTGGCGTAGTAGTATTCGCCCGCGGACTTCTGCTCCCGGTCAAGCCGCGAGTCGAGCTTGTTGATTCGCGGCCGGTTCGTGTCTGCATCCCGCCGGAACGTGATGCCGACCATCTTCAGGAACCGGTTCATGCCTTCGCGCATCGGGAAGGGGCCTTCGCCGACGCCGCGCCGGCCCGGCTCGCCCGAGAAGACCATCAGGCTGTCCGAGACCATATCGAGGAAGTACACGTCGTGATCGACGATCAGCCCCGTGCGGGCTTCCCGTTCCATGACTCGCCGGATCGTCCGCGCCGCTTCCATCCGTTGGTTGGAGTCTAGGTAGGCCGATGGTTCGTCGAGCAGGTAGATGTCCGCGTCGCGTCCGAGGCACAGGGCGATCGCCACGCGTTGCAGTTCCCCGCCGGACAGGGTGGACACGTCGCGTTCCATCATGCCCTTCACCTTCAGGGGCTGGAGGATCTCCGTTTCAAAGTGCCCCGAATCGGCCTTCTTGCCAACGGCGCTTCGAAGAAGGTCCCCGACGGTCCCTTCGTAGACCGCCTCGAGGTACTGAGGTTTGTACGACACCTGCCACTTGCCTTGCACCGCCCCGGAGGTCGGCGCCTCCTCCCCCGCGAGCATCTTCACGAAGGTCGTCTTCCCCGTCGCGTTGGGCCCGACGACGCCGACGACCTCTCCCTTGCGGAGGTGGCCGGGATGGACGACGAGCTCGAAGCCCTCGTACCGTTTCGTCAATTCGTCGAACGCCACGAGGGTCTCGGCCTTCCAGTCGGCCCGCGGCGGACGGACGTCGAAGCGAATCTCCCGTTCCCGGAACCGGATGTTCTCCTCCTTCAGATAGCCGCCGAGGTAGACGTTGATCGCGGTGCGGACCGGCCGGGGCTGCGCGATGATGCCGTAGGCGCCCTCCTCCCCGTACATGAGGAAGACCGTGTCCGCGAGAAAATCGAGGACCGCGAGGTCATGTTCGACCACGACGACATATTTCTCCTTCGAGAGGGACTGGATCACCTTCGCGACCTGGAGTCGCTGGTAGATGTCCAAGTACGATGAGGGTTCGTCGAAGAAGTACACGTCAGCGTCCTTGAGCATCGTCGCGGCAATCGCGAGGCGTTGCAGTTCGCCACCGGACAGCTGTCCGATGTCCCGATCGAGGAAGGAACCAAGCTCCAGCGAGGTGGTCAGCTCGGCCAGTTTCCCCTGATGGTCGATCTTCCGAAGGAGATCCCGGACCTTGCCGGAATACACTTTGCTCAGTTTGTCGACGTACTGGGGCTTGATCGCGGTCGTGAGCCCTTTGTGCGCGATCTTCTCGAGGTAGCCGTGGACCTCCGTCCCCTTGAAGTACTCGAGGACGTCGTCCCAGTGCGGCTTCTTCCGACGGTAGTGGCCGAGGTTCGGGGCGGTCTCGCCCGACAGGATGCCGACCGCGGTCGTCTTGCCGATCCCGTTCGGCCCGAGGAGGCCGATCACCTCGCCCTTCTTCGGGACTGGGATCCGGAACAGGCGAAAGGCGTTCTTCCCGTATTGATGGACGAGATCTTCTTTGAGTGCCTCAGGGAGGCCGATAATCCGAATCGCGTCGAAAGGGCATTTGCGGACACAGTTATGGGTCAGACTTCCTGCAGCGACGAAGGTTTGGTCTTCATCAACCTCCAAGTTGTAAACCGTTGTGTCGGCGACAGGAACGACATCGATTGTTCGAATCGGTTCATAAACAAAGTTCTCGTCTTGCACGTAATGGCTCGCTGTCCTGTTCCTCTTCTCGGAAAATCCAAGACCTAGAAGCCCCGCCATAGGTTCGACGGACTCGGCGGTAACCATGAGCGAGTAGGACCGCTTCTTACCAATAGGGCGTGCGCTGGTCACACCTGCCACGATTCCCAAGCTTGCGAGGAGCTCTTGCGCTTGGTAAGCGAGATGTGGCGAAGTCGTTGCGATCTGGAAGTAACTCCGGTGAGGATCTCGATAGCCGTCGCCTCGCCATAGGCCTTTGAGAACCTCTGCCCGAATGTCTTTCGAGCCGGTCATGAAAACCGGCGGTATCTTCTTGTTGTCGCATCCGACACCGAGATTCCGGAAAATCCTCGCGAGATGGGTCGAGTCGAACGCGATGTTCCGGCCCTTTCCAGTTCCCTGATATTCCCGTCCCTCCTTTTGAAAAATCTGTTTCACCAAGAAGTCGACATCTTCGATGTATGATCGCTCTCGTTCGTGGAACGCAAAGACCACGGAGTGATCGCTTGCCGAGCCCTCAGCCAAGAAATATCCGACCAACCTGGCGAGTTCGGGGGTCAGAGCGAGGGAAACCACTTGTTCGCTCACTACTGGCCGGCGTCCTCCCCTTGCGAGAACAGGAATTGAAACCTCCCACGCCTGCGAAGTCGCGACCTCACGGATCTTGGGCTTTACAAGATAGTCCCCGACCTTGAGCTGTGAAGGAAACGTCCAGAGCGGTTCCCGTTTGCCTTTCCTGAGGCGCTTGCCAAGCTTGTATGAGGGACGAATAACCGCGAAAATCGGATGGTCTTCGGTTACCTCTAATGGATCTGGCTGACCGGTGCATCGTATCCGATAGACTGGCCCATCATGCTGTCGAATGTATCTATGCGTGACTTTACGGTATCGGCCCTGATGAGTGAGAACCTCGTCACCTTCTCGGACATCCTCAATCGCGACGACACCGCGGGACGTGGAAATCGGCACTCCAGCGGGCAGGCATATCCCGCAGGAAATGCACGTCTCTTCGCTAATCGCCGCTTTCGTTGTCTCCGGATCGATCCAGATGACCTCCGTGCCGGTGCGCTGGGGCGGACAAAACGCGATGCATTCGAGATGACAGCGCTTAGGCTGACACCGGTCTTTGAACACGACGGCGACGCGCACGCCAATTCCATGAGGCGAGAGCTATTTAAACGTATGACGGAGGGCGCCCACATCGAGGATGCGCAGAACCTTTATCCAAGCCCGTCCATCAATCCCGCGTGATTCCATGATCCCGGGCGGTCGCGTGAACCCGAGACAGATGCGTCAAGCGATGAAGCGGCTCGGGATTGAACAGGAGGAACTCGCGGGAGTCGAGGAGGTCGTGATCCGGACCGCCACGAAGGAGTACGTCATCCGCGACCCGAACGTCACCGCGATGACGGCCCAGGGACAGAAGATCTGGACCGTCGTCGGCGAACCGATCGTGCGGGACCGCGCGGATGCGAAGAAGACGGAAGGCACAACGACTCCCGCCATCCCCGACGAAGACGTGAAACTCGTCGCGGAGAAGGCCGGAGTCTCCGAAGAGGACGCGCGCAAGGCCCTCGAGGAAGCGGGTGGCGAGCCCGCCGAAGCCATCATCCGTTTGATGAGCCGATGAGGAGCGAGCGCGTCCGATCGGTCCTTGGCGTGTGGACGCCGATCCTCATCGGGCTTTTCGTGATCGCGACGTCGATCAACTTCTACGTCACCGCCGGGCTCGACCCGGCGCTCGAGTCGTGGCGGGCGATTTGCTCCGCCGGCGCATTCTTCGTCGGCGGCCTGCTGATCCTGACGACCTACGGGCGGTACAAAAAAGCTAGAGAGGCACGGGTTCAGCCCGCGCCTCCCGTCTCACTCCCCCCGGCGTCGACTCCTGCGCCACACGACGAGCGCCACCACGACAGCGATGACAACCAAGACGGAGATTAGCCCTGCGCTGGTTCCGGAGACCCCGCCGAGGATCGTAGTCGACGAGTACGTCGCTCGCGCGGACATCGGATGATCCACCGTGACCGTGACGGACGTCTCCTTCGAGGTGACATCGCCCGTCCAACCGGAGAAGTGATACGATTGTCCGCCGCTCGTTTGATCGGCCGGCGCCCGCAACGTCGCCTGGGAGCCCGCTGCATACCAACCGCCGCCCTCGACCGATCCGACGTCACTCGTCACCGTGACAAGGTACTCCGTCGTCCACCGCGTCCCGACGTTCCGTGGCCGATCCATGACGACCGCCGACGAACCGCTCGGATCGTTCCCCGCCGCGTCGCCGACCCACTGGAGGAACTGCGATCGAGCTCCCGCCGAAAGGGAGACGGTACCGCTCGACAACCGCGCGACGACCGTGGTGCCGGAATCATACCATCCGCCGCTGGCGGAGGCCCCGGGACCGCTGTCGATCGTCAGGAGATACAGCGTCTTCCACACGGCGGTCGCGACCTTGGTCGCGTCCATGAGGATCGCGTTCGAAGTCGCACCGGTGCCCGAGGCTCCGTCGGTCCAATGGTCGAACGCCGCCCGCGTGCCAATTGCGAGGGAGACGGTCGTCGCGGAGATCGAAGCGTGCGCGGTCGTCCCGGCATCGTACCAGCCGGCGCCGGACGCGGTCGCGTAGGCGGATCCGACGTCGAGGTAGAATTGGGTTCCGTAGTCAGCGACCGCTTCCTTCGGTCTGTCCATGAGGATCGGATTCGACGTGAGGCCCGTGCCGGTCGCGTCGCCGGCCCAACCCCGGAATACGCTCCGTT
>Ga0209156_10000533_pt1 | contig 32480 bp, 24 predicted proteins | sample GraSoiAngelo_124_FD_185881 | JGI IMG/M metagenome (GOLD analysis project Ga0209156, IMG submission 185881) | Grasslands soil microbial communities from the Angelo Coastal Reserve, California, USA - 14_0927_05_20cm (SPAdes) (version 2) | ecosystem: Environmental > Terrestrial > Soil > Grasslands... | reverse complement strand
TGACATCGGCTTCTGCGTGCCGGAATCCTGCACGTGGCCAACCACGTGTGTGGGCTCTTGTGCCGGCGCCCTCCCTACGGCGACGAGGAACAGCGCGAGCAGCACGTGGCCACTGGTGAGAATGGAACGAACCAAACAACGATCCTTGGTCATACGGATCCCCCTTTTGAATCCCGGGTCTAGAGCACCCAGCGCCTAGGGACAACGCCGCGCCGCCCCACCTGACGGTGGTGCGGATCCGCGCACGACTGCTCTTGTCGGATGACCCAAGGGATGACGGCCATTGGGAATCCCCGAACGCTGACGGCGTTACTGCTGCATATACGGGCCCTTGGCGACCTCGTCAAGAACCCCCTGATCGAGTTTAGAACCGCCCTCCCGCCCCCCCACCTGAGAACCCCCCGCCGCCCCCGAATCCACCGAATCCACCGCCGAACCCGCCACCGCCACCACCCCAACCACCGCCTCGGCCCCCACTCCAGCCACCGCCCCCTCGTCCCCATCCGGCGAACCAGAGCGGCAACAGCAGAATCCGCCCCCGCGACAGGACGATCAGCAGCACGACCGCTACGACGATCCAACCCAGCGGAATCGGCAACGGCTGAGAGCCGTCGCCGGGCGGGAGCTCGGGGACTCCCGTCAGCGTGACAGCGAACTCCTGGCCGAAGGCGCCCGCGATCAGGTCGACCCCGCGGGCCAGGCCGGCGCCATACTCCTCACGCGCGAGATAGGGCGTCATCGCGTCGCGGATCCGCCCCACCCGCGCGTCGGGCAGAAAGCCCTCGGCGCCGCGTCCGGCGGCGATGAAGACCTGCCCCGTACCGGGTCGGTGATTCTTCAGGGGCACGAGCAGCACCACGACGCCCAAGTTCTTCGCCGGGTCGCCGGCTTCGCCTTTGGCACCGACGCCCCATTGGCGCCCGATCTGGCGGGCCACGTCCGCGGCGGGACGGTCGGCGATGTCGGCGAGCGTCACCACGGCGATCTCGCCGCGCGTCTTCTCACGCAGCTCCGTGATCACGGACGTCATGTGGGCGACGGACGTGGCGTCGAGCACGCCGGCGAAATCGTTGACGTAGCCACGGGGGGGCGGGACGGTGATCTGCAGCAGGGCGCAGCAGAGGGCGGCGAGCATGGGCGCGTGGAATCTTACGCTATCGCGCGGCTGTTTGCTTCGCGTGCTTGACGCTCGTGGTCGCGTGCGTGACTATACAGCTGAAACAAGGACGCCGTCGCCCTCGAACCGCGAGGCCTCCATGAAGGCTCTGCTGCTGTCGCTCACCGTGGCGCTCGCCGGCTGCGGCCCAACGGTCCGGCACGACGCGACCGCCCGCCAGCCCTCCGGGACCTTTCTGATCAGCGCCGAGCAAATCGCCAAGTCCGGTGCCCAGAACGCGTGGCAGGTGCTGCAGCGCTCGGCGCCGATGCTCGTTGCGCAAAACGACAAGGATGGTCGGCCAGGGAAACTGACCCGTAGAGGGCGATCGAGTCTGCTGCTGGACGATTCTCCCGTCGTGCTGCTGGACGGCGTGCGCATCCCGGATTTTCGCAACCTCGACACGGTCGGCGCCGAGTCGATTCGGTCGATCGCCATCGTGGACGGCGTCGAGGCGACGACGTACTACGGTACCAACTCTGGTAGTGGCGTGATCCTCATCAAGACCAAGGACGGCAGCGAGCCGTGAACGGCGACGGGGAGGAAGCGAATCCGCTCCCTCCCCGCCTGATGTCAACGCTCGTCAATCAGGGGTTGCGGTCGAGGCAGCCCCTGAAGTTCGGGTTGTTCTGCTCCGTTACGGGCAACGGGATGTTTTCGTCCGTGCCGTACGGCCCGCCCTTGAAGTACGTACCCGTCGGCCAGACCGCCGCATCGGCCCTGCCGTATCCGCCGTTGGCGATCGGCCGCACCAGGCGTCGCAAGTCGCCCAGCCGGTGCGCCGTGAGCCACAGCCAGCGCGCCCGCTCGGCGAACAACAGGTTCACCGCCCCACCGGCACTGACCGTGTCCGCGCCTGTCAGGTCGGGGAGCACACCGATCGCCGCCGTGTTGGGATTCGACAGATCGACCGGGTTGGGGTTGAAGTAGGCCCGCTGGCCAGGGTTGGCTCGGGGATTGTTGAGTTGCGTAAAGAACGTGGCGGTCTGTCCGGCAGCGAGCGCCGCCTCCGCCTCGATGAGCCTCGCCTCCACGCCGGTCGCCACCGTGATCGGCGACGCCCGGCCGCCGTACCGCAGGTTGTCCCACAGCGGCGTTGCGCCGTCGAAGCTCCCCACCGGGTCTAGCAGCAGGGGCGTGCGGGGATCCGGCACGGAAAGGAACGGGAACCCGTTGATGCCTTCCCTGCCAGGGAACGTGTCGTCGGGAGTCGAGTCCGATATCGAGTAGCGGCCATCCGTCGCACCGGCGTTGAAGACCCCGTTGTTCTCGCGATCGGTGGTCGTCGTGTGCTGCAGCTGGTAGACGAAGTCCGTCGGCACGGTCGCGGCCACGGCCGCGGCCGCGGCGTACTGCCCTGAGCCCTGGAACAAGAGCGCCCGGGCCTTCCCTACCGAGGCGAAGTTGATGAGCGCCGCCTGGCTGACTGGATCGGCCGAGTCCCGCACCGTCGCAATGTGGATCGCCGAGTCGAACCGGGCGATGGCGGTGTCGAGCAGCTCGGTGGTGGTGCGCGGCTGTCCGTACGTGATCTTGCCGGTGGAATCGATCTGGCTCACGGCGGTGCCGGAGCAGAACGTCTCGGCGAAGAAGATGTAAGTGTACCCTGCCAACGTGAGCATCTCGGGATACCCGGGATCCGCGGGCGCGATCGCCCGGTAGCGCGCGGCGGTCGCCTCGGCCGAGCGCCGGGCGCGGTGCATCAGGCGGTACCACAGGTCGACGTCGGAGTTGGTGGTCGATCCGGCCGCGTAGGTGATGTTGCGCGAATCGACCTGAATCCGCGTGGGGAACGTCTCCGAGTTGACGAATTCATCGGCCAGCAGGCCGCCGTACAGGATCACGCCTTCCCCGTTGCCGCCCGAGCCGTCCGGGTGGTCGCCGGTATAGGCGAGATCGAAGTCGCCGATCGCGCCCGCGCGCAGCGTCGCGAGCGCGGCCGAGTCGCTCAGCGCAGCGGGAGGAATGATGTCCGGAAGCTTCACCGTCAGCGGGTCGTTGCAGCCGGCTTGCGCCAGCGTCAACCCGACCGCGACGAGCACGAGTAGCTTGGCTGTATGCTTCATGGTGTCGGTCCTCGGGCTCAGAAGGTCACGTTGACGCGGCCGGTGAAGTAGCGCACCGGCGGCTGGGTGAGGAAGTCGGCCACGCTGAAGTTGAACTGGCCGATGTCGTTCAACTCGGGATCGACGCCCCGGTACTTCGTCCAGGTCGCCAGATTGCGCCCCGTGACGGTGAAGCTCAAGGAGCTCGCGCCGATGTGGGACGCCCATTCCGGGGGAGCGAGGTAGGTCAGCGAGAGCTCGCGCAGCTTCACGAAGCCGGCGTCCTGGTAGTAACCCGTCTCATCGCCGAAGAAAAAGGTCGCACCCGCGGCGGCTTGATCGGCCAGGGATGAGCTCTTCACGCGCATCGCCTGGCAAATCGCAAACCCGCAGCGGAACGATTCCGTGGCATTGTCGAGCTTGTTGCCCCAGCGACCATCGAGCAGGCCGTACAGCTGAAAGTGTTTCAGGAGTGTGACTTCGGTGGACAGCGTCGCGCCGCGGGTCGGGACCGATGAGCCCTGGAACGTGTCGACGGTGTCGAACGTGATTTCGGTCAACGGATTGATCAGCCCGTCCCGGTTCGCATCCTTGAACGTGTACGACGTGCCCCAATACCCGCCTGCCGGATAATTCGCCTGGTGCCGCTGGCTCGACCCGCCCAGGCCGAAGATGATGGGAGTATTGCCGGGCCCGGTGCTGATGACGCGGTTGCGATTGCCCCAGGCACTGGCCGTCAGGCTCCACGACACGTCCGGACGATCGAGGACCTGCGCGGTGAGCAGGAACTCGACCCCTTTGTTGGTCACTTCGCCCAGGTTGTCGATCCGCGTGGCGTTCACGCCGACATCCGGTGCGATGGGCACCAGCACGAGCGCGTCGCGTGAGTTCTTGTCGTAATACGTGGCCTCGAAATGCAGGCGCCCCGAGAGGAAGTCCGCGTCGAACCCGCTCTCGATCTCGCGCGTGCGCTCGGGCTTCAAGCTGTCGTTGCCGACGCTTCCAACCGTGATGCCCCCTACGTCGGTGCCATTCAGCGCCACGGCGGTCGGCGTGGAAAACACGTGCGCGTCGAGCGGCCCGGGCGCCCGACCCGACTTCCCCCACGCCGCCCGGAGCCGCAACGCCCCGAGCCAGCTGGGATGCGGGAAGAATGGCTCCTCCGAGATCACCCACGAGCCGGAGAGCTTCGGGTAGTTCGCCCCACCGAACCGGTGGCCGAACGACGAGTTGTCGTCGTGCCGGAGCGCTGCGGTGAGGAACAACCGGTCGTGGATGGCGACGCGCTCCTCGGCGAATTCCCCCAGGGTCACCGCTGGCAGCGTGACGTGGTTGACGGCCGGAAACACCACACCAGAAAGGCCGCCAGTGCCGGGGATCTGCACGCGTCCGGATGCGAGCACCTGATCGGACACGTTCTTGTAGAACTGCACCCCCGCCGTCGTGTTGGAGGTGATGTCCGCCGAGAGACGGAACGAAGCCGTGGCGGAGGCATTCGCCGTGTAGGAAAAGGTCTGCGTGCGATTCTGTACCGCGTTGCCCTGGAACTGCGCCGTGCTCAGGGGAATGACGTTGGGCGGCGTCAGCACATTGTCGCCCTGGTTGGTGACGTCGTAGCCCCCTGTGCCGTTCATCGTCAGGAAGCTCCACGGACGGAAATTGAGCGTGGCCCCACCCGTGAACCGCTCGACGCGCTGGCCGGCGAACACCTGGGTCGCCTGCGACGGCGTCAGGAAGCGGTACCCACCGTTCAGAAACGGAGCCTCGGGGTTCTGCGGGTTCCCCGTCGGTGCGACGGTGTCAAACGGATATCCGAGCAATCCACTCGACAGGATGCCCTGGTTGTTGTTGTCGTTCTGCGGCAGGTTGACGTCGCTCGAGGTATAGCCGGTGGAGATCGACAAATCCATCAGCCGACTGATCTGGTTGTGCAGGTTCGCCCGCAGGCTGGTTTTTTTGAGGTCGTTCGATTCGTACACGCCCTTCTCGCGTTCAAAGTCGCCGGCGACGTAAAATGTCGTGATGTCGCTCCCCCCCAACGCACTCACGCCGTAGTGTTGACGCACGCCCTCACGAAACGGCGGTTTCTGCATCAGCGGGTTGAAGCTGTCGACCTTCACGATGGTGCACGTACCAGCGGCCATCGACGTCAGGCGGCACGACGTGCCGTTGGCGCGCTCCGAGAAGTAGTTCGCCGGGTAGTCCGTGACGTCGTTGAGCGTTCCCCCTTCGGCGTAGGCCGTCCACTGCGTGGGTCCCGGGCGTCCCTGCTTGGTGCGATACTGGATCACGCCGTTGGCCGCGTCGGTTCCGTAGAGCACGGCGGCCGACGGACCCTTGACGATCTCGACGGACGCGACGTCCTCCGGGTTGATGTCGTTGATGCGCGACGGCGCCTGGCCCCCCGTGAAGTTGTCGAAGCCGCCGGCCTGCGCGGTGTTGTCCATCCGGATCCCGTCCAGCACGATGATCGGCTCGTTCGAGAGCGAGAGGCTGGTGGCACCGCGGATGCGGACGCGCGAGCCGCTGCCGGTTGCGCCGCCGCTCTGCATCACCTCCACGCCCGGCACGCGCGAATTCAGGAGGTCGGCCGCGTTGGTCGGGGCCGCCAACTGGGTGATCTTGGCCGCGTCAATCGTCGCCACGTTGTTGCCGAGCTCGCGCTTCTGCTGTTCCTCCCCCGTGGCCGATACGACCACCACGTCGAGCGGCACGGCCGCGGGCGTGAGCGCGAAATCGAGCGTGGCCGACTGGCCCGCCGTCACGCTGACCGGCTGCGTCGCCGTCGCGAACCCGATGAATCGGACCTGCACCTGGTACCGTCCGGGCGGCACGTTGGTGATGCTGTAGCGCCCTTCGCGGCCGGTGCGGGCCTGGAGGCTCGTGCCCACGACGAGCACCGCCGCTCCCGCCACCGCCTGCTGATTCGACTTGTCCGTGACTTGCCCAGCCACCGTCCCCTGCTGGGCCTGCACCGGGCCGGCGGCAAAGGCCGCGGCGACGAGCCACACGGCCGCGACGCCGAGCGAGCGAATGGATAGAAGCGTCATAAGATGTGCCCTCGAATGAAGGAAACGCCCGCGCCCTCCCCCGCTGACGGGAGCCAGGCGGTGTCAAGACGTCCGCGAGAACGCTGTGTGCCTACGGCCTGCGCTGGCTACATCGCGTTGTGTGGAGACGACGGGGCGGGCAAGATGGACGGCGGGCCGACGAGGTGTGATGCATGAGCCACGCTCCTAGGGCTGGAGGTGAGACTTATACGGCACGCGTAAAGTGAGAAGAAGCAGGTTGTCTCGCAAGAAAACGAACGTTCCACAAGGGAACGCGCGTGCGGGGTGCCCTGTCAGAGAACTGTTATAAGTGTCCGCGGCGATCTCGATCGCTTTCGCGGATCGCCCGGCGGGAAATCGCCCTCAACGTGACGAACCACATCTATCTCGACGTGGTGATCTACGTCGTGCACGATGGCCAGCAGACGCGGGTCGGGACGGTGCCTTCGCGCGCAGGCCGCCTCTTATCTGGCCGCCGCTCGCCGCCGGGCTTACTGTTAGACCCATGAACCGATCAATGGGGGCGCTGCTCGGCCTCGCGGCCGTCGCCGCATGTGGCGACCTCAACGTCGGGAGCGGTCTCGGCGCGGTGGAGGTCTCGCCCGTGCTGGACTCCTTGATCGTGGGGGATCGGCTGCCGGCGCTCCGAGTCACCTACATCGCTCCGGACGGCAAGCCTGCACCGCCCGGCCAGATCATTTGGGCGAGCAGCGACACCTCCATCGCCCAGATCGACACCCTCGCAGGAGGGATCACGGGGCGAAAACGCGGCGCCGCGATCATCACCGCGCGAGCACAGGGGCAAACCGGTGGCGCACTCGTCGTCGTGTCGGACACGCTCGACATCACGTTGCTGCTCGACACCGTGTACATGATGCCCGGGGACACGATGAGGGTCCCCGTCGTCGTCCTGAAGAGCAACCCTCCCGCCGCCACGGTCTGGTTCACGGCGCCGAGCAATTCGGCCTATGCGATCGACTCGGCAAGTGGCCGGATCACTGCGCTGGACGTCGGCGGACCGATTCCCTACATCGTGCACGCGGATTCGCTCGCCGATACGGGGGCCGTGTACGTCAAGAAGCTCGCGGACACGACGGGCGGCAAGATCTTCTATTCGGTGCGCGGCACCGTCATCTCACACGTCGGTGGCCCCGCGCACGCCGTGAATTTCCTGGCGACGAGCGGCAGGCAGGCCTTCCAGCTCACCGGGACCTATGTGCCCAACGGCGCCCCCACGCAGCGCGTTCAGGTCACCCGGCCGGACTCGCTCATCGCGGCCGGTGCCTACCTGATCGACTCCCTGAGCCCCGCCGAAGATCCTTTCTCGTCCACCGCACCGCCGGCCACTTGCGCCGCGCCGCGCCCCTGGGCAACCTGGACCGCGCTGAACGTGGGCATCGCCGGCTACTCACGGCGGGGAGGCACGCTGGTCGTGATGCAGATCGACAGCGTCCCGGGCGGTCAGGTGATCAGCGGGCATTTCACGTTCACGGCGCAACGGGCCACGCTCTACACCGATCCCCTGGGGGTGCTGTCGATCACCGGGAGCTTCGTGGTGCCGCTGGTGAGCAGCAACACCGTGTGTCGGTAACAGCGGCCGTCATGGCCGGCGAACGGTAATCTCCAGCTGACCAGCCGGCAGCGGCGCGAGGGTCTCGCTGCCACCCGGCCAGCGCACCCACACGGCGGTCGGGTGCTTGCCCTCGTCTAGCCCGAGCACCTGGACCGGCCCGTCCTGGGACCAGTAGCCCGAGCCGCCGTGCACCTCCCGCGCCGGCCCGCGCGACCCATCGTACACGAGCCGCATGACGGCCCCGATCGCGTGAGGGTTGAGCTGTCCGCCCTCCAAACGCACCCGCACGCCGGGCCGTGCGTGCTCGTTGTGATACAGCCTCGTCGTCGCCCCGTTCTGCGACACGACGAGATCGGTGCGGCCGTCCCCGTCGTAGTCGGCGAACGCCGCGCCGCGTTGATCGCCGTACACCAGGATCCCGGAAACCTGACCCGGCACCGGCTCGAGCGTGCCGTCCCCGCGGCCGCGCAGTAGCAGGCCTCGACCCGCGTCGTAGCGCGGGGTGGCGATCTCGGTCGGGAAGAAATTCTGGGAGAGAAACAGGTCCTCGTGGCCGTCGCCGTCGAAGTCCGCCACTCCGGCGTAAAACGCCGGAGCGAACTGCGCCTCCGCCGGGAGCGGCCTCGCCTCGAACTGGCCGCCCCGGTTCAAGAACACCTGGTGGTCGAGCGTCGCCGCCTCCCAGCGCTGAGCTCCCTGCAGCGTCCCGCCCAGCACATCCTGCAGCGAGGCGTTCGCGTACGCGGTGTACGTGCGCGTGGTGAGACGCGCCACCGGCAGGGTCGTCAGCAGTTCACCGAACGGGGCGAGCGGAGCGATCCTGTGCAAACGGTCGTCATACCGGGCCTCGATCATGTCCCAGCGCGCCCCTCCCCCCAGCTTGCCATAGTAGAGAAGCAGCGGATGCGCCGCGTCGACATGATATTCTGTGTTTCGGCCCCAACTCGTCGCCACGATGTCCAGGCGACCGTCGCCGTCGAGATCGCCGGTCGTGACGCCGTTCCAGCGACCTATCACGCGATCCAAGCCCCATGCGGCCGTGGCGTCGCGCAAGTGCCCGTGGTCGTTCACGAACAGCTTGAGTGACCCCCACTCCGGCGCCAGGATGAGATCCGGCCAGCCGTCCCCGTTCACGTCCGAAAACACCGCCCCCGATATCAAACCGATGTCCTTGAAGAGATCGCTATTGGCCTGATCCAGCACGAATCGCCCGCCGTCGTTGCGGAACAGCCGCGACGACACGGCGCCCGGATACGCGCCAGGCGCCACGCGCCCGCCCACGAACAGGTCCAGGCCTCCGTCTCCGTACACGTCCGCCACCGCCAGCGGCCCGACACTCGCGAAGTCTCCTGGGACGACCGGCGTCACCCCCCCCACCCCCCCCCGAGCGCCTCCCGGCGCCACTTCCAGGACGCCCGGGAGGGCGGCGGCCTTCGTAGTTGGACTGGCCCAGGAGCAGCACGGTCCCACCCCTGCCGTCCGGGAGCGGCAGGACGGTCGTCTCGTCGTAGCGCGCCGGCGGGAGGTGGAGATCGACTCGCGTGAACCGTCCATGGTCGTTCCGGTAGTAGGCGAGGCTGCCGCCCCGCCCTGATGTGATCAACAGGTCCTCGGGCCCGTCACCGTCCACGTCGTACCAGGTGACCCCCGGCCCGAGCTGGCTCAACGCCTGCGGCAGCAACGGCTGGCGGGCCCAGTCGTTGAAGGGAGTCTCGACGTGTCGGTGACCGAGCTGGGCCGATACCTCGCGGAACCAGGGGACCGGGGTTCGGGGCTCGGGGCCCGGGGCCCGGGGCTCGGGGCCGTGGGCACCGACTGACCCCGGGCGCAAGCCCGGGGATCCCGGGGTTAGTCGGGTCGGGTAGGGTGGCTCCTCGATCTCGTACTCCCGATTTGGCCTCACCCCGCGCACAACCGAGTGTCCGCCTCTCCGCCAGTCGACCTCGATCGTCATGTCCTGAGCGGTTCCAGCGGCGAACGTGTACAGGGGATCGGAGCCCGACAGATACGTCCCGCCCAACACCACTTCCTTCTGCTGCACCGGAACGGGGCCCCCCAACAAACGAATCTTCGACCCGGCGGCCGCGGTGTTGGGTGCGCGCCCGCGCAGCCGCACCGCCACGCGCGGGGCGCTCGCCAGGTTCCGAAACACGGCGGCCGGAGAGCCCAGGCGGTTGATGACCACGTCCAGCGCGCCGTCGCCGTCCAGGTCCGCCGTCGCCATGCCGTGGGAGATCGCAGCCTCGGCGGCAAAGCCCCAGCGCGCGCCGGCGTCCGAGAACGTGAGGTCGCCGTTGTTGCGAAAGGCGACGTTCTTGGTGGCGAGCTTGGGAAACAGCGCCAGCTCGCGCCGCCAGTCGAGCGGCGTAAACGTCGTCCGGACCCGCTCCCACGTGTCCGCGTCCATCACGTCCCACAGATGGCCGGTCGTGGCCAGGACATCCTCGTACCCGTCCAGGTCCACGTCGAGGAACAGCACGTCCCACGTCCAATCGGAGGCCTCGATCCCGGCGTAGCCGCCGATCTGCGCGAACGTGCCGTCGCCGCGGTTTCTGAGCAGGGTGTTGCGCTGCCATTGCGGACGGTCGTCGATGCGGCCGATCAGCTTGGGCAACGGCGTGTGAGTGGGGACCTGGCTCTTGCGGCGGGGACCGAGCCCCAGCATGTCGCCGACCAGAATGTCGACGTTGCCGTCGCGATCCACGTCGGCAAAGTCGACCGCCATCGACGAGTTGCTGGTGTTGCGGACCGCGAGGCGCGGCACGGCGCGGAAGGTCCCCGTGCCGTCGTTCAGCCAGAACATGTCGGGATCCTCGAAGTCGTCGCACACGTACAGATCCGGCGCGCCGTCCCCATCGACGTCGGTGAACTTGGCGGACAGGCCGAAGTACTCCGGCGCGGCGGCGAGCGGCTTGCCGTCCTCGTCGCGGAACCGGCCCGAGGTCCACGGGACGAGCGTGAAATGCCCCTTGCCGTCGTTCAGATAGAAGGCGTCCGGATCGGCCCGCTGCTGCATCGACACGAGGTTGTACTCGGGCCGATCCACCACGCGGTAGTCCTTGCGGAACTTGGGAACGACCTCCCAGTGTCCGTGGCGCACCTCATGGATCACGCTATCGAAGGTCCGCTCTTGCGGTGGATAGACGTCCATGGCGGAGCGGGTCTTGTAATTGGCGACGTAGAGATCGAGATGCCCGTCGCCATCCACGTCGGTCAGCGTCATCGTCATGCTACCGGCGGGGGAGCCGAGCCCGGCGTCTCTGGTCCGCTCGGTGAAGACGCCGTGGCCGTCGTTCATGAAGAGCGCGACGCCTCCGCCGAGCGTGCTGACGAGCAGATCGAGGTGGCCGTCACCGTCGACGTCGGCGAACACGGCACCCGTGGAATGGCGACCGGTCAGCGCGACGCCGGCTCGGGCCGTGATGTCTTCGAAGTGAAAGTCGCCGAGGTTGCGGTACAGGGCGTTCGAGCCCTGGTTGCTCGTCAGGTAGACGTCGGGGAGGCCGTCGCCGTCCACGTCGCCCAGCGCGACGCCGCCGCCTTGGGCCAGGTGGCGGTTCCACAGGGCACTGTCGATGGTGACGGAGTTGGTGAAGCGAATTCCGGTCCGCGAGGGTGACAGCTCGTCGAACCCCGGTCCACCACGCGAGCGAACGCTCAGGGTCCGCCAGCGATAACCGCTCTCCTCGTGCCAGACGGCCGGACGCGGTCGACACGCCATGCCAGCGCCGAGCGCGGCCAGGTAGAGCCCCGTGACCACAACGGAACAGGCGCGCCGAGCAGCGACGCGCCTGTCAACACCGGAGGCCCGCAACCGAGTGCTAGTTCACGAGGCTGTTCACGGCAGCACCTTCATGGACCCCGTCCCACTGACGCCCGCGATCGTGGCCGTGATCGTCACCGAACCGACCTTGACGCCCTTTATCGCGGCGGTGTTGCCCGGTGACACGCCCAGGGTGTCGTTGCTGCTCACGATCGCCAGGCTCGTGTCGCTGCTCGCCCAGAACATTTTTTTGGCTTTCAGTGTGTCCCCGCGGGCGCCGATGAGCGTTGCCTTCAGCTGCACGGTCTTCCCCACGGCCACGCTGTCCGGCGTGGGCTTCACGCTCACCGACACCACCGTCACCAACGAGTCCACCGTGGTAGCGGCCGAATCGCTCTTGCCCGCGACGGCGGCGGTGATGGTCGCCGACCCCAACGTCAAACCCCTTACGATGCCGTAGCGGCTCACCGCCGCCACAGTGGTGTTGCTGCTCGTCCAAGTCACCGGCTGACCGGTTTGGATGACCGACAGCACATTGCCGCTGGCGTCCTTCACCACTGCCGCCAACTGTGCTGTAGGGATGATCAGCATGGTATCGCCCCCCAGCACAGTGTCTTTCACCGGCACCATCGTCACCGAAGCGATGACCGGTGTTGAAGTCGTTTCGCTGCTGCTACACGCGGCGACAATCGCCGCGACAGCGACCAGCCCAACGAGTAGATTCCTCATGCAGTACTCCCTTCCCTTGCGGTGTCGGCTCGTGTCGGAAGCGACGCCCTGTGTGCGTCGCGCTGCTGCGCCGGTCTGTGCTACTGCCGCAGCCGGCCTTTGAGGCCGTAGCGATGGAACCGCACCCAAGCCTCCTGCTGCATGTCGGCCCACACTCGTGGCGCGTTCGTCACCAGTGCCGCGACGACGGCCGGCGACACGGGTGCGGGGTGCGCATCGCAGCCGCCGTCGAGATGCGCCGCTCCACCGCACGTGTAGAGCCCCACCTGCAGCACCCCCAGCTCCTTCGCTGGCACCGGCATCTCGTGCGGCGTCCTCGGCTCCAGTTTGTCGATCCGGCGTTGATTGTAGTATGGCGCGTTATTTGAGCCCGGCAGCTCGACGTCCTGCTCATACTGGAGCTCGCTGAGCAGGTTGGGGTCAGCATCGGCGGCAGGCGTGAGGCCACCCCGGCTAACGCGGGTCTTGTTGATGAGCGCAGCCGCGCCGGGTGCTGCGCTGGGTGTACCTGTCCGGATGAGGCCTTCCGCCCACAGCAGGTCGTTCTCCGCCGCGAGCACCATCGGGGCGTCTCCCGATCCCGTGCTTTCCCCCTGCGGGTTGTCGCCGCACGAGGCCAGGCTGTCATACCGGACCTGGCCGACGGCGCTCTGATGCCACGCGCCCCTGTCTTTCCGCTGTGCCTCCTGGTCGTAACTCCAGACGTAGTCTGTACCGCCCTTCCCGGTCGTATCCCGGTTTGCCGAGATCAGGTCGGCGTACTTCTGGCCGCCCCGATACGTCCCGTCGCCCAACCGCTTGTCCGGCGAGTTGGGATTGGAGTTGAAGGCGATGTTCCAGGGGTCAGGCTGCGTCGCCGGGTCCAACAAGTGCGCGACGCGCGTGTGGACCCGCACCGTCGTGATGTCGTTGGACCACACCTTGAGGAAGTCGCACCAGGTGTTGCAGGCGTCCTGGTGAAACGTCAAGTTGAACGCGGCACCGGAGCTGATGCCCTTCGACGCGTAGCCCACCACGCGCGCCCAATCGACCGCAGTGTTCTCGGTCGAGTTGCGCGGGAAGTACGCCAGCGTCCGCGCCGCCATCGTGTTGGCGATCTGGGCGATCTTCACGTTGTCGTAGTCCACGCCGGGAGACCCAAAGAAGTCACCGGGGACGACGAACTCGTTGGCGTTGGCCAGCGCGATCACCTGGTCGAATTTCGCGACCGCCGTGTCGCGCACCTCATTGCTGGGCTGGAACGACACGATCGGTGACCCGTTCGCGTCGAGCGGTGTGCTGTCCGTCACGACGAAGCCCTGGTCGTAGTTCAGGGCGATGCCGCTCAAGCTCAACGCCTGCGCCAGGGCGGCCATCGTCTCAACCATTGTCGTGGTCGCGGCGTCCGTGATGACGAGGCCCTTCTGCCGGATAGCGCGCAGCACGTCGTTGGCGGACGAGAGGGCGGAGTAGTACCCGTACCAGTAGGCTTCGATCTGCGTCCGCTGCGCCGAAGCCGGGTTGTTCTGCCATTCGATCCGCGGAAATGTGGTGCCCAACTGCTCGGTGCTGCAGGTCCCATTGGTCGCACTGGTGTACACATCCCAGTTCTCCGTCGTGCAGCCCGTATAGAACCGGATGTTGTAGTTGTTCCACGCCGCGGTGTGACTCCGCGCCATCACCGCCAGCGTCAGCGCGGGATACTGGTCTTCGCCGAAGCCGCCCTGCGACGTGAGATACCAGGTCCGCATGGCGCCGACGGCGATCGTCTGAACCGTGGCCGGATCGGACAGCGCGCGCTTGGAATCCGGCGCGTTCGGGTTGCCGATGCCCAGCGTGTCGCAGCCACTACCCGCGAGAACCAGGGCGAAAACGCCCACGATCTCCGGGATGCGTTTGGTCGGGCTCATAGTGCTCGTCTCCTCGAGAGGTCGGTTCGCAGGGTCAGAAGTTGATCTCCATGAAGCCCGTGAAGGTCCGGAAGTTGGGATACGAGAACCCATCGATCCGGAACGAGTACGGGTCGCCGGAGAGACCGGCCACCTCGGGATCGTAGCCCGAGTACTTCGTGAAGGTGAACAGGTTGCGGCCGATCACGCCGATGCGCAGGCTGGTCACGCCGCCGATATGGAGCTTCTCGACCTGGCTCTGGGAGAAGGTGTAGCTGACATTGAGCTCCTTGACCTTGACGTACGTCCCCGGCTCGACGAAGAAGTCGACCGGGTTGATGCCGTTGTAGAGGGCCTGGTAATACTCGATCGGCTTCTTCCCGGTGCTGTACGGGCAATGCGGGTCCTTCGAGCCGGCACAATTCGCGTTGGGTTTGCTCGACTGGTCGACGAGGCGATCGCGATTCTCGAAGAAGGGCCACTGGCGCGTCGCGTTGTAGATATTGCCGCCCTGCACCCAATCCACCAGCGCATAGGCCGAAAAGCCCTTGTACCGCAGGGTCGTCGTGAAGCTGGCGTTGAAGTCCGGGTTCACGTCGCCGATCTGTACAACCTTGTTGCCCTTCGCGTCCACGAACGGGATGTACGTCTCGTTGCGGGTGTGATAGACGCTCTTCCGCACCACGTAACCATCTTCGTTGATGATCACGCTGTCGGGGCTCCACATCTGGCCCGCACCGGACAGCGCTTGCTTGGCGGGATCCTGGTACAGGTCGTCGAGGCTACGCACGATCTTCGTGCCATAGATGAGGCCGTACGTCTCCCCCGGCGCGATGCGGAACATGCGCGTGACGTCGTTGTTGCCGGCGTAGGACGGTCCCACGAGGAAGGGCGCCGTGCTGAGCTGGGTGATCGTCTGGCGCGTACGGTCGGCCGCGATGTTGAGCCGCCACGAGAATTCAGGCCGGTCGGCCAGAATCACGCCCAACGACAGTTCGTGCGTCTTTCCCAGCAACGTCCCGGCATTCTGCCACTGGTTCAAGTACCCGGTCGCCGCGGAGAGCGGGACCAGCAGGATTTCATCCCTGGTCTCCTTGCGCGAGTACGAATACTCCGCCGTGAAACGGCCCAGGAAGTCGACGTTGGCGCCGAATTCCGACTCCGCCGAGTGTGCCGGCCTGAGGTTCTTGTTGCCAAGGGTCTGTTTCACGGGCACGCCGCCCACGACGGAGAACGTCTCGTATTGGGCATCGAACTGGGGCCGCAGGCCCGCGGTGCCGTACGACGCGCGCAGCTTCAGCTCGTCGATGCCGTTGATGTGAAAGTCCTGACTGAGACGGTACGCCCCCGACGCCCGGTAGTACGTCTGCCAGCGGCTGTCGGGGCCAAACAGCGACGAGCCGTCCCGCCGCACCAGGCCGTCGATCAGATAGCGATCCTTGATGTTGAAGCCGGTCACCGCATAGACGTTCTTGTTCCGGATGGTGATGTTCGAAGACCCGGGCAAGAGCTGGGTGTTATCGACCGCGGTGAACTCCGGCACAGCCAAAACGGTGAATTTGCTGGCGGTCAGGTTGAAGGTGTTACCGGTCTGGTCCTCGTATATGTAGGCGACCTTCGTCGTGTTACGCACGTCCCAGTCACCGAGCTTGAACGACCGGATGCTCGTCAGGGTCGCGCCCGCGTTGAAGGTCCGGCCGGTGGTGTCGATCCTCACGAGACCACCGCTGGTCGGGTCGCCGTGCGAGTTGAGGAAGTTCTTCGGCGTCTCGTCCGTATAGGTGGAGGACTCACGGTCGAAGTTGTAGTTGCCCTCGAACGACAGCCAATCGAACATCCGGTAGACCGCTTTCCCATACCCGGTGACGCGCGAGCGGTCGGTGTTGATGCGCTCGTTGGCCAGCGTGTACAGCGGATTCGCGGCGTTCGGCAACAGGTGCGGAATCTGCGCGGCAAACGGCGACCCGTCCGGGTTCGGGGCGAACAGATTGATGTAGGGCTCGATGAACGTCACCGAGAAAAACGGCGCGCCGGGGCCCTGCGCCACCTGGTTGTTGTTCGAGGAGCCATAGAACCCGCCCACTGATAGATCCATCCGGGGCGTCAGCGCCTGATCCACGTTCACGCGGAAATTCTGCCGGTCGTAGCCCTTCAGGGCGATGAGGATACCGTCCTGCTTGTTGTTCTCGAACGAAATGTTGTAATTCGTGTTACCACGCCGCTGCCCGATCGAGACGTAGTCCGTGTAGAAAGCCCCGTGCGTGAGCATCGCCGCCTGAGGGTCGTACACGGGCATGCCGAAGCCACGGTAGGGACTGTCGGCGATATGGGAAGAATTGAGAGTGGGTTGCGCAGTCGCCGGAACCAGATTCCCCGCGGACGTGATGAAATCCCCGTTGTGAACCGTGTTGCTGTTCGCGTCCGTGTAGGTTCCGACGGTGTCGATGAGGTACGGGTGCGCCAGCGCCATGGGAATCGGCTTGGGCCGGAACGATTGACCGTACTCGTTGCGCACCGTCACGACGAGCTTCCCGTCGGGGAGTTTGTCGCCGCGTCGCGTGAACACCTGGATGACGCCGTTGGCGGCGTCGGAGCCGTACAGCGACGAGGCGGCGGCTCCCTTGACGATCTCGACGTGGTCGATGTCCTGGGAGTTGATGTCCGCCAGGCCATGCCGATTGATCGTCCCGTCCACGATGATCAACGGGCCCGAGCTCTCGGTCGCAGGACATGGCTGCGAGCTGCACGCCGAAGGTGTCGCGAGCGACGTCGCCGCGCGCAGCCGGACGGTCGGCTCAGCACCGGGCGAGCCATTGGCGTCGATCAGCCGCACGCCCGCCACCTTGCCCTCGAGCGCCCCCAGTGCGGAGACCGCGGGTGCCTCCCGCAGTTGCGACGCGTCGACGCTCGCCGCCGAGATGGTCAAGTTCTTGCGTTCCGTCGCCGCCGCGGTGCCGGTGACGACGACCTCCTCCAGCTGCATGACGTCGAACTGCAGCTGGAAGTCGAACGTCTGCGTGCCGGGCCGCAGCGCGATCTGCCGCGTCTCGGGCTTGTAGCCGACGGAGCGCGCGCGCAGGGTAACGGTCTGGCCTTTGGTCTGCTCCGCCGGGATGGTGAGAGTGTAGACTCCCGCGGTGGTCGTGGCGATGGCGGCGCCAACCTCGGCGATCGACACCGTCGCCCCGCCCAAAGATTCGCCCGCCTTCCCGGTGACCTTGCCTGTAATGACGGCCGACTGCGCCACCATCTCCTGGACCGCCGCTCCCGACAACACGAGCAGCGCTCCAGCGCACACGATTACGCTGAACGTACGAGGCCTCAGCATCATGACGCCCCCTTCTGTAGCATGTGGTCCACACCAGGCTCCCCAACGGCAAGGACTGGGGGCCCAACAGCGCGAGGATAACGTTATTGTGCACCTCTTGGCACAAGTGCGCAAGACCGCCCAACCGCCTCCCGTGACGGAGGATACCCGATCTGGGAAGGATCTTCCGGGCGTCCGCGGGCGGGTTATATTGTGAAACTCACTCCAGCGGAACGCGCTCAATGGCCTCGAGCCGGAGCCTTAGCGCCTTCGTGCTGCTCATCGGGCTCGGGTCCGCTCCCTTCGACCCCGCCCCGGCGCAGCGAGACAATGGTGCTGCAAGCCCCGATTCCACGGGCCTCGCCGGCCAGGTCGTCGACCGGCATACCCGCGAGCCGATCCGCGCCGGTCAGGTGATGGTGATCGGGACTCCCGTGACCGCAACCACCGACTCGTCGGGGCGGTTCGCCCTCTCTGCCCTGACCCCCGGCACCTACGCCCTCGAGGTCCACGCCGTCGGGTACACGCCCGTCACCTGGCTCGCCACGATCGAGGCGCGGCACCTGCTGCGGCACGACTTCGAGCTGGACCCCCTTCCGGTCGAGCTTCCGGAGGTGGTGGTCAAGGGAAAAACGCGGCTGGCAGACCGCCGCTTCGCCGACTTCGAGCGGCGTCGCCACAGTGGGATGGGTCATTTCCTCACGCAGGAGCAAATCGAGCGCAGCGGTGCGGCCTCGCTCGTGGACGTTCTGGTAACCGTCCGGGGCGTGGAGCAGGTATGTCTGACGAATGATTGCGTCGCGAAGATGGTGCGCTCGCCCCCGGGGTGCTATCCGCAGTATTACCTCGACGGCATCGAGTCGACCGCGTACTTCGCCCGGCACACGCCGCCGCGAGATGTTAAAGGAGTAGAGATCTACCGCGGCTCCTCCGAGACCCCTGGCGAGTTCGAGGGGAGCAACTCCGGTTGCGGCGTCATCGCCATCTGGACCAAGTCGTCACCCTGAGCCCGGGCGGCCACACCTCGTGACCCGGACCGCCGTTCTGCTGGCGTCGGCGGTCGCCGCTCTCGGCTCGTGCCGTCCCCATCGTCGCCCACCAATCGCCACGGCGGGGCCGGCGTGGCTGCTTGCGCGCGCCCAACAAGAAGTCGAGCAGGCCGAGCGCTCCCCCGCATTTCACGACTTCCAGTTCACGGACCGGCTCACCGCGAGCGGCATCACGTTCGAGAACCGCATCGTCGACGACGCCGGCAAGGCCTACAAGAAAGTCCACTACGACCACGGCACCGGTCTCTGCGCCGCCGACGTGGACGGCGACGGCCTGCCGGACCTGTATTTCGTCACTCAGCTCGGCGCGAGCGAGCTCTGGAAGAATGTGGGCGGCGGCCGGTTCGTGAACATCACCGCCGCGGCCGGACTCGAGATGCCGGACGCCGTCGCCGCGGCGTGCGCCTTCGCCGACATCGACAACGACGGGCTACCCGACCTGTTCGTGACCACGGTGCGGCACGGCAACCGCCTCTTCCACAACGTCGGCGGCGGCAAGTTCCAGGACATCACCGCGCAGGCCGGCGTCGGGTACGTGGGGCATTCGTCCGGGGCGGTGTTCTTCGACTACGACGGCGATGGCCTGCTCGACCTGTTCGTGACCAACGTCGGTGTGTACACGAGCAACGCAAAGGGGCCGGGCGGCTACTACGTGGGCCTGCCGGACGCGTTCCACGGCCATACGCACCCGGACCGCGCCGAAGCGAGCATCCTGTATCACAACCTCGGTGGCGGCCGGTTCAAGGACGTGACGCGCGCAGTCGGCCTCGTCGACTCGAGCTGGAGCGGGGATGCCACGGTGCTCGACGTGAACGACGACGGGCGACCCGACCTGTACATCCTGAATATGCAGGGTGAGAACCACCTGTGGCTCGACGAGGGCGGGAAACGGTTTCGCGACGCGACCCGGGAATACTTTCCCAGGACGCCCTGGGGCGCGATGGGCGTCAAGGCGTTCGACTTCGACGGCGACGGACGCGTGGACCTGCTGGTCACCGACATGCACGACGACATGTGGGCCAATATCCCGCCGGGCGACTGGGCCGCCGAGACCCGCAAGGCCGATTCCTCCAAGGCGCCCCCGGATTTTTTCCCCGACGGAAAAGACCGGTTCATCTTCGGCAACGCCCTATTCGCGAACCGCGGCGGCGGCCGCTTCGAGGAGGTCTCGGACTCGTTGGGCGTCGAGACCTACTGGCCCTGGGGGCCGAGCGTGGACGACCTCAACGCCGACGGCTGGGACGACATCTTCATCGCCGCCGGGATGAATTTCCCCCACCGCTACGGGATCAACTCCGTGCTCCTGAACGAAGCGGGGCGACACTTCCTCCCCAGCGAATTCCTGGTCGGCGTGGAGCCGCGCGCCCACGGCGTCACCGATCAGGTCTGGTTCACGCTCGACTGCAATGGAGCGGACCGCGGGCAGTTCTTCTGTACGGCGTGCAAGGAGCCCGGAGGGGTAGAAGCGGGGTGCCGATTCGATGCCGCCGGACACCTCACGATGATGGCCTCGCGGGCGTCCCGCGCCGCCGTCCTGCTCGACCTGGACGGCGACGGCGACCTGGACATCGTGACCAACGAGTTCAACGCGCCGCCCCAGGTGCTGATCAGCGACCTCGCCCAGCGGCGCCGTATTCACTTCCTCGCGGTCCGGCTGCGCGGCACGGCCTCGAATCGCGAGGCGCTCGGCGCGCGGGTGACCGTGGTCCTGCCCGACGGCCGGCGGATGCTCAAGGTGATGGACGGAAAGTCGGGCTACCTGTCTCAGAGCGACCTGCCGCTCTACTTCGGCCTGGGCGACGCCGACCACGCGGCCTCGCTCGAGGTGCGCTGGCCGTCAGGGCAGCTTCAGACCGTCCGCGGTCCAATCCCCGCCGGCCAGACCGTAGAGGTTGTGGAGGAGAGCCGACCCCACTAGGGAACCTCTGCACAACCCGGTGCGTGGCGCTGGGGGTCGGGGCTAGGGGCGCCTACACGCGAGGGCACTCCGAAACACGCCACGGGGACGTGTGCCTGCCCGAGCCAGCTCCGCGCCTCCGGGTTCCGCCTTCGTGGCGCCCTCGCGTGTAACGCGCCCTCCGCCCCGACCCCCAGCGCCACGATCACTTGTGCAGACGTTCCCTAGTCGGCTACGGCCGCGTCGCCAGGAATCGCGCCGCTTCGGCGAGCTCCGGACGGTCGGGATCGGCGCGATGCCAAATCGCGCGCAACTCGCCGTAGGCCCGGGCCGCTGTTGTCGCGTCCCCCGCGGCCGCCGCAGCGCGGCCCAGGCCGCGCAGCGAAAGGGCGCGCTTCGGGGCGAGCTGCAGCTGACGCGCAAACTCGCGCTGCGCTTCCCGGGGACGGCCGGCCTGCAGCAAGATCTCCCCCAACAGCTCGTGCGCCGGCTTCACGTCCGCCGGTGGCCCGAACTCGACGGGCATCGCGTCTTCGAGCGCCGTCGCCTCGCGCAAGAGCGTCACCGCGTCGCCGCGGGCCCCGTCGGCCTCGCGCAGCAGCGCCCGCAGCTCTTTCTCGAGAATGTCCGGGACCGGGTCCCGTTCCTGGCCCGCGGGGACGGGAGCACGGTTGCGGGTGATCGCGACAAGGTCGTCCAGCGTCCGGCCCGCCGCGACCCGGTCGGCGCGCTTCAGCGCCGCGAGCCCGGCCACGAACGCGTCAACGCCCGCGTCGCGCGCCCGTACCGCCGTGAGGTCGATGGGCCACTGCAGGGATGGGCTGTTCCATTGCTCGGTGTTCACGACGTATTCGGCGCGCATCAATGCGAGCACGGCGCGGCCCCGGCGGCCCTTGTCCACGTTGTCGCGCATCCGTTCGAGATGGCGCAGCGCCTCCGAGTACCGGCCCTGCTGCAGGTACCCGTATCCGAGCCACTGGGTGTAGTGGTCGGGAGCCCACGTGGCGGGATCGTGACCGGAGGCGAGCTCGTTTTGCGAGACCACGTCATCCCACATCCCCAGGGCGAGGAAGATATGGGTGGTCATGTGCTGCGCGTGCGCGGCGTCGGGAGCGATCTTGGAGTACGCGCGGGCCGCCGCCAGACCGAGGGGCGCGTGGATCGGGTCGTCGTAGCAGTGGATCAGCAGGTGTGCGGCCCCCGGGTGATCCGGATTGTCCCGGAACACGCGCCCGACGATCGCGGCGGCGCGCATGTACGTCGGAACGTTGCGCACGCCCTGACTCAAGCCCAGCAGCGATGCGGCGTAGAACACCTGCGCCTCGCGGTCAGCCGGAAAGCGCGCCACCAGGCGCTCCATCGCGCGCGAGTAGGCCGTGTCGCGCCTGGCCTTCGGACCGTCGCCATATAGGATCTCGACGGCGTCCAGATACGCTCGCTCCCTGGGCGTGGGCGCCCTGGCCCGCCGGGCCTCGCGCGTCGGGCCCAGACGTAGCAGGCTCGCGCGCGCGGCGTTCACGTCCTGCTCATCCCAGAGCGGATGGGTGTACGTCAGGGCCTCTCCCCAATACGCCAGCGCGAACCCGGGATCGATGCGCTGTGCCTCGCGGAAGGCCCGGGCGGCATCCTGGTACTCGAAGCTGTGCAACAGCAACACGCCGCGGATAAACGCGCTCTGAGCGGCCGCAGGGCCCGACGTTGGGAAATCGATCGTGCCGAGGCGCTGCGTCTGCGCCGACAGCACGGCCGCCACGAAGCACATCGGCGCGATCCACAACGATCTCAGGCTCGGGCGTCTCATGTCGTCACGCTCCTCCAGCCACGAATGTACGAGACGCCGGCCCGGGCAGGTAGCCTCGACTGACCCCGGGCGAGAAGCCCGGGGTGCAGAAAAAGGTCGGCTGTCACTGCCATCGACTTGGACCGGCGCTAGCGGGACGGCTCTACTCCGTGTGACCTGAGCACCTCCGCAGCGACGTCGGGATAGATCCCGATGGCGTGGCTGCGAAACCGTAGTGCAACCCGCGCCGTGGGCGTGTTGATTTCAATTGCCTTGGACCTGCGGTTGGGCATGTGGCAATCGACACACCAGACGGTCAGTTGTTCGCCGAGCTGGTCGGCCATCCGATGCTGGCTGGTCTCATGACACGCCAAACACTTCTGGGCGAACCAGGTCACGTCGCGCTGCGGTTCGTGAACGTCGTGGCAGGTCGAGCACGACAGGTCCGGGCTCGAGCGAAAGCATCTGCTGCGGCGCAGCAGCGCGACCTGATTCCCGTGAACGTCGGGAACCGGAAGCTCCCCTTTCGGCGGAAGCAGGAAATAGTCGTCGAGGTTGTCACCGGGTCGGTAGGTGAACGGCGGTCGCCGCGGATCCCGCTCGCCGGAATGGCATAACGCGCAATTGTCCACCTGGCGATCTCGGGAAAAGCGGGCGGGATTGAGAATGTACTTCCCGACCGTGTCGGCCGGGTGAGATGACTGATACCTGACGTGCGCGCGAGCGTCGCCGTGGCATTTTTCGCACGACAGGCCGAGCACGTACGGACGGGAGTAGCGTAGTGCGCGGCGGTCCGTTGTCAGGGTGATCGACGTGCTGTGGCATTCCAGGCAGCGCGGTACGATGAGCCGTCCGAAATCGATTTGACCATCCGGGTAGCCCGGACTGTTGATCCATTGTCCGATGCCGGTCAGATACGAAACCGGCAGCTCGAACAGCAGCCCATTTCTCCAGTAGAGATACGACTGTCCTCGCCTTCCAGATCCGATCACGATGTCGATGCGCTCCGCGCGAGATGTTCCCCGGCCCGAGTCCACACCGGTTTCATAGAACACCCCGTTGCGCCGCTCCATTCGGAAATAGATGCCTGCCGCCCCGGTCCGCAGCACGTCATGCCCCTCGGTAAAACGAGCCTTGACGGATTGCGCGGTTGCCTCGGCGGATGTCCGGAAGTGAGCGGTCTCGATGAAGGTCGCGACGATCTGCTGGTGGCACGCCCGGCACGAGCGGACGTCGGGCGCGGCGCGGATTGCAGGATGAGACGGTGGACCCCCTCCGAGCGTCGACACCACCAGGGCGAGAAGCACGCGCGGCATATACGTTCAAGCTGCGGCCCGATCACGGAGGCCGCAACGGCGTTACCGTGGGACGACAGTTCCCCGAACCGGACCGCAAGCCATGGAGAACGCACCCCTTTCCCGCCGAGTCCTGCTCGCCAGCGTCGCGGGCGCGATCGGCGCGCACGCCCTCCGCAAGGCGGGCGTCGCCCAAGTGCCGGGCCACCTTCCCCTCCCGCCCGATCCGACCAAAGTTCCAGGAGCGCCTTCGAGCGAGCTCGGCCAGCGCTCGCCGTTCGAGCGGCCGCGGCGGATTCCCGTCGGGGGCGCGCAAGGCATCTCGCTCGCGCCGCTCCAGGACCTCCACGGCGTTGTGACGCCCGCGGACCTCCACTTCGAGCGGCATCACGCCGGCGTACCGGCCATCGACCCCCACCGCTACAAACTGCTCATCCATGGGATGGTCGAGCGTCCGACCGTGTTCGACCTGGCGGACCTCAAGCGGTTCCCGTCGGTCTCCCACTTGTATTTTCTGGAGTGCTCCGGGAACGGTGGCGCTGGCTACCGCGGCGCGCGCCCGGACCTCTCACCGCAGCTCATCGATGGCCTCACCAGCACCAGCGAATGGACGGGCGTACCGCTCGCGACCCTGTTGCGCGAGGTAGGGGTGAAACCGGGCGCGAAATGGTTGCTCGCTGAAGGCGAGGACGCCGCGGTGATGGCCCGGAGTATCCCCATTGATAAGGCATGGGACGATGCCCTGATCGCCTACGGGCAAAATGGCGAGGCGGTGCGACCGGAGCAGGGATACCCCGCTCGCCTGGTGCTGCCGGGCTGGGAGGGAAACACCAACGTGAAATGGCTGCGGCGCATCGAGGTCGCCGACGCGCCGTTTATGACGCGGGAGGAAACGTCCAAGTACACCGACCCGCTGGCAGACGGCACGGCGCGCATGTTCAGCTTCGCCATGGATGCGAAGTCGATCATCACGTTCCCGGCGTATCCGGTCGTGCTGCCCGAGCCGGGCTGGTGGGAGATCAGCGGCATCGCCTGGAGCGGCCGCGGACGGATCACCCGCGTCGACGTGAGCACCGACGGCGGACGCCGCTGGACACCCGCCGAGCTGCAGGCGCCCGTCCTCCCCAAGTGCCACACACGCTTTCGTTACCTGTGGAACTGGAACGGCAGCGAAACGACGATCCTCAGCCGCGCGATCGACGAGACCGGCTACATCCAGCCGACGCTCGAGCAGCTGCGCGCGGCACGCGGGGTGGGGACATACTACCATTTCAATCATATCCGAACCTGGCGCGTGCGGCGCGACGGCACAGTCCTGTTCGGCCTGGAGGGGTGAGCGTGCGGTCGACGGTTGCGATGGTGGTGCTCGCGCTCGTCGGCGGCTGCGGGCGCGCCGAGCACGCGAGACTTGGCTTCGGGAGGCCGGCGACGACGGAGGAGATCCGCGCATGGGACTTGGACGTCATGCCCGACGGAACGGGGTTGCCGCCGGGAAGCGGGACGCCGTCGCAAGGCGCCGAAATCTATGGGCGCAAGTGCGCGGCCTGTCACGGCCGAACCGGCGTGGAGGGGCCGTTCGACCAGCTGGTGGGTCGCGAGCCGCGGCAAGGCTTCCCATTCGGCCGCGACCCGCGCCTCGTGCGGACCGTAGGCAACTACTGGCCGTATGCGACGACGCTATACGACTACCTCAATCGGGCCATGCCGCTCACCGCCCCGGGTTCCCTCAAGCCGGACGAAGTGTACGGGCTGGTGGCGTTCCTCCTGTGGCGGAACGAAATCATCACCGACACCGCCGTGATGGACGCCCAGACCCTCCCCCGCGTGGTCATGCCGGCGCGCGCTCGGTTCGTGGTCGACAATCGCCGGGGCGGCCCGGAGATCCGGTAACGCCGCCCATTCGCGTTTTCATTATTTTGGCGGGATGAATCGACTCCTCGTTGCCTGCGCCGCCCTGATCCCGCTGGTCAGTGGCGGCGCCCAGTCGGACCCGCTCGCGGCCCGCTCCAAGGGCCGCCCCGATGCACCGATCACGCTCTACGAGATGTCGGACTTCCAGTGTCCCTACTGCCGCGCCTTCGCCCTGGGCACCATGCCTGCGCTCGAGCAGGAGTACATCAGCACCGGCAAGGTCCGCCTCGTCTACATCAACCTGCCACTCACGAGCCTCCACCCTAACGCCCGGGCCGCCGCCCAGGTCGCCCTGTGCGCGGCCCGGCAGGACCGCTTCTGGGCCGTGCACGACCTGTTGTTCCGACACCAGGACGAATGGGCCAAACTCCCCAAGCCCTCGGGTGTTCTGCTCGCCTTGGGCGACTCGGCGCACCTCGATCACGCCGCGCTCAACGCTTGCGTCACTGCCAACGCGACGGCCCCCGAGGTCGACGCCGACGCCGCGCGGGCACGGCGCGCCGGGGCCGTGAGCACCCCCACCTTCTACATCGAGGGCGGCCTGCTCGAGGGTGCCGCGCCGGTGACGGTGTTCCGCGCGGTGCTGGACTCGATCTACCGAGCCAAGACCGGGCGCTGATGGCGCGCCCTTCCTTTATGTACCGGCTCGGGCTGGCGCTGGCGCACGGGGCCCTGCCCTTCGCCGCCCGCTTCGACAAGAAGCTCGCCCGCGGCCTGGACGCGCGCCGCGGCGTGACCGATCGACTGGCCACCTGGGGCCGCACCCAGCGCGATGCCGGGCGTCCGCTCGTGTGGGTGCACGCCGCCTCGGTGGGCGAGGGTCTGCAGGCGAAGCCGGTGCTCGAGGCACTGCGCGCCGAAGCGCCCAGCTGGCAGCTCGCGTACACGTTCTTTTCTCCCTCGGCCGAGCGGCTGGCGCGGACGCTGCCGGCGGACGTGACGGACTATCTCCCGCTCGACCGCCCCGTCGACGTGGCGGCGGTGCTCGACGCGCTCAAGCCCACCGCCCTGGTGTTCTCGAAGCTCGATGTGTGGCCCGAGCTGACGCTGGCGGCGGCGCGCCGCGGCGTGAAGCTGGGCCTCATCTCCGCCACGGTGGCGCCCCACAGCTCGCGGCTGCGCTGGCCCACGCGCGGGTGGGCGGAGCCCGCGTATCGGGCGCTCGACCGCATCGGCACGATCAGCGAAGAAGACGGCCGCCGTTTGGAGCAGCTGGGAGCCCGGCGCAGCGCCCTCGAAGTCACGGGGGACACGCGCTACGACAGCGTGGCGGAGCGGGCGGAGCGCTTCGACCGCACGCGCGACCCGTTCGCGCGCCTGGCCATCGCACCGGCCGGGACCTTCACCATTGTCGCGGGGTCCACCTGGCCGGCCGACGAAGCCGTCGTGCTGCCGGCGTTCTTGGACTTCGTCGCGCAAGTGCCCAGTGCCCGGCTCGTGCTGGCGCCGCACGAGCCCAATCCGGACCACCTCGCGGGCATCACCCAGCTCGCCGCGAAGCTGGGGCTGCCGCGACCGGTGCGGCTATCGCAAGTGGAGCACACCTCCCCCGCGCCGGTGATCGTGGTGGATCGGGTGGGCATCCTCGCCGACCTGTACGCGCTCGCGGACGTGGCGTTCGTGGGAGGCGGCTTCCACCGGGCGGGCCTGCACTCGGTGCTCGAGCCGGCGGTGTTCGGCGTGCCGGTGGCCGTGGGCCCGCACTGGCAGATGAGCCGCGACGCGACGCTGCTGCTCGAGCGGGGCGGCGCGATCGAGCTCGCGAGCGACGGACGGCACGCGCTGCACTCGCAATGGCTCGTATGGCATCACGACCCCGCGACGCGCAAGAAGGCGGGGGACGCCGGGAAGAAGCTGGTGCGGGAAGGACGCGGGGCGGCGGAGAGAACGACGGAACTGGTCAAAAAACTCGTTGGGGGAGGTTCGGGAGGTTGGGGAGGTTAGGGGAGGTTGGGACGTCGGCGGAGCAACCTCCCCAAACCTCCTCTAACCTCCCCAACCTTCCCCAGCCTATTTCCCCGCGACGACGCCTTCGAAGGTGACGGACCTCGGCACCACAAACCCCAGCGTCAGCCCCGTGACGAGCAGGTCGCTCCACCGACTCCGCACCTTGACGCGCAGATTCGTGATGCGGGCCCCGGTCCCCATCTGGCCGGCTAGCACGTCCTCGAGGTTGGGCCGCGAGACGGGCACGAGCCCGACCAACAGGTAGATGGAGTGCTTGGTGATGTTGAAGGGTGTGCCCGAATCCGGCCCCTGCGCCGAGCTCGCCAGCGAGACCGGCACGCCGAGATGGGTCGCGTCGAGCGTGAGCGCGCATCCGCTCAACGCGATCGCCAGCACGAGAACCGACGCTCGCGTCACCTGCAATCGATTCACAGAGCTCCTGGAAACAGATGGGGCGCGCCCGGGTTGGCGCGCCCCAAAGGTAGCGGCTTCAAGTACTCTTGTGAACAGGGCTTACAAGCCCATCGGCAGCCGCAGCCCGACGTTGGCGCCGACGCCCAACACCTTCTGCGTCGCCCCGTCGCGCTTCTCGGAATCGTAGGCCACGTGGACCCCGACCAGGCCGAAGCTGAAATTGCCGCCGATCACCCAGCCGAAGTTCGTCTCGTGGTCCTTACTGCCCACCGGAACGTCCGAGAACTTGTGGTACCGGATGCCCGGCGAGAAGAAGGGCTCGATGCTGATCCCGGGGGTCGGCAGCGGCACGCTGAGACCAACGGTGCCCAGCACGGTGGTCGACGCCCGCACGGTGTCGAGGCCCGACGTGTTCTGTGCGTTGTGCGCCGCGCCTAGCTGAAGATTGACCGAGACGGGGATGAGGCTGCCGCCGATGAGCCGGAAGGCCGCGGTGCCACCGTACGAGGTGGCTCGGGCGTTCTGGTTCGCGGCCTTCCAAGACGCCACGCCCGCCGTCAGCGTGATCGTCCCGAGTCCGAGTGAGGCACGACCACCGAACGCGTTGCCGCCGCCCGAGCTGTCGCTGGGCGCACCGTAGTCGCCGTAGAACGACACGCCCGTGCCCCCTTTGGGACTGTTCCACGCCGGCATGCCGAGCCATTGGGCGGCGGCCGGCGCCGCAAGCACCATCACCGCACCCACTATCGACACCATGCACTTCATATGTGACCTCTCAAGAAGGAGCAACCTTCACAACCTCCACAACCTCCCCAACCTCCATAACCTGCTTTAGTGCACCCACACCGCCGCGATCGACACACCCGTGAACGGGTGATCCCCCAGGCCGCCCGAGACGCGCGCGTCGAGCACCCGCGAGAGCCGGAAGTCGGCGCCCACACCGAAGCCGAACTCGAGTGCCGAGGTGCGGCCGCTACCGGCGACGAACCCGACGGTGGGCTGCACGTAGGGCACGATGCTGATCGTCGCTCCCTGGGGATCGACGCGGCGGCCGAGCGACAGGCCCACGGGAACGAACAGCGTCGAGCCGCCGCTCACGAGGCCCGCGCCCGCGCCGAACACGAGGGCGCCGTCGAGCGGGAAGTCGATCGTGTGGGTGATCACGCGCTCGCGCGCCTCGAGGCCGGCGAGCAGCACGGCTTTGCCCGAGCCGGGAGGATCGAAGATGCCTCCCCGCAACCCGACGTCGAGCGTGCCGCTCGCGTAGCGGTACGCGCCCTCGAACCCCGTGCCGCCTCCGTCGGGAAAGCTGAACACGGCTCCGAGCTCCGAGCGTTGAAATGCCCGATAGGGCGCGTTGAACGAGGGCATGCCCGTCGCCTGCGCCCGGGCGACCGGCGCCACTCCTGCCACGGCCGCCACCACCAGCAACGCCACCTCACGTCCCATGGCTCGCTTGCCTCAAATGAAAAGAGCGTGAGACAGGGTACCCAGGCGGCCGTCCATCGTTCCGCAACCCCAAACGCGACGGCCCGCCCGCGCGCGTGCGGACGGGCCGTCACCACCCACGCGCGCCTAATGCCAGAAGGACAACCCAAGCCGGATGCCGATCGAGAATGCGCTCGGCAACACGCCGGACGAGAAGGCGTACGCGAGGTAGCCTTCGGGCCGGAACACGGCGCTCCCGTAGGGGAGCCGCTTCCCGACCCCACCACCGATCGCGAACTGGGTTTCGGTACTCGCACCGGAGCCGAACTTCAAGATGTTCAGCCCCACCCCCGCCGTCACGTACGGTGCGCGCATCAGCCCGCGCGTTCCGCTCCCCCGTTTCAGCATGTGCAGCACGTTCACGCCGGGGCTGAATGCGACGGTCCCGATGTTCGAGTCCCAGTCGACCGCGGCCCGCACTTCGAACATGTTCGGCCCCCTCGAGAGGAACCCGACGCGCGCGTCGACCGGCGCGGCGAGCTGGATGCCGGATCCGCCGTTGCTGCCGAGACTCACGTACTGGAACGCCAGATCGACGCCGAGCTCGTTCTGGGGGCCGGCCTCTGCCGCGGCGCGCCGCTGCGCGGCGCCGAGCGCCGGGTATGTCGCAAGCATCACGAGGAGCAGCGCGCTGCCGATGCACTTCCGCATGTGGACGCCTCCCGTTGCCTGTGATGAAGGGAACAATGAAGGCACATCGCTAAGAGCGATGCGCGGATCTGTCAAGCCGCGTCGACCCGATCGGCCACCACACGCACCGCGTCCCCCATCACCTGGAGGAAACCACCGGCCACTTTGAACCGGCTTGACGTGCTGCCCTGTTGCACCTGCAACACACCCACCCCGAGCAGCGTGAGAAACGGCGCGTGGCGCGGCAGGATGCCGACCTGGCCGTCGAACGCCGGCGCGACCACCGCGTCGGCGGCACCATCGAATACGGCCCGCTCGGGGGAAACCACGGTGACGCGCATCACTCAGGCGCTGGCCAGCCGTTTTGCCTGCTCGAGCGCTTCGTCGATCCCGGCGACCATGTAGAACGCCTGCTCCGGCAGGTGGTCGAACTCGCCCGCCACGACGCGCTCGAACGAGCTGATGGTGTCTTCGAGCTTCACGTATTTCCCTTCCAAGCCGGTGAACTGGGTGGCCACGAAGAACGGCTGCGACAGGAAGCGCTGCACGCGGCGGGCGCGCGCCACGAGCTGCTTGTCTTCTTCCGACAGCTCGTCCATGCCGAGGATCGCGATGATATCTTGAAGATCCTTGTAGCGCTGCAGGATCCGCTGCACCTCGATGGCCACCTTGTAATGACGCTCCCCGAGATACTGCGCGTCGAGAATGCGCGACGACGACGCCAGCGGGTCGACCGCGGGGTAGATGCCGAGCTCGAAGATCTGGCGCGACAAGACCACCGTCGCATCGAGATGCGAGAACGCCGTCGCCGGCGCCGGGTCGGTGAGATCGTCGGCCGGGACGTAGATCGCCTGCACCGACGTGACCGAGCCCTTCTTGGTCGACGTGATCCGCTCCTGCAGCTCGCCCATCTCGGTGGCGAGGGTCGGCTGGTAGCCGACCGCCGACGGCATCCGGCCGAGCAGCGCCGACACCTCGGACCCGGCCTGCGTGAACCGGAAGATGTTGTCGATGAACACGAGCACGTCCTGGCCCTCGACGTCGCGGAAGTACTCGGCCACGGTCAGGCCGGTGAGGCCGACCCGCAGGCGTGCGCCCGGCGGCTCGTTCATCTGGCCGTAGATCAGGGCGCAGGACTTGAGGACCCCGCTTTCCTTCATCTCCAGATAGAGGTCGTTCCCCTCGCGGGTGCGCTCGCCCACGCCGCAGAACACCGACCGCCCCCCGTGGCCCATGGCCACGTTGTGAATCAGCTCCTGGATGATGACGGTCTTGCCCACGCCCGCGCCGCCGAACAGGCCGATCTTGCCGCCCTTCACGAACGGGGCGATCAGGTCGATGACCTTGATCCCCGTCTCGAACACCTCGGTCTTGGGCTCGAGGTCGACGAACTTCGGGGTCTCGCGGTGGATGGGCCACCGCTCGGCTGTGGACGGGATGGGCTCGCCTTCGTCCACCGGCTCGCCCAGCACGTTCAGGATCCGCCCCAACGCCGCTTCGCCGACGGGCACAGTGATCGGCTGGCCGCTGTCGACGACCTCCATGCCGCGCACCACGCCATCGGTCGAGCTCATCGCGACCGCGCGCACCTGGTTGCGCCCGATGTGCTGCTGCACCTCGGCGGTCAGACGGATCGCGGGCGCGCCGTTGCCGGCATGATCGATCACCACCGCGTTGTAAAGCTCGGGGAGGTGCTCCGGCTCGAACTCCACGTCGAGCACCGGGCCGATGACCTGGACGACGCGACCGACGTTCCGTGCGCCCGCCGTCTTCTCTGTCGATTCCTTCTTCTTGGTCGCCATGTGAGTTCCGTTCTCAGGGGTCGGGGGTCAGGGGTCGGGGCCTCGGGGGGTCCTCCCTGACCCCCGAGCCCCGAGCCCTAGCCCCTCAAGGCTTCCGCTCCACCCACGATCTCCGCCAGCTCCTGCGTGATCTGCGCCTGGCGCGCCCGGTTGAAGGTGCGCTGCAACAGGTCGAGCATCTCCCCCGCGTTGTCGGTGGCGTTCTTCATCGCGGTGCGCTGCGCGCCCAGGAACGCCGCCGCCGTCTCCACCAGGGCCCGGTAGACCTGATTGCGCACGTACAGCGGCAGCAACTGCTCGAGAATCGCCTCGGCGGAGGGCTTCAGGATGTAATAGGCGCTCGGGCCACTGACCCCGGGCGCAAGCCCGGGGTTCCCGGGGTCAGTTGCCCGCGGGGGACTGATCGGCAGCACGCGGAGTGCGGTGGGCGGGGTCGAGACCGCGCTCTTGAATTGGGAGAACACCACGTCGACGGCGTCCAGGGCGCCCGATTCGAATTGCGCCATGAGCGGCCTGACGACCTCCGCGGCCTGGGTCGCGGTCGGCTTGTCTCCGACGTCGATCCGCTGCGACGCCACGGGTCGTTTCGCGAACTTGAAGTACGTGATGCCCTTCTTGCCGATCAGGTGCAGGTCGACCGTCGCGCCCCCGGCTTCGAGCTGCTCGATGCGCCGCCGCGCTTCGCGGATCAGGTTCGCGTTGAACGCCCCGCACAACCCTCGGTTAGCGGTAATGAGAATAAGGGCCACCCGCCCCCCGGGCTTGCCCCCGGGGTC
>Ga0209156_10000529_pt1 | contig 32575 bp, 23 predicted proteins | sample GraSoiAngelo_124_FD_185881 | JGI IMG/M metagenome (GOLD analysis project Ga0209156, IMG submission 185881) | Grasslands soil microbial communities from the Angelo Coastal Reserve, California, USA - 14_0927_05_20cm (SPAdes) (version 2) | ecosystem: Environmental > Terrestrial > Soil > Grasslands... | reverse complement strand
ACGAAATGCCTCAAAAATGGTCATTTTCCATCCAATCAAATTCAAATCGTTCCCGACTCCAATTGCTGTAAGCTCTTCATGGACAATGGATTGCCGGCGGGAGCCAACTTTTCCCCGGACACCAGTGATGTGGGATAAACACTTGCGGCGTCGACCCCACCCCATTACAAAGCCTCGAGGCAAAAACAAAAACACGCGTGTTCAGTATTCTAAAGTTATACCTTTTAATACTCATATGCGATATATACCTCGAAATTTGGGCACTGTGATCCGACAAGCAGCTCGGCATTTCCCGGCGTTGGTTGTAACAGGACCACGCCGCGCCGGAAAGACGACCCTCCTCCGCCAATTGTTCCCTAAGGCCCAATACGTGCTCCTTGAAGATCCTGACATTCAGGGAAGGATTCGCAGTGATCCACGTACATTCCTCGAAGAGCTGCGTCCTCCTGTCGTATTCGGCGAAATTCAAAATGCCCCCGAACTTCTCTGTTATGTGCGTACGCTCGTCGACGCGGCGCCCGGCCGGATGGGGCAGTGGCTATTCACTGGATCGCAGGAAGCCCCGCTGATGCAGGGCATCACCGAATCGATGGCCGGCCGGGCCGCCATCCTGCAGCTTCTTCCTTTCAGTGTAGCGGAAACTCCGGAGGTGAATGTGCTTCACGGCGGCTTTCCAGAAGTATTGGCACGTCCGAAGTCCCGAGCACTGTGGTTCGCTTCTTATCTCCAAACTTACTTGGAGCGCGACGTCCGAGCAATTACGAACATACGTGACCTGGTGACGTTTCGTCGGTTTCTGGCGCTACTAGCCAGTCGGCACGGCCAAATTCTCAACAAGACAGATCTTGCCGCCCCCCTTGGAGTTTGCGTGCCGACTATCAGTGGCTACATATCCTCGAGATGACCGGCCAGGTAATAATTGTTCCCCCGTATTTCGAGAATCTCGGGAAACGGCTCATAAAGTCGCCGAAGGTCTTTTGGGGTGACTCTGGCCTTGCCTGCTACCTTTTGGGAATAACGTCCGAGCAAGAGCTTCGGCGTTCACCTTTTTGGGGGCAACTGTTTGAAGGCTTTGTCGCGGCGGAAATACTCAAGAGTCAGGCGAACCAGGGAGCGAGGAAAGAGCTCTACTACTTTCGCGACCAACAGGGCTTAGAGGTAGATTTTCTCATACCGAGACCGAATGCTGGGCTATGGCTCATAGAATGTAAGGCTGGGAAAACCGTCCGATCCGCTATGGCCGCTCCGCTTCTCTCTTTACGCCGGGCGTTGGGGAAACGCTCGAAGCGCCTGATTACTGTGCACCGAAAGTCCCACTCGGCCCCGGCCACCGTGGCCATCGCCAGCGGCGTGGAAGCGATTGATTTGGAGCGATTCGTCGCGGATCTAACTCACGGCCACTGAGGGCGGGATATGTGGGCCTTGTCGGGGTAGCCTTCTATTCTTAGCCTCGACGAGGAAATAGTAAGAAATATCCGGTTTCGAGGAGATCCAGCAGAGACGGACATTTTCGCCAGGTCGCTTCGCCGCGGCCACATTTGCGGAGTGGTTATTGAGAGCGGTTGACCCTGTGGAAAAACCTTGAAAAGTGGTGGGTGGGGTAATTGGTCGATTTCAGATTCAAAAGCCATAATGGATCAAGTCACGCCGAGAATGAGAAGGAACAGACCTGCGACCAGCCCGCCAGGTGTACATTAAGAAAGAGTGAACGCCAATGGCCCGCAGCAATCTTCATACAGTGGCATCCTAACACGGCAGGCTTTGCAATTCCCCGAATGGAACGTCGTACGAATTTCAAGCAACAGCGAGGAAGGGTGTCAGGTAGGCGGGTGGGCCACAGACCGAGCCTTAGAAGGCGGTGCCGCACCCTGCGGTTTTCAGGGTGCGGGTGTGACGGGGACAGGTGTGACGGGCTTGGAAAATTTAGCAGGGCGGGGTATTGGATTTCTTTTGGCGGGGGCACGATCACATCGCCGAACCCGATATCAATCTGCATGTGGATTCTGGCACGTTCCAAGCGAGCTACAAGATTGACGCGGAGGCCCTCGTAATTCTTGCTCTTCCTTAATTCTCGCGACGCGGAGGGATTTGGGATCGAAAACCAATCCGTCATCCTCGACGGCTTGGCTCATGATTTCAGTAAATGACCGTTTGATTCGCGCGATGCTATTTCGCCCTGCCCTTCGAGGTCAAGATCACGAGTTGGGCGATACGGGCGATGCGTCCAAAGCTCGAAGAGTAGCGCGCCTTTCAGGATGAATTGGTCCCGATATTGTAACTGTGCCAGGCGATATAGAAAGCGTTCCAGGCCGTACCGCGTTAGAACCAAGCCAAAGTCCTCACGCCTTTCTTGGGCGAGATTAAAGAGTCGTTGACGAACCGAGGCGGCAAGATTTCTGGGTTTCTCCCGGCTCACGAAAGCGACTCCAGATAGGGGCGCATTACATTTGCCACACGACATACCTTGGCGGCTTGCCAGAGTTCGTCCGAAGTCGCTCGGCGCTTGCGTCTGCATTCGCGAAGGGCTTCAAGTGCAACGTCGAGCCCGATCTTATTTCGATATCTGAAGCAATCCGCCACTGTTTTTGCCGGAGAGAAGATGCGGCAGGCGCCCAAATTAGGAGGATACCTGTCTGCGGGATTCCGGACCGGGGTGGAACGTGTTGCTTCACCGAACAGGAAAACCCGATCCTCCCAAGTCTATAGCGTCCTTTAGAAGATGAACTTCGCGGCCAACTGGACGATACGGGGGGTGATGTCCGAAGTTGGGAATCGGAACGGGAAATTCCGGGAACTCACCACTTGAGGCGCCGCCAAACAGGGAGCTGCAGCGATCCCGCAGATAGCGGCCGACGAAGTGAAAGCATACTGCGTTCGGCTGACGCCGTTTATGTTGGTGTGGTTGAAGACGTTGAATGCTTCGCCGATGAGCTGGAGACGGAGTCGCTCGGTGAACTGAATATTTTTGGCAATCCGAGGGTCGAGCGAAACGGTACGTGGCAAGTAGAAGGTATCTCGTCCTATGCCAGGTGTGCGTTCCGTGGAGCGGTTGGAGTCATTGTTCAGGTCGGCATTTACCATCGCGGAGTACGGCTGGCCGGACTGAGCCGTCAAGATTCCGCTGAGCTCCCAACGACCCAGGATCTGCTTGGGAACACCAGAAAACCGCTGAGCGTAGTTCAGGGCCCAAACTCCACTCAGGACAAACCGGTGTCGTTGGTCATTGACGCCCGCGGCGCGATCCGCGCGGATGTTGCCGGGATCGGAAACCATCTTGGCATCATCGCCGCCCGAGAAGGGAACAACAGAGGTGGCGTCCGGAACATCGTCAATGACTTTGCCGTAGGTGTAGCTGCCCAAGATTTGATAGTTGTGCCCGAAGCGTTTGTTGAGCTGGATTATGAGGCCGTTGTAGGACGAGTTTGCGTTGCTTTCGACTTCTTCGATGCGCTGGAAGTTGCCATTGGGCCTACAGGTGTTACTAGAGGGGACGACGAAAAGGCCGGCAGGACATGTGGCGGGTGTCCCCGTGGGGCTTGGATACCGGAGATAATTCAAAACCGTAGTGGTTCCCGCGATGCCGATGGTTGCTGGGACTTCTCTGGCTAAATTGATATCTCGGGTGCGCTGCAGACGGACACCATGTACGCCGAGATAGGAAACGGTTAGAGCCGTGTCCTTTGCCAGTTGGTATTCGACTCCGAGGCTGAATTGTTGCGTGTAGGGTTCCACATAGTTGGAATTGAAGACAAAGATTGTAGGCGGCGGCGGCGTCGGAACCCCAGGACCCGGAGCGGGCGCTGGGCAGCTAGGAGTTGCCGTGGGTGGACCACACTGAGTATTGGGATATTTGAACGGAATAGAAGTACCTCGATACGTGAGCGTTTGCACCTGAAGGCCATTGTTGGAATGCGCCGTGCCCACCAGGATGGAAGGAGTGCGTCCATAATAGATTCCATAGCCGCCGCGGACAACGATGCGTTGATTGAAGCGATTTGGTGTCCAAGCAAAGCCGAGACGCGGGCCGAAGCCATTCTTGTCCGAGTTGATCCGGCTGGTAAGGATGCCTGCTAGTTGGGCCGTGGGATTGAGCACAGATGGCTGCGCACGAGCTTCGTAATCGTAACGAAGGCCGGGGTTTAGGGTTAGGCCAGGAGTAATCCTCCACTCATCTTGAATAAACCCGGAAAATTCCGTGAGGTTCGGGTGTGTAGTCGGCCCGGTCGTCCCGGTGCCGCCGAAGGCCTCGACGAATGTGTCATTGGCATCCGGTCCGGCGAAGCAGGTGGAGGCGGCTCCGCCATTGAGATTGCAACCAAAACCCTCCAAACTGTTGAAAGTGTAAGCGCCGGAAAAATTACCTGGAAAGAAGTTTGCGATCCGATCGGTAAGTACGTCTCCGCCGAATTTGAAAGTATGGCGACCCCTGATCCAAGTTAGAACGTCAGCGAATTGGCCGCGCTTGATGTTGGTGAACCGAGGACTAAAGAAGTTCCGGCCAACAGTGAGCTGTAACTGTCCGCCATTGAAGACGGAAGCCTCGGGATTTGCGCTATTGGCCTGACCCGGCTCATTGTCACGAACATAGGCGGCACGGAACTCATTGACGAAGCGGGGCGAAAGCGTGGAAGTAAGCTGTCCGGAGACGGTATCGGAAGTGACGTTGGAAGCGCCGGTGTGTTCGAGGGAGTTGAAGGAACCGCCATTTTCGAGATTCGCGCCAGTGAAGCGCTGACTATTGATGCGGACAGACAGAAGTTCATTGAAATTGATGCGCCAGTCGACCTTGCCGAGATAAACATCCTGATTGAAACCGCTTGTCCAGGAAGCATCACGCGCGAGCAGGTAGGTGCATGCGGCGGCGATGTTGGCATCAGCCGGCGCGATGCAACCGCTGAGCGGGAGAATCAAGTTCTGCGTGATGTTGCGCTGGCCATCGTAGTCAAAAAAGAAGAAAAGGTGATCCTTGAGAACCGGACCGCCGAGATTCCCGCCGAACTGGTTGAAATGATAGGGTTGCTTGGCGCGACCTTGAGCTTTGACGATGGGATCAGTGGCATTGAGACTGCGGTCGCGGAAGAACTCGAAAACGGTTCCATGAAACTGATTGGTGCCGGATTTGGTGACCACGTTGATGACGGCGCCGCCAGCACTGCCGTATTCGGCGGAGTATGCATTTGAATTGACCTGGAATTCCTGAACGGAGTCCTGGCTGAACTGGTAAGGAGCGCGGCCCGAGCCGGTACGGCCCAGGGTTTGGCCGAAGAAGGTGTTGTTATTGTCGGAGCCGTCCACGATGAGAGAGTTGAGGGTGCCGCGCTGGCCGGCAAAGCTGATGTCACCGCCGCGTACGTCGGGGGCTACGCCTGGAGTAAGGAGAGTGAAATTGATGAAATTGCGGCCGAGAGTAGGGAGATCGCTCACGGCAAGCTCATTGACGGAAGATTGGACGGATGATCGTGTTAGTTCAACAATGGGGGCGTCCGAGGTGACGGTGACGGACGTATCTTGGGCTCCCACCTTCAACTGGATCGGCAAATCGATGGTGGCGCCGACGGCAACCGAGACGCGCACCGCGTAAGGGGAAAACCCGCTACTCTCAGCGGTGACAACGTAAGTTCCGGTAGGCACGACAGGGAAATGAAAGATGCCGTTCTCGTCGCTGGTGGACTCAAGCTTCAGGCCGGTATCAGAATTGACGGCGCTGAGTTTTACACCTGAGATGGCGCCGCCTTGAGCATCGGTAATGGTGCCTTCAATCGAGCCGCTCGTGCCCCGTTGGGCTCCGGAGGTACAGACAAGAAAGAGCACAGCAGCTAAGAAAATGGCTGTAGCTCTGCACGTGGAAACGAATGACAAAGTCATGTCATGCCCCCCTCTGGTGGCGAGATCACACTGAATAGTGGAAATCCCCAGCACAATCACATTTATTGTGCCTCCACTCAGCCTAGAATTGGAACCGCAAACCGTGCAAACCGAGTTGGGCCGTGAACGCTGAGCCTGGGTGTAAGAGCCATCGGCGTAAACAATCTTGTCCTTAACTGTTCCGTCTGAATTCCGCTGAATGACCCAGTCAGTCTGGGGTTTCCCGTTCCTTGTTACAACCTAATGCAATGCGTTATCCCGGTCTTGGGGTCGGTAGTCTCGCTGATTTCCTCCGTGCTTTCGATCCCATTGGCATTGCTCTCTGTATGGCGGTAGCTGCTTGAATTGGGTTGATCGTCCACGAACTCGCCTTTGGACTTTGAGACGAGAACTCCATTAGCGTCGTATCTATCCGTTTCGATGACCCGTCCCCGTGCGTCGTTCTGAGTGGAAGTGCTCTCGAACGGCGCGGTGCCTGTCACCTGCATTCTCGACACCAGCGGTCCTTTGCGGTCAATGACTGTGTGCACCCAGAGGGAGCCATCAGGCTTATATCGATAGCCCTCTACCTGATAACCCTCTCGGTCGTAGATTTCCAGAACCGAGCCAGACGGCTCACGACGCACTCCGCCCTCGCTCGTGAACTCTTCGGTCAGGACCGAATGCACTGGTCCCTTTAGCCCGATGGCAAGCGCCTCCTGCGCCACGCAGGAAGCCCGGCCAATACATTAAGAAACAGAATGGTGAATGCAAGTCGCACGACGATTCTATCCCTGCCGCATGCTCTCGATTGTTAGAAGCCAAAATGATACTCCGTGTTCCTGTCAGGTGTGCATAATGGACTGGCCGCAGCGGGAGCAGAAGTTCGCGGTCGGGGGCACCGCGTGTCCATTCAGGCAGCGCCGGACACTCTCACTTGCTTTCGCTGCTGATACGGAGTCGCCAGCGCAGCGGAATAGAACAGCATCCAGTGACCTGAGAATCCTCGCCAAACTATCGCAGGTGGATTTGCACCACCACACCCGGTTGGAACCTTGGAGATGAAGAGAGCGAAGTTCACAAAAGCGTACCCAAAAAATCCGTACACCATGTAGCGCATCCACTCAGGAGAGCCTTGCAACACCAGCCTCCAGTAGTCCTTGCTTCTCCGATTGCCAAGGTCATGGTGCCCTCGCCCCCTATTTCAGGATCTTAGCAGGGAAGTCTGTGCTAGGGCTCAGCCACCAATGTCCGCCATTTTCCCCGGTGCATTTGGGAGGCTTGTCTTGAACCTCAAAAATGCGGCGCTGAAGCCTCCGGTGGAACGAGTCGCTTTAAGGTGACCCCGCGAGTATGCAGTCCATAACATGGGTGAACGCTGAGCAGGCCTCGAAGATGCTTAACGGGATCAGGACGAGTGAACAGGTCATCGCGGCGTGACACGGAAGGTCGTGATGAGCGACACTGGTCTCGTGCATATCTAGAGAAACTCGACGCGCGCCGTGTCAACACTGAGCACTCGGCGGATCGCCCTTCTTGAAACATTCGGTTGAACGCGTCCGTTCCAGACCTTTTTGCCGGAAGCTCACTGATGCGTCCATGGCCGAACCGCAGCTCGCATCGCGTGTGTTATGCGGACGCGTGCCCATGCTACCTTAATCGAATCGCTCAGGAGGCAACATGCGCTATGCGGAATTCCGTGACCAACTCGAAGATGCTCTTCAGGACGCTGGTCTCTTCTTCCGCGGCGTCGATCGGCCCGTTGAGACTGTCGACCTCGCGGATACCATGCGGCGCTGGAAGGTCTATATCTACAGAACCGTACCTCGGAGCGCGGAACCCTTCCACGTTTCGGCTGCGATCAGCTTCTACTGGAGCCCCGCGGACGCGGCTCGGGCGCACACTTGCGAAGAAGACCTCCTTACGGAACTCATTGGCAGGAGGAAGCGCCCGGCTAGGACCGAGCGGCGGTGGAAGCGGGTAGACCTCGCGCTCCACGCGAGTCTACCCTATGGTTCGACGACGTCGCTGCCGGAGCCCCGCGTGTTCGGCGCCTGGACTGCTTCCGTTGAGGAAACGGTTCATGCAGCCTTCAGTGAAATCGAGGAGAAGAATGGGCGCATCGTGGCTGTCCTTGGCGGGCACGGGGATCTCGAGGTGCAAGTCCACTTTAAGCTCGACGGCGTCGCTTCCCTGAATGGCGTAACGATCTCCGGATTCCGGACAGTTCGTATGCCCCGCGTCTGGGACAATCCCGGCCGCCACGAGGCGGAGAGGAGCCCGCAAGTAGAGCTTAGAAGGCTGGCGCGGACGTTCCAGGCTACTTTCGATGAGTGGACGAAGAGTGTCTCGGAACTCGCAACCTGGATCCGGTATTCGCCGCCACCGCCCGGAGCGAAGCCGATCGAGCCCTGGTTCGAGGATCTATCCGACGAGGAAGATGACGGCGGGCCGGAGACGATAAACTGACTAGCCGCACTGCGAAGCTGCATCCGCTGAGGTCGCTGTTTGCTGCAGCCTCGCCGGCGTGGTGCGCTCGCCAGTTTTACTGCGCCGCGATCTTGTTTACATTGCAGTCGAATGTGCCGAGGAGCGGATGACGGGCCTTTTGGGCGACTCGAGAAACGGCGAGGCAACCTGCCCGTCCGTCGGCAGCACACGCGATCGCCTCGAACCGAGATACATGGCTTTACATATGTTTGTATTTTTTTCTCCGGCGTTGCAAACCAAATTGAACTAAATTTAAATTATGGCTGCGAATTAACGTATTCTTTCACGCGCACCCATGAGCGGAACTGAGCGTGCTTCGGACTCCGGTAACCAAGCCACGCCTTTTTCGTTAGTCTGGGCATGGTAATGTTCCTTCGCGGGGAATCCACCGAGATCGATTCCTGTCTTTCGAGTGTGCTGTATTTTACTCACGCCCTCTTTAACTTACCTTGGCTTTGGCTCGTTCTCGGAAAACACTACGGACGATGCGTCCACAGTTCGAAGAGTAGTGCACCCTTCAGAATGAATTGGTCCCGATTTGTGACAATGCCAGACGATGCAGAAGGCGTTCCAGGCCGTACCGCGTCAGAACCAAGCCAAAGTCCACACATCTCTGACACCAGTGAAACCGGTGACCTGCGTGATACCATAAGTTATATCAGGAGTATGGAGTGAGGTAATTAAAGGTATCGCTTGCCGAACCGGCGGAACTCCTCCCCTCCTCCCATAAGGACTTGCGCTCTTCCATCCAAAGGCAGATTCTTCGCGTCGCAGCCACGATGAAGTGACAGGCCGCGTCTGACGTGCATGTCCGACTCAACCGGCCGGGTGCAGAAACCGGAAAGCTGGCCGCGCAAGAGGCGTAAAGCCGACCAATACTCTCATTCTATCCAGCTATCCAGGCGTAAAGCCGACCAATACTCTCATTCTATCCAGCTATCCAGGGAGTTGACGCAGCTCTTTCCTTCATTCGATCTCGGATTTCATTGAAGTGCCACGGACGAAAGTCATGCTTCTTCTCCAGAACCTTTCGGAGTTGGCTCTTTAGTTTGAGTTCTTTACGCTGACGGGCCTTTATTGTGCAAGGATGGTGCCGAGATCCTTTGCCAGACCAAACGCCAGTGCGTTGTCGAGCGTGGCGGCGCGAAGGATTCGCGCGGGCCGCAAGCCGGCTTCCACCAAACGTGACACCTCAAAACGTCCATTGAGGCCCGGATTTCCAATCCCTCCATCACCCGAGGGCGTGTCGCTGCCAAACAAAAGCTTCACGTTTTCTTCCCGCACGAGGCGCAGTGTCGCAGTGGTGCGCGCGGGAAAGACGGCCATTGCCGTCGCGAAATCCATCGAGGCAGGTGGGTAAAGAGCTGCAAATGCATGCCGGTATTGGTCGGCTAACGCCTGTGCGGACGCTTTTGCTTCGTCGGTTTTCAGATAAGCGATGAGCGCATGCGGCACGGCTTCCGTGAGGCGCAGATCGTCAAGCAAGGAACGGTCGAAAATGGAGAGCTCGCCGAAAACCACCTGCGAGGTGGGCTGAACGGCAATGCCCGCCCGGGCGGCGGCACGCTGGCAAGCGGTCGCCGGGCCAATGCCAGAGGCCGTGCGCAATCACATCAACGTGAGCGCCGACGGCATCGTGCCAGCTTTCCACGGCGTTGGCGTGCCCGCGCCGGCGAGTTTCCGAGCGCAGAGCCGCAAGCGTTTCGGGGCTGGGCACCGGCCAGTGAAACACGCCGCCAAAACCGGGCTCGTCGAAGACCTTCACGCAGACGCCCCCGGCCGCAACGACGCGATCGACTGCGCGGGCGCGCGTGTAGTCGCGCGGGTCGAGGTTCGCGGGCCAGTTCTTTGTCTGCGCGGCTTCATACACAACGTTGGCGGCATTCGCCGTGGCCGCGTCCTTGGGGACGCGCTGCGCGCCGTATCCGCCGACGGTATGCGCCGCAGGTCCGCAATGATAGATATTAGGATGAAGTGGCGCAGCGTTGTACCAGGACAGCGTCTCCTTTCCCAGATTCAGATCGACGAAGGTGGTGAAACCAAAGGCCAGATACGAGCGCGGAAGCTGTGCGCGATACGCTTGCACGAGCTCGGGATGCGCGGCAGCGGCATCGTCGTCGAGGAGCGTCATGTCGCCGACGTGGACGTGCGAATCGATGAGCCCAGGAATGAGGAACCGCTCGCGGCCGTCGATGCGCGTGGCATGCGGGCCGGCGACCAAATCCGGGGCAATCTCCGCGATGCGCCCGTTGCGAATCACGACGGAAGTGTGGGCGACGGGTTGCGCCCGTTCGGGAGAAATGAGCGTGACGTTTTCAATGACGACGCCATCGCCCACCACCTTGCGCGTGGTGGAACCGTTCGAACTGACCAGGCTGAACGAGAGAAGGCAGAGGAATACGAACTTCTTCATGCTCGGTTCTGCGAGAGTTGAGATAGAAAAGTTCGATCTTTTTTTGTTCAAACTCAATCGCCCAATTTGACCGATCGCCTCAACGTAATCAACTTTGCGAGCATCTTTTCCGGTACGGCAGTTGCACCGCCGAGAAGCGTTTCAGCCCGGTTAAAGCTGACTTTCTAAGAAAACGCTCTTCCTCGGAGCGAACGCAGGAAGTCGATGATTCCCTACGACTCCGGGGAGTTTATCGGCTGCGCGTACCCAGTCCGGCTCGGCACTCCCAAGTACCCCACCATCCGCTTCCGGTGGGTTCCGGTATTTCGTGGCTACACTGGTTTGCATCGCTATGGCCTGTCGAGTAGCTCGCCTCCTTTGGCGGATCCGACCAGAAATTTCCCGGCCGACCGAGGCTTTTACTCCTCGGCTTCCATCGGATTGGTTGTCCTCTTCGACGCCAGGTATAACTACGGCGGTAACTAGGCAATATCCACCGGCGGGACTCTCACGCGCTGGAACCGCAGCTAGCATCGCTGCACTAAGCGACACCAGATGCGGCACTTGGAATTGGAATTTTGCCCGCGACCCTGTTAACCGAAGGGTTGCTAGTTCGAATCCAGCCCGCGGAGCCAAACCCGTTTCGTTCCAGTTACTTCGGATAATTTTCCCCGTTGCCTTGAAAGCGAGTGGGGATCACGCCGGTCTCAGAGCTGCAATTCGTCACTAAGGCAGATCGCCCGAGCGAATAAGAATAGACCCATCCACTTCGGTATCGCCAGCAAGGTATCTCCGCCGTAGTTCTTGTTCGATCGCCAGGCGGTTCGCTCGGAATACTTCAAGTTTGTCCTTACCGTCTCCCTGGAAGTGATGATCCAAGGCTTCCCCGCTGATGGCACACCGCACGACTGCTTCGCCGTCTTGCCCGTAGAAAAGCACAATGTCACGCCCGAGTACGAGACTCTCCATAGGGGCAGGAAATGTCAAGTTGTGCTGCTCAAGGCGCCATTGCACGCGACGGACGATAAAGGTTGTGAACGGATGGATGTCCATCTCGATGCTGGCGCGGTCCAGAGCGCTCAGATAAGATTTGCGATCTATCACGCGAATCACGGTCCAAGGATAGCCGCCCGAAGCCAGCATCACATTCATCAGGAAGCGTGCCATGCGGCCGTTGCCGTCCGGGTACGGGTGCACATAACCGAAAAGCCAGTGTCCCAACACGGCGCGCACCGAAGGCTCGGGTTCCTTTTCCAGGAGGTCGAAGAACGCCGGCATGGCCTCGCGGACCGCTTCCCACCTCGGCGGAACGTAGCGCGACCCGCGCAGATACACGGGTAGGTTTCTGTATCCGGCCAATGACCCCGGTTCGAGCAACCCAGCAGTAACGCAAGGCTGGAACAACTCGCGATACCAGTGGTTGTGGGCAGCGCGCGCAAGCGTGGCAGGGTGTTCACCGGCGATCACTTTCTCTACCTCCTTTTTCACGAGTTGAAATGCTTGCCAGTACCCTCGCGCCGCGAGGGCGTCGCGATTTCGGCGATCACCAGCGTCATGCTCAGGGTCCCAGCCGCCCTGCCGCACTCTTTCAACCAAGGCAGGCGTGACGGAGTAACCCTCAATGGACAACGAGTGATAGGCGTCCGTCCGATAGATTTCGTCGACGAAGCGAAGATACGCTTCCTTGTCTACCGAAAGTCCCGGCGGTTTCGGGAACCCGGCGAGGACCTTGCCGCGCATCGATTCCCAAAGCATCTCCACGCGCCCCACGATCGGAGCGGCGCCACGGCTTGGCCTGTGAAAGATCTGTCCGGCTTCAAAGGGACTGCTCTCGCGCACATCGTATCCGGCACCCCGCATCGCGCGAAGAATCTCGTCCGCGAGTTCACCACGCCCGGTCTGGCGGAGAGCTTTGGCGAGATAACCGGCTTTCGCGGAATGGCCGCCGTTCAAGAGAAGGCGAAGCAGATCCGAGGCGTCAGCGAGGCTCGCCATCACCACTTGCCCTTCGAGGGGATACAGCTGAAAAAATGATTCCGGCACACGGACCAACGCGGCTGCCGGCGTAAACAAACGCAGTCCGTCCCTCACCATGAGGGCCGCGCTCGGGGGCATCTCCGGAACTTTCAGATCGTAAAGCGTTGTGCCGAACAGCAGCTGGATGTCGTTATTCGTCGCTCTTGGACTGTGCACAACCAGTTGATCCGGGATCACCGTTCTCTCGCCGTGCAAAAAAAGGGACTGCTCCGGCGACAGGTGCCATTGGTCGCCAAAGCGCTCGTCGCAGTAGCGTGCGCAGAATTCCCAGAACGACGCGTGCCAAGGAGTGCTCTCGCCAGCCTGCGCGTCTGGGCTCGAAGAAATCAACCACCCCTTCATGACCTCCTGCAGGAAACCGTTCTCCATCAGCCGTTCGCGGTGAACCCGGCTTAGGTCGTCGGAACGGAACACCCGTCGGTTGCCCCGCTGGAGCTCCTTGAGAGCATCAAGGGATTCAGCGAGTTTTTCATTTGGCGAAGGCATGAAGCCTCCCGTCTTTCGTCACCCATTACAAGTATATTGTGGCGGGCAGCTGCAAGTATATTGTGTTGTACAATTACAAGTCAATCGCGCTGTGCAAATACAAGTACATGGTGCTTCCTATCCTATAACTCATTTATACCCAATAGGTTGCGAAAAACCGTTTGCGACTCCCATAAGGCCAATATGACGTTTCTACTTGGCCCAAAAGCAGGCCTATAGGGAAGCGCGCTTTGTCAGCTTGAATCGTAGGTTCAAGAAGCTTCTAAGTTCTGATACGGTTACGACCCTGTGCCACAGCCGTTCCTCCAACCCAAGAGCGGCCTTTGAGAGGCATCAGTTATACTTGTCAACGAACCCCTGGGTAAATCCTCTCGGCAGCGAGGATGAGCTAAACGGAGTGGTTCACTCGAAGGAGACGTTTCCCCGAAATTTTCTCGCATTCTGGTAGCCCCGCATTTGGAATGTGCGCTCTTCCTTCTGTTGTGACGCACACCCGATTCAGGTTGAGGTCATGTCGGTTCGAAAACTCGAAGCATTACGAATAAAGTGTAGACCTGTTTCCCTCGCAATCCCTCCGGAGGACTTGGGAATTTCGGTACGAGTTTTGCCAGAGCATGTAGGCCTATTCCCACATGATGTAGGATTAGAATTACATGAAACTTCCTTCTTTGCGCGTTGACTTCCAATCTTCGTCAAGCTATTAAAGCGTCTGCAACTGGGGCGTTCCATCTTCCTTCCTCAAGCTGGTAACCCGCTCACTCTCCGACTACCCAGCCCTGCCGTGGATCTCGGCCATCGGGGCCTGTGTGTTCATTTGTGTTTTGGTGCGTTAACAGGGCTCCTGCTACGACGGCGCAGTTTGTCCCCAGTTCTGCAGTCAGCGAGACTTCGCTGGCATTTCGTTTAAGGAGACCTCGATTTATGCATATAAAGCCGAGACTCGCGTGTGTCCTTGGAGGCATTCTGGCACTCGCAGGTAGCTCCCAGTTTGCGCGCACTGAAAGCGCGCAACCCGTGAGGCGCGCGCGCTCTCTCGTTACTCAAAACATTGATGAAGCAAAGTTGGTGACGATTCGAGGCAACGTGCGCCCCGAGGCCAACGCTGCCAATGATCGCGGAGCGGTCGCGGAAGATTTTCCTATGGAACATATGCTGCTCCAGTTGCAGCGCCCGCCTGAGCTGGAAAGGGAGCTTCAGAAATTCATCGACGATCTTCACGATCCCAAATCCCCGAACTTCCACCAATGGCTCACCGCGCTGCAGTTTGGTCAAAGGTTCGGCGTAGCCCAGCAGGATATTGACGCTGTAACGCGCTGGCTCGAATCTTACGGATTCAAGATCAATTCCGTCTATCCCAGCCACACGCTGATTGACTTCTCCGGAAGCGCCTCGCAGGTGCGCGCGGCTTTTCATACCGAGATTCACAAGCTCGACGTCCAGGGAGCCCATCACATCGGCAATCTGAGCGAACCGCAGATTCCCGAGGCGCTCGCACAGGTTGTCACAGGCATTGTCTCGCTCCACGATTTCCCACCGCACGCGGCGCACAAAATGCGCGGGCCGAGCGCGCAGTTCACCTTCCCGGGCAAACCAGGCGGCACGGAATATGGAATGGTGCCCGGCGATTTGGCCACCATTTACAACTTGAACCCCCTATTTAACTCCGGCATCTCCGGACAAGGCCAAACCATCGTGCTCATTGAAGACACGAATCTCTTCAGCACCTCCGACTGGAACACATTCCGTTCTACTTTTGGTCTTTCCTCCTTCTCCTCCGCTTCACTCAGGACCGTTCACCCCGGGAATTGCAGCGATCCGGGTATCGCGTCGCCGAACGACTTTGAGGCCATTCTGGACGCGGAATGGGCCTCGGCGGCAGCTCCAAGCGCTGCCATCATGATGGCCACTTGCGCCGATACATCGACCACTTTCGGCGGCCTGATCGCTCTTCAAAACCTTGTCAATGCGAATAGCCAGCCACCGGCCATTGTGAGCATCAGCTACAGCGCATGCGAGCCAGAGAACGGGTCAGCGTCAAATTCCGCATTTAATTCGGTGTATCAGCAGGCAGTTAGTGAAGGCGTATCGGTCTTCGTCGCCGCGGGAGACAGCGGAGCCGCTAGTTGCGACAATAACGTTTCGGCAGCCACGCACGGAATAGCGGTCAATGCTTTAGCTTCCAGTCCGTACGATGTAGCGGTGGGCGGGACGGACTTCAGCGACACTTTCTCCCACACGAACAGCACTTATTGGAGCTCGACCAACTCTTCCACATTTTCTTCCGCACTTTCCTACGTGCCGGAAATTCCCTGGGACAATTCCTGCGCGAGTTCGCTGCTTGCAAGTTTCGAAGGGTACTCGACAACTTTCGGCGCGAGTGGCTTCTGCAACAGTCCTCTCGCTCAGCAACACTTCGAGACCACAGTGGGAGGCGGAGGTGGACCTAGCGCCTGCGCGTCCGGCTTGCCGTCCATCAGCGGAGTCGCAAGCGGAAGCTGTAAGGGGTGGGCAAAGCCATCCTGGCAATCTGTCTTTGGTAATCCAAATGACGGTGTGCGAGACCTTCCTGACGTTTCCATGTTTGCAGCGAATGGTCTTTGGTCTCATTACTACATAACTTGTTGGTCCCATATCGGCAGCGGCGGGGCACTTTGCAGCGGCAACCCGAGCGGTTGGTCCGGCGCCGGTGGAACCTCTTTTGGCGCGCCCATCCTCGCGGGGATCCAGGCCCTCGTGAACCAGAGCACCGGAACTCGCCAGGGGAATCCGAATCCTGTGTATTACAAGCTTGGGGCAAGCGAGTACGGCTCTAGCGGAAGCAGCGCCTGTAATTCATCCAATGGAAACACGGTGGGCAGCTCCTGCATTTTTTACGATGTCACCCGAGGCGACATGGACGTGGACTGCACAGGCTCCAACAACTGTTACACGCCTTCTGGTTTCCAAGGCGTGCTCTCCACTTCGAACAGCTCGTTCCAGGCATCCTTTGGCACTAGAGCGGGCTGGGACTTCGCTACCGGAATCGGCACCATCAACGCCGCCAATCTGGTGAAAAACTGGACGGGATCGGCACCACCGCCTCCAAGTCAGCCGGATTTCTCTTTGTCTGCATCACCAAACAGCCTAACCATCGCGCAAGGATCAAGCGGCAATAGTACGATCACCATCACGCCGGCAAATGGCTTCAATGGCAGCGTGTCTCTGTCGGGTTCAGGCTTGCCGAGCGGTGTGACGGCTTCGTTCAGTCCAAATCCGGCAACAAGCTCGACAACCTTGACGCTCACAGCAACCTCCAGTGCAGCTACCGGGACGGCAACTGTGACCGTCACTGGTACGGCGGGCAGCTTGACGCACACCACCACGATCAGCCTTACGGTCAATGCCGGGACGTCGCCATGCACCGGGCCTTCCAGTTCCGCCAATTTCTCAATTTCCGCGTCGCCAAGCAGCCGGGCGATTACGCAAGGCTCCAGGGGAACCAGCACTATCTCGATCACGCCGCAGAACGGGTTCGCCTGCAGCCCAACTCTTTCTGCTTCGGGTCTGCCGAACGGCGTAACGGCTTCTTTCAACCCCAGTGCTACTGCTACTTCGAGCACTCTCACGCTTGCTGCGAGTTCCTCTGCATCTACTGGAACGTTCACAGTAACCGTCACCGCCACCTGCTCGTGCGGTTTGACACACAGCACGCAAATCAGCCTCACAGTCAATGCGCCAGTTTCGTCTTCACCGGACTTCTTGCTCTCGGCCTCGCCGAGCAATGTATCGGTGGCACAAGGCTCTGCGGCAACAAGCACGATCACAATTACTCCGGAAGGTGGTTTCAACAGCGCGGTCTTTCTGTTCGTCTTGAATCCACCACCCGGAGTTTTCACAACCATCAGCCCGAATCCAGCCTCCGGCAAGAGCACGCTGACCTTTAGCACATTCTCGATTGCGCCGGCAGGCACATATTCCGTAACCATCCTTGGGTTCGGTGGAAGCACGATGCATGAGATCAACGTCAACCTAACCATTCGTCCATGAAACACTAGCTGGGGGAGAGGCATCGGACATCTGCAACCTTGTAAAGTCCGCGTGTTCGGTGCCTCGAAGTCAAGAATTCCATCTAAGTCGGCCTACCCAACCGCTCGCCTTAGCAATCTCTTCAAATAGCCCCGCCACGAACCAAAAAGGACCCTACAAGTCCAACATGACCGGCAGTTCTGCTGTTCCGCTCAGCCTTTTTTTACGCTTCTGGTGGCTTCAGCGGCCTCTTAAGGAAAGTATTGTTTGTTTTGGATGCGTTAGGGTGACAAGCCCTCGTTTGTTGGGGTCAAGAACCCATTGGGGCGCGGGTTTTTCCCACTTACTTGAGTCGAAAAGACTTGCCTAAAATGAGCCCGCCTTCAGCCCGTGCGCGGATTGTGGGGTGGAAGCTCGCTCCGCAGCGCAAAGTCAAGCTCAAGGAGAAAACAAGATGAGTACTAAGATAGGGAAAATAGTCGCAGCAGCCTTGATGACGGGGCTGTTGTGCCTGTCCCAATTCCCCGTACCAGTGCAGGCGCAGAGCGTCGCGCTGGCTTCCGGAGCAGTTACGATCGCCGGAGCCACGACAGTCTCGGGCAGCACTATTGTTGCGGGGTCCACAAGCGTCGCCGGGGCCACGGTGGTGTCGACCGGTAGCGTGCTGTCAGCTGGCACCGTAATCGCGGCGGGCAGCGTGGTGAATGGTGCGTCGGTAGCATCAACCACCGTTCTTGCGGAAGCCACCTTCGTCAACAGCTCGTCGGTACTGGCCTCCAGCAGCACAATCGCAGCTGGTTCCACCTTGGCCACCAGCACAATGCTGGCTGCGGGGACAACCCTGGCGGCTGGCAGCTCGATTGAGGCTGGCAGCACGTTGGCAGCCGGCAGCGTAATCGCGGCGGGCAGCGTGGTGAACGGCAACAGCTTCAGCGCGGCCAGCACACTGGTTTCAGCAACGACCATCTCCGGAACATCCACCCTGGCGGCCGGCAGCACCATCGCGGCAGGCAGTTCGCTCGCGAGCGGCACAGCCATCGCGGCCGGTTCGAGCGTGGTGAGTGCCACCACGATTGCGGAAGGCAGCGTCCTGGGAGCCGGAAGCTTTGCGGCATCCAGCAGCATCGTTAACGCCGTCGCGGTTTCCGGTGGCGAGTCTTTTGCTGCCAGCACGGCGATCGTAGCGGCCACCAGCTTGTCCGGCGGCAGCATCATCGCTGCGAACTCGACCCTGGCGGCAGGCAGCGCGCTGGTCACCAGCACGATGATCGCCGGAACCACCTTCACCTCCGGTTCCGTTGCGGTTGCTAACACGGCAATCGTCGCGTCCGGCAGCACGCTGGCAGCGGGCACCGTTGTGGCGGCGGGCAGCGTGGTGAACGGCGCCAGCGTTTCCTCGGCGACCGTCCTCAGCTCGGCTACCGTGGTCACGGGCTCCACAGTTCTGAGCTCGGGCAGCAGCGTCGCGACCAGCTCTGTTTTGGCAGCCAGCACGATGGTTATCTAGGGACCCCACCTACCTTAGTTAGTTCGAATAACAGCAACACCAACCAGCTCAGCCACACTGGATGGGAAGAGGCCTGCGGGATAGCCGCAAGCCTCACCTGTCCCTATTGGTAAATCTGTGTGTGAATGAGGCGACCTAAGTTCAAGTGACTGCGGAACCAAATCGAGTTCAAGCGAGTGGGGCGGGAAAACTGGCTCCTTAAGACCTCAGGACACAGTCATTAGAAAAAGGGAAAACGGAGGTTAACATGCGCAAGCGAAATCTGCTCGAAAGAAAATCACTCACGCTAATGGCGGCCGTGCTCTTATCTGCCATCGTTCCCATCGGCTTATTGCCGGTTGCCACCTATGGACAATGTGGTAGCGGAACGGTGGTCATGGCCGGAAACACGACTTTGCTTGGCGGCACCATGGTAAACGGAACAACTTTGATAGGACACAGCATGTCGGTCGCCCAGAATAGCGAGTTGGCAGTGGGGAGCTTTCTCGCCCCTGGCAGCGTCTTGAATGGTGCTGCGGTGGCACGAAAAGGAGTGACTCTGAGCCACGTCGCTATGGTTACTGCTAATACGGTCCTAACTGCAGGATCAAAGCTCGCCGCAGGGTCTGCTTTTGCCGGTAGTACCGTACTCGGATCAGGGTCAACTCTCGCCGCCGGAAGCAGTGTTGAACCGGGCAGCGTTTTGGCGGCAGGGACCGTAGTTAACGCGGGCAGTAACGTGAACGGAATAACCTTTGAAGCGACAACCACGCTGACTTCGAACACTCCCATCATAATCGTTTCCTCTCTATCGGCGGGCAGCTCCATCGCCGCCGGGAGTACGGTAGCGACTGGCATTATTCCTTGCGGCAGCACACAGATAGGCGCCGCTAGCACTATAGCAGTAGGCAGCGTACTGGGAGCTGGCAGCTTTGTCGCCGCCGGAAGCGTGATCAACGATGTTGGAATGGCCGCGGGTACCATGTTGGATCAGGATACTCGCATAGAAACAGCCAGTAGCCTCAGTGCAGGTAGCTTCTTTGCAGCCAACACATCCCTTGCGGACGGGAGTTCGTTGGTGTTGGGCGTCACGATAATGGGAGCTACGACCATCGCAGGAGCGGTTTCGGTGGCGAGTCCCGCGCTCGTTGCAAGCGGCAGTCAACTCGCTGCGGGAACCAAGGTCATAACGGGCAGCATGGTCAACGGCGCCAACGTCTCCGCCGCGACCACTTTGCCAACCACCACTACAGTGCAGGAAGCAACTCTGCTGGCCCCAGGCAGTATGCTAACAGCAGGTAGCCAGTTGGCAGCCGGCACCATCATTTTTTAAAGCAAACGATAACAACTCGCAGTTTGAGAGAGGCCGCTCGGTCAGACCGGACGGCCTCTTTTCAGTTTATGGAGAAGGAAGCGAGCCCTTGGGAGCCACAACATGCATCTCCACGAGGCCCCGCGAAATTGCGTACCGCGTTAGTCCGGCAATGTCATGGATCGCAAGTTTGTCCATGAGTCTCTGCCTGTGTCTCTCCACGGTTTTGACGCTGATGCCCAGCTCGGCTGCGATTTGTTTGTTGCTCTCCCCCTCGGCGATTAGTTGGAGGACTTCCACTTCGCGGGAAGTTAACAGGTCCGTGCGCTTCTTGACCAGAACCCCGCCCACGATAGTTTCCCGATAACGATCCGTAAGGCGCCTGGAAATGGCCGGACTGAAGAAAGCGTTGCCTTTCTTGGCTTCGCGGATGGCCCTGACGACGTCGGTAAAGTCGGCCTGCTTTAACAAGTAGCCAGCGCCACCAGCCTCAGTCAACTCGTGGACGTATTCGTCATCATTATAAGAAGACAGAATGAGGACGCGCGAAGAAGGCGCTAGTTTGGCGATTTGCCGCGTGGCCTCCAGGCCGCTGAGCATCGGCATGGCGATATCCATTAAAACCACATCGGGTTTGAGGGCGATCGCAAGTTGCACCGCTTGCCGGCCTGTCTCGGCCTCGCCTACAACTTCAATGTCGCTTTCTGTCTGTAACAAGGAGCGGAGTCCCCGGCGCACGACGGTGTGATCGTCTGCAAGCAATACGGTGATTTTTTGCATAGAGCCTCGCACAAGCTAGTAAGCTCGAGAGCCTTCACTCTCGAGGGAAACAGTTTTCGAGCAGACGGATTGCCGCTGGGCAGGCAGGGGAATCTCCACCCTCACAGTAGTTCCGCGGCCCGGCGCGGATTGCACGATGCAGCGTCCATTCACAAGCCGCATGCGCTCTTGCATTCCTAGCAAACCCAGCCTCTTTTTTTCCGCCACAGATCGCTGCCGCCGTACAGCAAAACCCTTTCCGTTGTCTTTGATGCGCAGCTGGATTCCATTTTTGACCAGCCCCAAGGTGACCACAACCTCGGTAGCTTGCGCGTGTTTAGCTACATTTGTGAGGCTTTCCTGAGCGATGCGAAAGAGCGCGGTCTTCTGCTCAGAGGTTAGTGGAACATCCTGCCAGGCTCGCTCAAAACGCACAAGCAACCCTGTGCGCTCGGCATAGTCTTTGAGATAAGAACGCAGGGCAGGCAAGAGCCCCAGATCGTCGAGCGCCGCGGACCTCAAGTCCCGGGCAAAGCTGTGCATTCTGTCAATCGCCCCAAGCAGCAGTTTTTCGACTTCGGCGATTCCCGCCCGCAACTGCGCGTCGTGGTCTCCGAGGCGGGCGCGCTTCGCGAGGGCGAGGTGGGTGTTGATGGCCGTTAGGGCCTGACCAACCTCGTCATGCAGTTCACGGCTGATACGTTTTCGTTCTTCCTCTTGCACGTGAAGAATTTGAATGGCTTTCTGCTGCCGGCGAATCACGCGCTCGCGCTGCTCGACGAAACTGACGGCGACGGTGTGGGCAATACGATTGGCGGCCGGCTCATAGGCATCGAACACGCGGCTGAGCAATTCAAAACTCCCGTGATATTTCTTAAAAAGCGAGCGCGCCAGGACGTCCCGCAGCAGGAGAACAATGCCGAGCACTTCATGGGTTTCGACGCCGCGGTGGATCATGCGCCGGGACAAATCCCGCGCGTAGGCTTGCAAATCCCTGACGCTGCCGGTTTCCAAAGCCCGAACGTAATTGTCGTAGATGGCGGTGGTTTCCCTGAGAATCTCTTCGCTTGTCATGGCCGTAAGCAATTGGGCATTGTGGACGCGCTGGGCCCAGTCCTCGCGCAACAAAGCGCGTTTTAGCCGCAAGTGCGCCACTAACTCCCGAAACAACTCGCTCTCGGGGACGGTCCACGAACGGTTCTCGTGATTATCGATTTGTTTTGCGCTGCTTTTCATGGGTCACTGGTGCCTGGTCCTGTCTCTGGAATGCGCAGTTACGAAAACTGAACGATTTGATGGATATGCCAGGGGCATGAGCATGGTCATTGCGTCTGCGTGGAAATCAGCAGCGCGCAATTTGGTTATGAGAAAGGTCCACTGTTGCCAACCTCGAAGACCTGTTTCACCTCGATCTGGGTAACCGACCGTGGCGCGGTCCGCGTGATTCACTCGTTGGTATGTAGGCCGGAGTTCACAAAGCAGCCGGGCAATTCGATTGTGACAGTAACCTTGCTGAGTATTCTTGGCTCCTGTTGGAAACGCTGGGGATCGACAAGCTTCGTTTGCAAGTTAACGAAACGCCGCTCGGATGAGTCTCGGCAACCTGAAGACATGTGCGGAATCATCTTTTCCGCACGGTGGACGTCCACGGGGAGCGAGCGGTTGAGTTGCGGGCCGGGCGGACAAAACCGATGGACAGGTACAAAAACCTTTTGCTATTAACCGACACTCGAAGCTACCACAATCCACAAGTCAAGAAAAGCAGGGTTTTTCCTGATTTCTTCGCGTCCACGTCTTTAATCTTTACACCGTCTCCTCTTGCATTTCGCTCTGGAATCGCGGCCTCGTGGACTGGGATTACAAAGAATCTCTGCAGTTTCTCCTGCATTCGACTCAGGTGCATGTAAAGGGTTTACCGGATTGCGGGGCGCGACTTCCTTGCGCTAGCTTTTGCGCTGTCCCGCCCAGCTCGCTCGTGTCAGCTTTAAGTCCAGACGCTGCGTAGTGCATTGCCTTGCAGAACCAGCTTTCATGCCCAATTCAGATCGCCACTCAGCAGCAAAACACGCAACCCAGCTTGATTCGATCTGGAGCATCGGAGTGGATACATGCGTCATCTCCTCAAGCTGAGCGGACGGCTCCAGTACCCTGAAAGACGTGAGGCTCGCCCTTGCTGCAGACTGGGCTGGCACTCTCTCGCGTGCGTGCGACGATGAATCTCAAGAAGTTCATAAGGTGGCCCAGACCCCTCAACGCGGCAGTCCACCTTCGCAGAGTGCACGAACTCCTATCGGACTCGAATCCCGCAAAGGCGCTGGCGGACACGGAGATCCAGCGTGCGGCAGAGATACGTTCTCTTGCTCAGCGCCGCGCATTCTTGGCGGCCCGGAAATTGGCGCGCGAGGTGCTATCCGTGCCGCTGAACTGCGCGCCCGAAGCCGTGCCGATCCTCGGCGCTTCCAATGGAAAACCTGGAATACTCGGCGGAGATATTCAATTCAACTTGTCGCACTGTGAGGACTGGTGTGCCATCGCGTGGTCGGCCGAGAGCATCGTGGGGGTCGATGTCGAGGTGATTCGGCCTGTGCCGGACATGGAGACCATCCTCAACAATTATTTCCCGCCTGCCGCACAACGAGACTTCTATGCTGCGAGACCGCAGGAGCAAACAGCAGTGTTCTTTCGCTGGTGGACGCAAATCGAGGCAGCACTCAAGGCTTCCGGCGACAGCCTCGACGATAGTTATGTTTGCCTTAACCATGTCCTGCACGCGGTTTGTGATGGTGTTCCAGGCGTTGCCCTGGCTGTTGCCGCCGTGGGCAAGGGCCCCCTTACCATAACGTGGCACCTCCCCTGAAATCTGGGCAGCAGCGCAACACCAGCCTCGCGCGCAAATCCTGCTGGGCGTGTGGAATCCTCCTGTCCGCGTCGGGCACTTTAGTCGAAACGTTATTGAGGCTGCAGTGCACCTGTTATAGACTTCGCCTTCACAATTTTTCGCCGCTCGGAGGGCGTGGTTGCTCCGCTGGGACGGACAGGAGGAGTGGATGCTCTACGCGTCGCTGGTTGAGACGGGTCACCGGGCTCTGGCTACACCGGATATCATTATTATCGGATTCTATTTCGCGCTGGTGTTTGGCATCGGCATGTATTTTGCCCGGCGCGAACGAACCTCCGAAGACTATTTCCTTGCGGGGCGCAACGTCGGTTGGTTCTTCATCGGCGCCTCGCTGTTCGTCTCCAACATTTCCACCGAGCACTTCATCGGCCTCTCCGGCACTGGCGCCTCCTCCGGTCTAGCGGTCGGCCATTTTGAATGGCTGGCATGCCTCATTCTGTTGATCCTCGGCTGGGTGTTTGTGCCGTTCTATCTGCGCAGCAATGTGTTCACCATGCCGGAATTTCTCGAGCGCCGCTTCAACCGCCAGTCCGCTGTGTATCTGGCGGGCATTTCCATCATCGCGTACATTTTCACCAAGATTTCCGTGCAGCTTTACGCCGCCAGCGTGGTTCTCGAGCGTGTCGCCGGGTGGAAACTTTGGGAGACAGCCGTGGTTCTGGTCATGGCCACCGGAATCTATACCGTGGCGGGCGGTTTGGCTGCGGTCATTTACACGGACACGGTTCAGACGTTGATTCTCATTACCGGTGCCGTCGCACTCACGGTCATCGGTCTCATACGCGTGGGCGGCTTGGCTCACCTTCGCACCATGGTGCCGCCCGATTACTTTCACATGATTAAACCTGCATCAGACGCCAGCTTTCCATGGACGGGTATTTTTTTCGGTGCGCCGATTCTCGGCATTTGGTATTGGTGCACCGACCAAGTGATCGTCCAGCGCGTGCTCTCTGCGCGCGATGAGGGCCACGCCAAAGCGGGAACGATTTTTGCTGGCTTCCTCAAAATCCTGCCGGTCTTCATGCTGGTCCTTCCCGGCATCATCGCTTTCGCGCTTTTTCCGGAGCAGGTAAAAAAGCCAGACTTCGCCTACCCGACGCTGGTCCTCAATCTCCTTCCGGTGGGTCTCGTAGGTCTGGTCATGGCCGCGCTGCTCGCTGCTGTCATGGGTGCGATGAGTTCGGTTTTCAATTCCGCTTCCACGCTCGCTACCTTAGATTTTTACAAGAAGATTCGACCGCAGGCTTCGGAAAGTCAGCTTGTGTATTTCGGCCGTGTGGCTACCGGTGTCATGGTCTTGCTGGGGTTGCTTTGGGTTCCTTTCATTCACTACATCAGTAGCCAGCTTTACATCTACCTGCAGAGTGTCCAGGCGTACATCAGCCCGCCGATTTCCGCCTGTTTTATCCTTGGAATCTTGTGGCCTCGCCTTAACGGATCAGGAGCGATCACCTCGCTGCTTACGGGGTTCGTAATGGGCGCCACGCGCTTCATCCTGGAACTCGCCGACCGCGCCGGCGGCGGCCACTTTACGTCTCCGGCGGCACGCTGGCTCATTGACATGAATTTCCTGCACTATGCCATCTTCATGTTTGTGGTCTGTTCGGTCGTGCTCGTCGCAGTCAGCCTCATGACTCCTTCGCCCGAACGCAAAAAACTGGCAGGCCTGACCTTCGCAACCGTGGACGACAAAATTGAAACTGTCACCGTCGGCGGCCCGCCGATGCGCAAACCCGCATACGAAACACCAGCGGAGCATGCCATCAACATCGTTTTCAGCCTTTTGTTGCTGGGCACCGTCGTCGGGTTGTGGATTTATTTCCGTTAAGGGCCGCGAGAATCGTGTCGATGACTGCAGGGTCTATCCGCGTTTTGAAGCCTAATGTAAGTCAGGAAGATGCGTTGCGGGCCTTTTCCGCCGTTGGGTTTTCCGCGCTCTATTGGCGAATCCGCAGCGGACCTTTGCGCCGCATCGCCGACGTCTACGTGCAATATTTTTTGTTTCGGGTGAAATGCGAAGACGTGCCGCCGCGTCTCTTTGCCATAGACGCGGTGGAAGGCTCTCTGGACCTGTTCGAATTCCCTCGAATCCCAGACGAGCGAGAATTCCTGGCTACCGGGGACCGAAATCGACTTAAAGCCACGCTAAGCGCGGACCAAGCGGCCGGATTTCTTCGTGAAAAAGTTTTGCGCGTTATTTTTCAACAAGGCTTTTTCAAAGTGCGCAATACCCATCTCGAAATCTCCCTTGTGCCCTTTGAACTCCATCTGCCGTATTGGCTCGGTTTCTATGGCCGCAAGGAGATGGTCCGCTGCCGCGTTTTGGACGCCGTAAGGCGGCGGATGGAAGGCGCCAAGGCATCGGCCTTCTTCGAGCAATGGCTTGCGGCGTGACGAATGCAGAGGGTTCGGCGCGTCTTGCCGGAAGAATTTAGATACGTTCTAAAGTCTTTTTGCGCCCCTCTCCCAACAACCAGGAGGAAGGACATGAGACCGCTCGCTCAACGTATAGGCATGTGGCTTTTGGCTTGCACCTTGGGAGATGCGCGCGTATGGGCGCAAGGCTGGCAACACATCGGCAATGTCCAGCATGTCGAGAAACTTGCGGATGGTGTCGAGCTATCCGCCGGAACCGCAAAAGTGCGCATCACGGCCTTCCGAAGCGGCATTTTCCGCGTGCGGCTTGCACCCGACGGGCATTTTGCAAAGGATTTCTCTTGGGCGGTCATTGAACCCCCAGATCTGCCCACCGCCGAAGTAGAAGAAAGCAATAAGGAACTGCGCTTAATTGCGGGCGACACGGTCGCCACTGTCGAAAAATCCCCTCTGCTGATTAATTTCTCGGATCCCTCCGGAAACGTCCTGCTGGCCGACGAACCCAGCTTGCCCATGGCATGGAACGGCCCGCGCGTGCATGTTTGGAAGAAAATGCCTGCCGAGGAAAATTACTATGGCCTTGGCGACAAGGCTGGGCCCATGAATCGCCGCAACCGCGTCTTCACCAACTGGAACACCGACGAGTTTGGCTGGCAGGAATCGTCCGATCCGCTCTACAAGACCATCCCGTTCTTCATTGGGTTGCGTAAAGGGATCGCTTACGGGGTTTTCTTCGACAACACCAACCGAAGCGTTTTCGATTTCGGAAAGGAAAGCCGGGACTACTTTTCCTTTGGCGCCGAAGCCGGTGAGCTGAATTACTACTTCATTGCCGGTCCGGAACCCAAGAAAATCGTCGAAGAATACACGGCCTTGACCGGCCGTTCGCTCCTCCCCCCACTGTGGTCGCTTGGCTATCAACAGTGTCGATACAGCTACTACCCGGAATCTCGCGCCCGCGAAATTGTCAGAACTTTTCGCGAAAAAAGAATCCCCGCCGATGTTATCTATTTCGACATCGACTATCAGCAAGGTTATGCTCCCTTTTCCATTAACCGCGAGTATTTCCCGACTTTCGAGAAGATGATTGCTGATTTTCGCGCACAGGGCTTCCACACGATTCTCATCACCGACCTGCACATCAAAAAAGACCCGGGCCACGGCTACGCGCCGTACGACTCCGGCATCAAGAACGACGTGTTCGTCAAGAATCCCGATGGCTCGATTTTTGTTGGCAAGGTGTGGCCCGGCGACAGCGTGTTCCCGGATTTCACTTTGACTCGCGCGCGGGAATGGTGGGGCGGCCTCTACAAAAACTTTGTCTCCATGGGCGTCGCCGGCTTCTGGAACGATATGAATGAACCTTCTGTCTTCTTCCGCGCCGACAAGACCATGCCCCTCGACACCGTTCACCGCCTCGACGACGGCACCACCATCGACCATCGCGCCGCTCACAACATCTACGGCATGGAAAACGCCCGCGCGACTTACGAAGGTCTCTTGAAACTACAAGCTGGCGAGCGGCCCTTTGTGCTCACTCGTGCGGGCTATTCCGGCGCGCAGCGCTATGCCGCCACCTGGACCGGTGACAACAGCAGCACCTGGAGCCATCTAAAGATGAGCACGCCGATGCTCATGAGCATGGGAATTTCCGGAATGCCCTTGGTCGGGGACGACATCGGCGGCTTCGCTGGCTCTCCTACGCCGGACTTGCTGACACGCTGGTTCGAAGTCGGCGCGCTCAATCCGATCTATCGCGACCACACGGCGAAAGGCACTGCCGATCAGGAGCCTTGGATTCACGGCCCGGAACACGAAGCGATTCGCAAGAAATACATCGAGTTGCGCTACCGTCTGATGCTGTACCTTTACACGGCCATCGAGGAAACCACTCGCACTGGCATCCCCCTGATGCGCCCGCTCTTCCTCGAGTATCCGCAAGCAGCTGGATTTTACGGTGATGATCGCGATTTTCTCTTCGGCCGTGACCTGTTTGTCGCTCCGGTCACCACAGAAATGGTCGATCCCGAAGACATCTTTCTTCCGCCCGGCGACTGGTACGACTTCTGGACCGGAGCGAAGCATGAGCACAATGAGAAAATCCAATTGCGTCCACGTCTCGACGAGATGCCGCTTTACGTTCGCGCGGGAGCGATCTTGCCTATGCAAACGGTTGTTCAAAACACAGGGGAAACACCGAATGGACCTCTTCAGTTATACGTTTATCCTGGTGAGGATTGCAGCGGCTCGCTCTATGAAGATGACGGTCACACGTTCGCCTACCAGAAAGGCGAAGTTCTCCGCATCAATTACTCCTGCGCGGCGTCAGCTTCTTCTGTCACGATTACAGGCGCCGTCGAAAAGAAAGCTTACAAGCCGTGGTGGAACAGCACAGCTTTGACCGTTTATGGCGCTTCGGCGGCTCCCAAAGAAGTTCGCATAAATGACCGGGTGATCCAGGACTGGCATTTCGACAGCCAGGCGCACACCGTCACGCTAACCGTGCCTGACGCCCTAAAGAACTGGAGCGTCCGTCTCTCCTATTGATTCTTCGCGTCGGTCTGTTCAATTCACGGCAAAAATCGAAATCGACTGCCCAGGCATGGAAAGAAGCAGCTCCTTTCCCCCCAATTCTGCTTTCGCTCCGCCAAGGAGCGGTGACATCGACGTAGCGTCTTGCATTGGTGTTTCCTTGAGCGGAATCCGCAGTCCTGTCGTCTTGTCGGCATTGTTGAAAGCCACCACAACGCGCTCCTCCTCTGACTCGCGCAGAAAAACATACGAGTTCTCATCCGCAGCCAGATGCCAGAGCTGTCCGCCGCGAAGCGCTTCATGCTCGCGCCGAATCCTCAGTAATTCCTGAACGTAGGAAAAAATCTCCTGCTGTTCTCGGGTTCGTCCGGCCTGCGTGAATGCGTCGTTCGTGTCCCCGATCCATCCCCCGGGAAAATCGCGCCGGTTATCTGGGTCCCCTCCTCCAGGCATTGCAATTTCATCGCCGTAGTAGAGTTCCGGAATACCCCGCAGCGTCAGAGTCAATCCGAACGCCAGCTTCAGCTTTGCCGGTGAACTGCCTTCAGCGCTGGCGAAACGCGGCACGTCGTGGTTCGCGAAAAACGGCACGAGCAATTCCGGATGTGGATACAACGCATCAAGCCGCAGCACGTCCGCAATCCGTCCCACGGGCGCGTTGTGCAGCAGTACACCCCTCAACGTGAAAAACATCGGAAAGTCAAAAATTGTCGTGAGCCCGCTGTCGATCCCGTCATACCGCCGCACGCCGCCAACAAAAAACGAAGTCACAGTCGGATCCGGATGAAATACTTCCCCAATCGTTGTCAAATTGGGATAGAACCGCCGGAGCCCCGCGTGCCAGTGGGCCCAGAATTTCCGCCCCACATACGGAAAAGTGTCCACGCGGAAGCCGTCCAGACCCGAAATTTCCGTCCACCACAAACTGTTTTGCAACAGATATTCCTCGACGAGTGGATTTTCCGTATTCATGTCCGGTAAAATCCCGAAGAACCAGCCTTCCGTGAGGTTCTGCTTCATCCACGCCGGCGCGTGTGGATCGATCAACGATTCGAATAGATCGTTCGTCACCGCTTGTCCGCCCGGCTTGCCATAAAATGCGCCCTTCAGCGGCGAAAACGAATCCAAATGATGCTGCTTCGTGCCGTGAAACCAATCCGGAAGCGGCGGATTCGCCACCCACGGATGCAGCGGCCCAATGTGATTCGGCACGGCATCGAAGAAAATCTTCATCTTCTCTTTGTGCGCGGCCGCTACTAGGTCTTGATAATCTCTGAGCGAACCCAGATGCGGATCCACCGCATACAGATCCACGGCGCCGTACCCGTGGTAATCCTGCGTCGCGCCATTCTTCACCACCGGCGTGAGCCACACAGTCGTTACGCCGAGGTCCTTCAAGTAGGCCAAATGATTCTGGATTCCGCGCAAATCGCCGCCGTGGTACGCGCGCGGCCTCGCGCGATCGTGCGAGCCGGGCGTTTCCATGGGTTCGTCGTTCGTCGCATCGCCATCGGCGAAGCGGTCCGGCATGATCAGGTAGATCACGTCGTCCGGCGAAAGCCCCAGGAACTTGCCAAGCGTCGGCGCGCGCGCGGCCAGCGGCAGCTCAAATGACGCGCTCCCTTGGGGCGCCGCAATCCTGCAAACTGCTGTTCCTGGTCTTGCGTCCGTCCCGATCTTTAGCCAAATAAAAAGGTAATTGCCTCCCGCGCTGGCCTGTGTACGTGAAACGTGCAGCGTCGACAGATTGCACGAAACATGCGTGGCCTCCAGGCCCTGCCCGGACAGCAGCAACATCACCTCTGGCGTGAACCCCACCCACCAATTCGGGGGCTCAAGTTTCGTTACTTTGACCGTCGAAGCGGAAGGACTTTGTTGCGGCGCTGCGCCCTGCGCCTTACTGCTCAAGCTGAGTAGGCAAGCAAGCGCACAGAGAATGCTTCGATAGATGATGTGTTTCTCGAAAATATTTCGAGAAGAAAGCAAGAACTTTTTCACCGCAAGAGCATAGGCAAAAATGGCGCGACGTGCCAGTCTCAGAGGACCAATTTCCCGCTCACGGGGTACTTTCTCCGCCTTCCAGCCGGTGCAAAGATCAATTCTCCGAATGCTTCCGGCACATGAAAATTCGGCTCCACAGTGCCGGTTGGTCGCCACGCCGAATAAAATCGCGGCTCCTTTGCGCCTTCAACTCGGTAAAAATTCACTCTCCACCTTGCGGCTGGATTAAATTTGGCCACCAAGCACTTCATCGGTATCGCCAATTCCGCAATCCAGATCTTCTGTGCCTCATTTCGAATCACGCGCCTCTTTAGCCCGCTCTTTAGATCACGCTTTTCCCCGGGCGCGATGTCCAAGTCGATCCAGAAGCCGTTGGGGCTGACTTCGAATTCTTTGTACCGCCGGAGATTCGAACGGTCCGGTTGCAGAAACGCTTCAGCCACGTCGCGATCCCAAAGCTGGTCCCTGCGCCCGTTCGGCTCGGCATCCGGAAAGACGGTGATGGTGCGATATCTCGCAAGGAATCGTAGGAATAAAGTGTCCGGTGTCCACAATAACCGTACTTCGGTCGCGCGTTCCGGATCCGCATGTTTCTCCTGCCAATCGGCGTTGAATCGCAATGGCCTAGCCTGGTCCCAGGAAGGCGTCCACGGAAATCCTTCCGCATCGCACGGTTCCGTCATTCCAAGCGCCACAGCTTTCCCTTGTCTTGAAAACTCGTCCACTTTGTTCATGCCGTGAATTCTCGTCCCCTTCCGATTTTTTCAACCCAACTCTTTGCGCACCATCCTGCTCATTCGTCCTGGCCCCTGCATTATGCCGTGCTAGCATCAAATTTGGTTATCGCCCTGCCCATTTCATGTTGCCGGGAGCGGTAATCCGCGGGAGCGTGGGAATGATCGAACCGGTTAACGAAGAATTCGCAACACCTGTGAAACGCATGCCGGACGAATTCAAGTTCGTGAAGCTCCGTTGTGACGGCGGTGTTGCGCGCATGACGCTGAACCGTCCCGAGCACAATCTTCTCAATGAAGCCATGCTTCGCGAGATGGCCGACGGCATCAGTTACGCCGGTGAGCGCGAGGACACCAAATTGATTGTTCTCGATTCCGACTGCAAAGTCTTTTGCGGGGGCATCGACGTCGGCGAATATACCTCCCAGCGCGTGTTTCAAATGCTCGACGCTTTTCACGCCACTTTTGCTGGCATGCTCGAACTTGGCAAACCCGTCGTCTGCGTTGTGAATGGCCCGGCCATTGGCGGCGGCGCGGAGCTCGCGGCTTTTGGCGACCTCGTTATCGCCACGCCCAAAGCGCGCTTCGCTCAACCTGAAATCAGCATCGGCGTTTTTCCACCGCTCGCCTCCACGATTCTACCGTTCCTGGTTGGCCCCAAAATCGCTCTCGAGCTGGTCCTCACCGGTGAACCCGTGAACGCCGAACGCGCCCTCGAGCTCGGCATGGTCAACCGCCTCGTTCCCGAAGGGCAACTCGAGAAAACCGTCGACGATCTCGTGAACCGCATCAGTGGCCATTCCGGTCCCGTGCTCACCATGGCCAAAAAAGCCATCCTCGGCGGCATGGGCCTCTCGCTGCGCGAAGGCCTCAAGCACTCCATGAACATTTTTCTCAACGAACTCTACCGCCTCGAAGATTCCCAGGAAGGTTTGCGCGCGCTGGTCGAAAAACGCAAGCCCAATTGGAAGAATCGCTGAAGCTTTTTCAATGCCGTGATGCAACGGGCCTTCAACGGGTGCGCGACATTATAGGTGTTACGAGGTTGTTTCTTTTTTTGTCGCGTAGTTCTTAAAGTATATAATACTGTAAGACTCTGCTGTTTATACTACCCAAGGAGCTCCCATGACGGACTCGTTGCCCAATCTACTCGACGACCGAAGCCACCTCCTGGAGGAACTCTCGCAACTCGGCGATTTCCAGCCGGGCTCGATCACCAACG
>Ga0209156_10000527_pt1 | contig 32602 bp, 30 predicted proteins | sample GraSoiAngelo_124_FD_185881 | JGI IMG/M metagenome (GOLD analysis project Ga0209156, IMG submission 185881) | Grasslands soil microbial communities from the Angelo Coastal Reserve, California, USA - 14_0927_05_20cm (SPAdes) (version 2) | ecosystem: Environmental > Terrestrial > Soil > Grasslands... | reverse complement strand
AGCGGGACGCCGCCGAGCGGCCGGAGGCCCGCAGGATGTCCCAGCGGCACGAACGAGTCGCGCCGTGCCAGGCCGACCTCGACCGTGATGCGGTGCCGGTCCCACCGCAGCGCGCCCGAGATGTCCGTGGTGCGCTGCGCGGTGTCGGATGCGAGCGCGGGCGCCTGCAGGTCGTGCGCCCACGCGACGTCACCCCGCGCCGTCAGCCCGAGCGGCAACGCGAGGCCGGCGGCCAGATGGAGCCGCTCGCCGTTGCGCGAATTGCTGTACCGCGCGCGCCGCGCGTCGGCGGCGAGCGTGAGCGGCCGCAGCGGGATCCAGGCGGCGGACCCTTCGAGCTGCCAGGGTCGATCCTCGTCCTGGGACCGGAGCGTCACCCCCACGTGCCCGTGCCCCCAGCGGTTGCCCAGCGCGAGTGCGCCCTGCGAGAGCGAGCGCCCCGTCACGGCGGTGTCCGCGGACGCGCTCGTCGTGACGAAGGCGACGTCGAGCCGCGGCCCCAGGCCGTCCTCGCGCGCCCCGGCGAACAAGCGAAAGATCCCGTCCCGGCGCTTGTATGCGAAGTGATCGGTCAGGCCCGGTTGATCGGAGGGGCTGCGCTTCCAGCTCGAGCTGGCGATCTGATAGGACACGCCGACCTTCGGCGTCGGGAGGTATTCGGCTTTGAGCCAGAGGTCCACGCTGTTGAAGGGAGTGCTCGAGCTGCCGCTGACGCCGTCGTTGTTGTTATAGTCGGCGACGAGCGACAGGCCGAGCCCCGAACGCCAGCGCCGTTCGTACGACCCGCGATAGTTTGCCGTCCTGGCCTGGCCGGTGGCGATCCGCACCTGCGAGGCGGTCGCCGTCGACTGCTGCCGCGCGGTGACGAGATAGATGCGCAACGTGGCCGGCAGGACCAGGACGTCGACGCGCTCGAGCGGCGCCAATGAGATCCGTCCGAGATCGAGGTAGACCGAGTCGCGCCCGAGGGGCAGATAGGGGACGCCGTCCCAATACACCTCGACGCCGGCGGGGCCGCGCCCGCCGTACAGCACGACCTCCGCTTGTCCGTACATCCCGCCCCGCGCGACGTACACCCCGGGAATGTGAGCGAGCAGGTCGGCGAGGGTCTGCGCATTCGAGAACGCGAACGAGTCGGCGGGAAACGCGTAGCGCGTGCCCCGCGGCAAGGGTCCCTCGGGGCGCGCGGCCGCGAACGCGGGGAGGTAGGCGGGGGTGGTGTCGCGGTGGGCGGTCGTGTCGTGCCGCGCCGTGGTGTCACGCGCCGTCGTGTCGACCTGGGCGCCGGCGCCGCCTGCGAGCGCGAGCAGCGCGGCTGCGCCGAGCAGCCCGCGGGTCACGCCCCCGCGCGCTTGAGGATGAATTCGGTGAAGAGGCGGACCCCGACGGCCGTCGGGCCCTTGGTTTGATGGGGCGACTCGGCGTCCGTGTACGCGGTGCCGGCGATGTCGAGGTGCACCCATGGAAACCCGTTGACGAACTCGCGCAGGAACCAGCCGCCGGCGATGGTGCCGGCTCCCCGGCCGCCCGAGTTCTTGACGTCCGCGATGTCGGACTTGAGGAGCTCGCGATACTCGTCCCACAGCGGCAGCGGCCAGCAGCGCTCCCCCGCCCGCTCCCCGGCGTCCCGCACTTCAGCCAGCAAGCCCTCATCGTTCCCCATCACGCCGATCGCGACGTGTCCCAGCGCTACCACCACGGCGCCGGTGAGCGTCGCCGCGTCCAGCACGGCGGCGGGTTTGAACCGGCGCACGTACGACAGCGCGTCGCACAGGATGAGCCGGCCCTCGGCATCGGTGTTGATGATCTCGATCGTCTTGCCGAGATGGCTCTTGATCACGTCGCCGGGCTTCACGGCCGTGCCCGACGGCAGGTTTTCGGTGGACGGGATCAGGCCGATGACGGTGATCTTCGGCTTCAGGCGGCCCAGCGTCTCGAACGTGCCGAGGACCGCCGCCGCGCCCGACATGTCGAACTTCATGTCTTCCATGTTCTGCGCCGGCTTGATCGAAATGCCGCCCGAGTCGAACGTGACGCCTTTGCCGATCAGGGCCAGGCTCGCCCCGTCCGCGGCGCCGGCCCCCCGGTACTCGAGAACGATGAACCGCGGCTCTTGCACGCTGCCCTGGGCCACGGCGAGCAGCGCTCCCATGCCTTCCTTTTGCAGCGCGGCGCGGTCCAGCACGGTGAGGCCGAATCCGTAAGCGGTGGCGAGCTGCTTCGCGCGCTCGGCGAGGTAGGCGGGCGTGCACAGGTTGCCCGGCTGCATCTGGAGGTAGCGGGCGAGCCGGTGGCCCGCCGCGATGCCGTCCCCGAGCTTCTGGCCCGCGGCGACCTGGGTGGCCTCCTGCGCGTCGCACACGATCGCCACCGTCTCCAAGTCGGGTTTGGGATCGTCCGGGGCGGCCTTGAGCTCGGTGAACGTCCACGCGCCCTGCCCCGCGCCCTCCACGATCACCTGCCCCAGATCCTTGGCGGCGAGGCCGTTGCGCGCCTCGGTCGCGACCGCGAACGCGAGCTGCGACGCGCCGAGCGCCCGGGCGCGCTTCGCCGCGACCGCTGCGGCGCGCCGGATGCTCGAGCGCGTCACCTCGCCGCTCTTCCCGACGCCCACCAGCAGGATCCGCTGGGAGGGGGCCTTGCCGCTCGGGTAGAGCAGCAGCGACTCGTCACGCTTGCCCTTGAAATCGCCGCTCGCGATGGCGCGGGCCAGCCCGCCGCCGGCCGCGCGATCGAGCTCGCCCAGCGACGCGGGGAGGGCGCCGCCCTGCGCCACCGCCACGGCGAGCAGCGGCGTGTCGATCTGGGCGAGCGGCGCGGTGACCAGGGTGCTCGTGAGCTCAGACATGGTCGATGATGCATTCGGCGAACTGCGAGGTCGAGACCTCGGTCGCGCCCGGCATCTGGCGCGCCAGGTCGTACGTGACGCGCCGCGCCGCGATCGCACCGGAGAGCCCCCGGATGATCGCGTCGGCCGCGTCGCTCCAACCGAGCTCCTCGAACATCATGGCTCCCGAGAGCAGCACCGCCCCGGGATTGACCTTGTCGAGGCCGGCGTACTTCGGGGCCGTGCCGTGCGTCGCTTCGAAGACCGCGAAGCCGTCGCCCACATTGCCGCCGGGCGCCATCCCCAGCCCGCCGATTTGCGCGACGCAGGCGTCGGACAGGTAGTCGCCGTTCAGATTCGGAGTGGCGATCACGGAGTACTCCTCGGGGCGGAGCAGCACCTGCTGGAACATCGAATCGGCGATGCGGTCCTTGACGATCACCCTTCCCTTTTCCCCCTTCCCCCTTCCCCCGTCGCTCTCCGGCATCGTCTGCTCCCCGAACCGGTCGCGGGCGACCTCGTACCCCCACTCGCGGAACGCCCCCTCCGTGAACTTCATGATGTTGCCTTTGTGCACGAGCGTGACCGAGGGGCGGCGCGCCTTGATGGCGTACTGGATCGCCTTGGCGACGAGACGCTGGGTGCCGAACCGGGACATCGGCTTGATGCCCAGGGCGCTCTCGTCCCGGATCTTGGCCCCGAACTGGTCGCGCAGAAACGTGAGCAGCCGGGTGGCTTCGGGGCTCCCGGCGGCGTACTCGACCCCGGTGTAGACGTCTTCGGTGTTCTCGCGGTAGATGACGACGTCGAGTTTCTCGGGCTCCCGCATCGGGCTCGGCACCCCGGCGAAGTAGCGCACCGGCCGGATGCAGGCGTACAGATCGAGCAGCTGGCGCAGCGCCACGTTGAGCGAGCGGATGCCGCCGCCCACCGGGGTCGTGAGCGGCCCCTTGATGGCAACGCGGTAGCGGCGGATGGTGTCGAGCGTCTCCTCGGGCAGCCAGTTGCCCGTCTGCTTGAACGCCTTCTCCCCCGCGAGCACTTCCAGCCACTCCACCCGGCGCTTGCCGCCGGAGACCTTCTCGACCACGGCATCGAACACGCGGCGTGAGGCGCGCCAGATGTCGGGCCCGGTGCCGTCGCCCTCGATGAACGGGATCACGGGCCGGTCGGGCACCACCCAACGGCCGTCCGTGAAGTCGATGCGGTCCCCCATAGAGGCTGCAGTCTACACGGCCCAGCCGGGGTTGCGCCAGCCGAACGAACGCGCGTAGACTTGAAATTATGCGACGCACCGCCGCTCTCTTTGTCTACGCGCTCGCCGCCTGCTGCTGGATCGCGGGCGGCCCGGGCGGTGCGACGCTCGATGCGGTGCTCGCCTGCCGCCATCATCAGGCGCACCACCCCCACGACGGGCACGCCGGTACTCCGTCCGGTGGTCCGTGTTTTTGCAGCGATATGACCGGGGGGTCGGATGTAGCGGTCTCGCCCGCCGCACCGGCGCCGCTCGCGACGCCGCTGGTCGTCCCGGTCGCGCGGCGCGTCGCCCCCCAACGTTCCCCCTTTCCTCTTCCCCCCTCCCCGTCCTTCGCTCCCGAATCCCCGCCGCCGAACGCGCTCGCCTGACCTGATCCCGTAGCTTCTCACAATTCGAAGGAGGATCATGATGCGCAGCGTGCTGTGCAGCGTAGTGCTGTGCGGCGTGGCGTTCGGGGCCGCCGCCCAGGAGCGGGAAGTGACGTTCGAGGAAGTGGCGCCTGTATCGGTCTCGGGATTCGCGGTTGGTCGGGCCGATTACGATCGCATCGCCCGCACCAACAGCTTCACGGCCGGGAAGGTCGGAGTGAGCCTGTTCAAACCCGTCGGCGACGCGTACCTGTTCGCGCAGTTGACGACGGCGCTCGACGGCAGCGGCGAGGCCGCTACGGAAATCGACAACCTGTTGGTGAGCTGGACGCCGCGGACCGCGAATCAATGGACGGTGGCGTTCGGCCGGTTCGACTCCCCCATCGGCTTCGAGCGCGACGACGAGCCGCTCAACCTCATCCCCACGAATTCGTTCAACTTCACCTACGCGCGGCCCGGCAAGCTCACCGGAGTGCAGCTGCATTACACCGCATCGCCGCGGCTCGACGTGTGGGCGGTCGCGGCAAACGGGTGGGACGTCGCGGTAGACAACAATCGTGGCAAGACCGCCCTGGCGCGTGCCCAGTTCATTCCCATTCCCTGGGTGACCGTGGGCGTCACGGGGGTCTACGGACCGGAGCAGGCCTCTACCGACCGGCTGCAGCGCTCCCTGCTCTCGAGTGACCTCACCGTCGATCGCGGCCCGCTGATTCTGGGCGCCGAGCTGAACCTCGGGCGCGAGCGCACCAGCGGCAGCGCGAATGCCACGTGGCGGGGAGCCGCCGGTACGGTGTTCCTCCGCGTGGCGCGCAAGCTCGGCGTCACCGCGCGGTACGATCAGCTGGAAGACACCGACGGTCTCCTCACGGGCACACCGCAAATTCTTCGATCCGTGACGGTGGGCCCAATGTGGTACTTCAGCAGTGCTCGCGAAGGAATCTTCAGCAACATCGAGCACACGCGCTTCCATCTGCCACAGATCGCGCTACGGGCCGCCGTCCGGGCCGATTGGTCGTCGCAGCCGTTCTTCGCGGAGGCCGGCGGTGCGTTGCAGGGCTCCAATACCACGGGCGTCCTCGAGCTCGTATACGTCTTCTAGGTGGAGGGACTCTATGTCGTACGACCTGCGACGCGCCGACGCCCGCATCAAATGGCTCGTCACCTGTCTGCTCGCCACGCTCGGCCTGTCCTACGTGTTCGGCGCGCTGATGGTCGCGTTGTACGCGGGCTTCACGCCTCAGCGGGTCGCCGCCACCTATGCCGGTCCCGAAATGACCATGCAGATGCCGCCCGAGACCACGATGGTCGTGACGCGTCCCATGTCCATGACCGATTTCGCCCGGCCCGAGACCCATGCGGTGGACACCAACCTGTTAATTCAGGACACGCACGTGCACGTCCCGATGTACGGCGTGATCGCGGCCGCCCTGTCGCTCGTGGTCGTGGGGTTGTCGCTGTCGCGGGCGTGGGCGCTCGGTCTCATCACCCTGCTCTTCGCCGCGCCCTGGCTCGACTTCGCCGGCATGTGGCTCACCAAGTTCGCCTCACCCCATTTCGCGATCGTGACGCTGCTCGGTGGCTGGGCCATGGGCGCCGGCTACACCGTCGTTGCGACGCTGGCCATGAAGCAGATGTGGTTTTCCCAGGTAAAGGAAGGGAGTTGACCGATGAAGCAACTGCTGCTCACCGCGGCGCTCGCGACCGCCTTGCACATCACCCCCGCCGTGGTGCTCGTGAAGCGCCCCGACGCCGTGCAGGCACTGCTCCCGGGCGCCGACGTGTACCTCGCGCGCGAAGTGCACCTGAGCAACCTCGATGCCCACCGGCTCCACCAGGTCGTGGACTGGAGCCCCGAAGACGGAGTGTTGACGCTGTACACCGGCAAGGCTGGGGCGACCGCGGTGGGCGCGCTCGAGTTCGTGCGGGTTGACACTCCGCACGGACCGATCGAGGTGGCGGTCGGATTCACGCCGCAGGGCACGGTGCGCGGCGTGATCGTCACAAAGGCGACGGTCGAAATGAAACCGTGGGTGCTCGAAGCCGTTGCCGCCGGCCTCACCAATCACTACCGGGAGCTCAAGCCCGGGGAGGCACCGGGTGGCGCCGCCGCGCTCGCCGGGCACACCGGCCACCTCGCGGAGTACATCGCGGGCGAGGTGGACAAGGGCGTGGCACGTGCGCTCGCGGCCTACGGCACGTTTTATAAGACCGCGCGGACCTGAACCTTACCGTGCCCTCGGGCGTATGACTGATGATGAGACTCTGCTACATAGGCGTCGCCCTCGTCGCCGCCGGCACGGTGGCGTGCCCCGGTCCCGACCTGCTCGGCAACGGCGGCCTCAACATCGGCCACTCGGGGCCCGGGACGAGCGAGCTGCTGGCCTTCAGGGTGCAGCCCAGCAGCGTCACGGCGGGCAGCATCATGACCCCGGCCGTCCAGGTCCAGGTGCAGGACACCCTGGGCCACGTGGACTCGAGCTTCACCGCCAGCGTGACCGTTGTGATCGGCACCAATCCGCTCGGCGGGAGGCTCTCGGGCACGCTGTCGGTGGCGCCCGTGAACGGCGTGGCCCTGTTTGGTGATCTGACCATCGACAAGGCCGGGACGGGCTATACACTGAACGCAACGACGTCGGGGGCGACGGGCGCGAGCAGCGCCTCGTTCGACGTCATCGCGACTACTCCGTGAGTCCCTACGCGCTGGCGAGGTAGGGCTCGTTCCAGGCGATCTCGAACAATCCGTTGCAGCGATGACACCGCATGCTCGGCGCCTCGGCTTCGAGGCGCGCGCGGTCGCGGCAGTTGGGACACACCGCGTACCGCGAGCCCCAGGTCGCCGGGAAGCGCGGCGCGTTTTTGGGCGCCGGCACGACGGTCCAGCGCTGCGCCGGGGTCGGTGAGAGCTGCAGCTCCCCTCGCGGAACGGCGACGGGCTTCCCTTTCACATCCAGCGTCGCTTCGCTCGACGTGAGCTTGACGATCCGGTACCACGCGCCGCGGCGCAGCGGCGTTTTCACGTTTTCCTTGAGGCGGGCCCACTGGAACGCTTGCATCGTGCTGCCTCGGGTTCTCTAGAGGGGCAGAAGATAGCTTGGCGAAGGTAGGGTAGGCGGGCAAGCCCTGCAGGCGCGGTGGCCCGGCTCACGCCGGGCCACCGTCAGACGAGACTGCTGCTAATGGCAGGTCCCGCTGCCCGCATCCCGGAACGAAGACCCCGCGACGGGAATGAACTCCCAGCTATAGCCGCCGTCGTTGAGCGTCAGCTTCAGCACGCCGAAGCTGGTGTTGTCGCGGACCTCGCTGTTGGCGATCGGCGTCCCGAAAGGATACCCCTTTTCGCTGCCGCCGGTCCCCGCGATGAACTCGCGCACGCCCCGCACCGGATCCGCGACACCGGTGGGTGTCTGCGGTGCGAAGCGCTCGTAGGTGTGCTCGTGTCCGCTGACCACCACCTCCACGCCGCCGTCATACAGCACCTGCCAGGCGGGCTGCATGCCGGTGGAGCTGCCATGCGTCGTCCCGGAGCTGAAGCGCGGGTTGTAGACGTAGGCGACCGTGCAGGCCGCCCCCGAGGTCGCGAGATCGCTCTTCAACCACGCGAGCTGAGCGGATCCGGCGGTGATGTCCACGCGGCTGTTCAAGGCGACGACGTGCCACGAGCCGAGGTTGTAGCTGTAGTAGCCCTTCCCGGGCTCGCCTGCGGCGCTCCCGAAGTAAGAGAAGTAGGGAGCGGCGCCGGACGTGTTGTAGTCGTGAATGCCGGGTGTGGGACGCGTGCGCGCCTTGTGACGGCCCCAGGTCGGGTTGTAGCAGTTCGTGAAGTCGCTCACAGACCCGTTGGGATAGGCGTCGTCCCCGGCCGTGAAAACCGTTCCGTCGATGCCATCGAGCAGAGTCGCAGTGGCCTCGTCTCCTGAAGAGCTGCAATTCGCGATGTCTCCCGCGCCGACGAGGACTGCGCTGCCGGGGGGCGGTGGCGGCGGGGGCGGCGGCGGGGGCGGCGGCGGCGGCGGCGGAGGTGGTGGAGGCGGCGGCGGAGGTGGCAGCGGCGCGTCGTGGCAGCTCCCTGAGCCAGTGTCCGTGAAACTGCCGCCCGCCGCGGGCACGAACTCCCAGGTGTAGGCGCCCGTGCCGTCCGTGCTGAGCGTGAGCTTCAAGACGCCGTAGGTCGAGCTGTTCTGGACCTCGCTGTTCGGTGCCGGCGGGCCGAGGGGGTCGTGAGCCTCGCCCCCCGTCCCCACTACGAACTCGCGAATACCGTACGCCGGATCGGCCGTACCGTCCGGTGCCTGGAGCGCGAAGCGCTCATAGTTCTCGTAATGCGCGCTGATCACGATCTCCGCACCGGCGGCGTACAGGTCGTCCCATAGCGGCTTCACTGCCGAGTTGCTTTGGGCGGACGTGCCCGAGAAGAAGCGCGGATGATGCCAGTAGGCGACCGTGCAGCGCGCCGGGCTCGCGGCGAGATCGGCGCGGAGCCACTGCTCCTGTGTCGACCCTGCGGCGGTCGAGATGCCGCTGTTCAACGCCACGACGTGCCAGTCGCCCAGGTCGTAGCTGTAGTAGCCCTTGCCGGGGGTCCCAGCCGCCGCGCCGAAATAGTTGAAGTACGGTTGGGCGCCCCCCTGCTTGTACTCGATCTCGCCGGGCGTGGGGCGCGTGCGCGCCTTATGGCGGCCCCAGGTCGGGTTGTAGCACTTGCTGAAGCGATCCTTGGCGCCGTTGTCGTACGCGAGGTCGCCGGCGGCGAAGACGGTGCCGGGGATCCCGTCGAGCAGGGCGGCGGTCGCCGCGTCGTTGCTGTTCCTGCAGGTCGCGACGTTGCCCGCGCCGACCAGCACCTCCCCGCCCGTGAGCGTGATAGCGAAGTCGGGGTGCGCGGCCGCGCGTGGCGCGGCGGGCTGGGTGTCGGTGCTACACGTAGTCAGCAGGAGTGCGGCGGCTAAGCCAAGCGCGGGTCGGATGGCGGTGCAGCGGGTCGGCATACGCGGGACCTCGGGCCACGGGTTCTGGGGGCGCAGCGCTGTCGCGGATTGCAACCGCACAACCCGTGCATCCGCGCCTCAATTTGTAAGTATTTGTTCCTGCTACTGTTGCGGGGCGAGATGGAGGTGGGTGCTGCGACGTTTCTACGAAAGCGAGGGGGCCCACGCGGCGCGCGCGCCACAGGGAGTGCGGTCAGGTGCCCGAGGAGAGAGTCGAACTCTCACGGGGTTGCCCCCGGGGGATTTTGAGTCCCCTGCGTCTGCCATTCCGCCACTCGGGCGCGGTTTTGCCGGGACTAACTTAGCCGCGTACCGGGCCCGGCGGCACCCTTACGGCTGTCCCTCTACCACGTTGGATAGATCTCCGAAGACTGCCTCGCGATTCAAGGTTCCCCGGAACGCGACGGCCTGAAACTGATAGGTCGTCCCTGGTGTGAGCCCGAGCACCGTGCAGCGGTGCTGCGCTCCGATGGTCGTGCCCGGCACCGGCGTCGCGCAGCTGCCTCGGGTTACGGAGAGCGCCGAGCCCCAAGACATCGGGGCCACGTCATAGCGGAAGTCATAACTGGCCGATCGGCCGGTGCCATCGTCCACTTCTGTGAACGACAGCGTCAGCGAGTCCGGCGTCGCGGCGGCCACCGCCAGGTCGGTGAGGGTTCCGGGCGACCGGGGTGGCGGGGCGGTGGGCGAAACCACCGCGCGCCCGGCCTGGTCGAGCTGGCACGACGTAACTGCTGCAACCCCTGCAATCAAGGCTGCTACCCTGAGCTGCATGGATCCCCCTTGCAGTGGCGACGACGCGTGAACCGGGCCGTGGTGCCGCGCGTCACAGTGCGCGCGCGTCAGACGCGCCATCATGTGCCCCCGGCCCCGGCCCACGAGACTCCGGGGGGCGCCCTACCGCCGACACTCGCCTCTCACCCTCGGAGGGCGCAATGACTCATGTGGAGCAGTGGGCCAGAGTCCGGGCTCGAACGAATTGCCAGCTGCGTCGCGGCGCTTGGTATCGCGTCGTGGAGTTCGCTCCGCTCGCGGTTGTCCTCGAAGTCAATCGGCAGCCGGTGCGCGTGCCGCGGCCGTTCTTACAGGTCCTCCCCATCCGTCCCCGCCTCTGGTCGGTCGTGGCGCGACTCCGAAACGCCGCCGCGCCGCCGCCGAGCTGGGGGCCGCGCTACGGCGTGTGCCCGCGCTGTGCCAATCGCGCGGCGCTCCCCGACCGGTCGATCAGTATGCGCTGCCCGGCCTGCGAGGTCGTGTCCGTGATCGGCTGGTCCGACTCGCACTGGCGTGTGTTCGAGATCCTGTCCGCGACGCCAGCCGGCAGACTGATCGCGAAAGCGCGCGGCGCGGCCAAGCGGCTGCGACTGGGCGGCGCGGGGGACAGCTGAGCTGATTCACGTCGCCCCCTTGAGGCGATCGAGGATCCGCTGCGTCACATGCTCGCGGGCTGCAGTTGGGCGCTGATTCCGCGCGCGGCAACGATCAGCTCTTGTCCCCGCGCTTGAGTGAGCACGCCGTCCTTGATCAAGCCCTCGACCTGATTGACGAGGGCCTCTAGGAGGTGGACGGTGACGTCGGTGCGTCCGGCGTCGAGATTGGCGCGCGCCTGACGCAGCTTGGCCAGGAGGCCGTCAGCCTGGTCCTGCGGCAGGGCGCCGGCGGTGACGAGGCCATTCACCCGGCCGCACGTCGCATCGATCCATTCCGTCGGTGTCATGCGACGCCATAACGTCGCGTGTGCTTCGAAGTCGTCCGGCCTGATCTGGCTCCAGCCCACAATCTGCCCATCCTCGTTGATATCGCGCGCTTGGCTGCTCTCCCCGCCCAGCGTGCCGAGGTCGACCATCGCGCCGCCAGTCCAGAGGAAGGCATGAGTCGTGCTGTGGGGGCCCCCGCCTGAAACCGCGGAGCTAGCGCCGACGACCTGGCCCGCCTCGTTGATGCCCGTGGCCGCGCTGAAATTCCCTCCCAGAGTTCCGAGGTCCGTGAGCACGCCGCTGTCCCAGAGGAAGGCGTGCTGGTCACTACCGTTGACCTGGCCGCTGCCGGCAACTTTCCCGGAGTTGGTAATCAAACGCGGATCGCCCATCCCGAAGTCGGTGCGTGTCTCGTTTGTCCACACGAACCCCGTGGCAGGGTCAATGGAGCCCAGGACCCGGCCGGCGTCGTTGATGTCCACCGCTCTGCTATGAACGAACCGGTCCGCAACGAGCGCTGTCGTATCGCCGTTCGACCACAGGAACGCCCGTATGAAACCGCCCACCACTTGCCCGGCGTCGTTGATCGCCGACGGTGCGAAGGGAAGCTCGGTCTTCACCCCATTGGCCCAGATGAAGCCGCGACCCGCGCTTTGCACCGCGACCTGTCCAGCCTCGTTCATCGCCCGGTGAGAAGGCGAGCCCCCCACCGAGCTGAAGCTCCCGTCCAGGGCGCCCAGATCGGTCAGTGTCCCATTATCCCAAAGACACGCGTGGCTCCCGCAGTTGCCCGCAACCTGTGCGCCCGCGTTGAGAGCGACCGGGCTGATGGGACCGAGATCGGTCCTGACGCCGTTCGTCCAGAGGGCCCCGCCTTCCGACGTTTTCCCGACGATCTGACCGGCGTCGTTGATCGCAACCGCTTCACTGAACCTCCCGCCGAGATCGACGGCGATATAGCCACTCGCAAACGCGGACGGCACCAGCTGGAAACTCGGCGGCCTGAGCGTGGGAGCGCGCGACGGGCTGGTGGCGCGGACCGGATCGCAGGCGGCGAGCAGAATAACAGACAGGACGGCGCGGACCACGTTGCGCATGACACACCTCCGGCGGACGAGACTGGGCGAGTCTGTCGCTGCCGGCGTCGCCCCGCACGATGCATGCCCCGTTGTTTCGTGCACGTCTGGGAGCGAGCCTGATGCGCACCGGACACGAGACGCGTGATGTTGCAGTGGCACAACAGAATTCTGCCGGAAATTCCTCTTCGAAATACCCCGCGTTACTTCCAGGAACATTAGACGCTCTTCACGGCGCGCACTTTGTGCGGCGGGTGCGCATCACGGCTCCACGCCTCACATCCAATCCAACACACGGGAGGTAGTAAATGAACCGGTTCGCGCCCACCGTCCTCGCACTCCTCGGGCCGGCGGTAATCGCCGGGTGTACCGAGCAGGCCAGGCAACAGCACGACATTCTCGCCGCCGTTGTTGCGCAGCCGCAGGTCACCCAGAGCTATGCCATGCCCGTCCATGCCACCGCCAGCGCGACGACGTCCGGGTGCGACAACTCCCCCGGGCCCTACGTCACGTTGAACGGGGCGCTCGCGGTGGGCGGCCTGGGCACCCGTCTCACCTTTACCAATAACCAGAAGGGCACACACAGCTACAGCGTCCAAGCGCAGCACGACGTGACCGTGATCCCGGCCGGGCAGGCGATCACGATTCCGAAGCAGCCGGTCTTGGGCGGCGCCGGCGGCAACCCGTTCATCTGGCTGCAGTTGGTGGACGACAAGGACGCTCCCCTGACCGGTGAGATCTACCTGGGCCGCTGCGTGCAGGGCCTCACCTCGCTCGCCACGGATTTCACGTTGCCCTCGAGCGCCCTCGCGGTGGTATTCGCCGGTGACTGCACCAACAACCCGGGACCCTACATCACGTTGAGCGGCACGTTGACCCTCAATGCCGGCGTGAGCGCCAAGTTGATCTTCCGCAACAACGACAACCCCGTCGGGGGCCCGCATGAGGCCGATGTGACGCGAAGCGTCAAGCTCGAGATCCTCCCCCCCGGGACCACCATCCAGTTCCCCAAGCAGCCGGTCCTGGGCGGCGTGGGCGGGAATCCCTGGATTTATCTGCAATTCTTGACGGGCGGCGGCGCGACGATCGGGCCCGAATACCTGGTCGGACGGTGCGTGCAGCTGGTCTGACGCTGGAGTAGGACGGAACACCGGTAGGGGCGCAGCGCATGCTGCGCCCCTATTACGTTGCGGTCCCAAGGGTCTGCGGCGTTTACGGCCGCCGCCGCACCCCGCGGCGCGGCGCCATCCCCTGCTGGCGGCGCTGTTGCTGGCGGTGACGGATCAGCTCGGCCACCTTGTCCTGGAACAGCCGCCGCTCCTCCTGATAGCGTGCGCGTTGCACCGGCGTCAGATAGCGCTGCATGTCGCGATCCTCGTCGCGATTGATCTGCTGCAGCTTGAGCTGGTTTTCCTGCCGCTCGTTCATCAATTGCTTGACGCGGTCTTCGTTGGGCGTCCCCGCGGACAGCTCGGCGTTCAGGTCCTGGTTGATGCGGCGCTGCCGCGCGCGCAGCGGCTGGCGCTGCTGCTCGAACCGCTGCTCGGTGGCCTGCACCTTGGTCGTCTGATCGTCGCTCAACCCCAGGGTCGAGCGCACGTGCTCGTTCCAGCGCTGCCGGATCTGCTCGCGCAGCTGCCGGGCTTCCGCTGCGTCGGCTGGGACCGCAGCCGAGTCGCTCTGTTGCTGCGCCCCGAGCGCGGGCGCCAGCGCGATCATGAGGATCCAGGCGAGTCGCGGCATCACCCCTCCAGGGACCGGAGCAGCTCGCGCAACTGCGGAGCCGTCAGGTCTTCGAGGCTCGCGTCCGCCGGAGACTCAGGCGCCGCCTCGGTCGGTTGATCCACGATTTCCAGGAGCTGCTGCAGCTGATCGGTCGTCAGCTCGTTCAGAGCGGCGGCCGCCGCCTCGCCCGCCGCTGCCGACCCCGGCGGGCGCCACAGCCCCCGCGTCACGGCACCCGCGCCGAGCAACAGCACGACCGTCGCCGCCACCTTGAGCCACGCCGGCTGCATCCACAGTCGTGTCACCACGCTCGCGCGCGGCGTTTCGCGTAGTCGCGTCACGACCGCCTGCGCGGTCCGCTCGACGTCCAGCCGCTCGGCGGCGCGAACCCCGAGGCGCTGCGCGAGCTCTTGCAACTTGGCGTCTGGCAACTCGTCTCTGTTCAAGACAGATACTCCTTCAACCGTTTGACCGCGTGGTGGTAGTGCACGCGCGCGGCGCCGGGCGAAGTCCCCAGGGCCGCCGCGATCTCGTCGTACGCGAGCCCCTGCTGGGCCCGCAGCAAGAATACCTCGCGCTGCATCCGCGACAGCCGCCCGAGGCCGTCCAGCAGTCTCCCCTCCGCTTCGCCCGCCACCGCCCGCTCGTGCGGATCGCCGTCGGTGGCCCGCAGCTCGTCGGCCAGCGGCACGACCTTGGCGCGCCGCGCCCGGCGGACCGCATCCTTGAGGACGTTGCCGCCGATCGTCAGGAGCCAGGTCCGGAATCGGCACTGCCCCCGGAACCGGCCCACGCCGCGGAACGCCCGGATGAACGTCTCCTGCACCAGATCGTCCAGATCGGCGTCGGGCGCGCCGGCACTGGCGAGAAAGCGCGCGAGCGCACGGGCGTGCCGGCGGACCAGTTCGGCCGCGGCCTGCTCGTCTCCGCCTTGCCAGGCGGCGATCAGCGCCGCATCGGTCGGCACCGCGGCGACGGGCTCGGCGTGGGGCATGCGCTCCGGACGGTGGACGGGAGTGTTCCGGAAATATTAAGGGGGTGAGGCCTTGACCGCTCTCGACCGCCCTCCTACCTTCCAATTCGAACAAGCGTTCGAACTCTATGCGCCCCTACGACGAGCGGCTGGAGCATCTGCTGGCCCGGGCGGCGAAGGTGTTCGCCGAGAAGGGCTATCACTCCACCACGATGCGGGATCTCGCGGCGGCGAGCGGCATGTCGCTCGCCGGCATGTACTACTACGTGCGCGGCAAGGAAGAGCTGCTCGCGTTGGTGCAGGAGCGGTGCTTCGCACGCGTGCTCGCGGGCGCGGAGCAGGCGGTGGCCGGCGCCAGCGATCCCGTCGAGCGGCTGCAGGGCTTCATCCGCCACCACGTGACGTTCTTCGCGGCGAACCTGGCCGAGATGAAGGTGTTGTCGCACGAGGCGAACTCGCTCAGGGGCGAGCGGCAGCGCAAGGTGAATGCGATCAAACGGCGCTACGTGGACCTGCTGGAGCGGCTGCTCCGGGAGGTGGCGCCCGACGAGCCGCGCGCCGAGCGCAGCGCCGCCGCGTTCGCGCTGTTCGGCATGATGAACTGGATCTACAACTGGTACGACCCCACGGGCGAGATCGATCCGGATCGGCTGGCGGGGCTCATCGCGCGCATCTTTGTCGGCGGCTTCGCCGAAGCGCGTTCCACGGTTCAGGGAGGCTGACGCATCATGGCGACGCTGACGGAACCCAAGATCGAAAAGAAGACGCTGGTGCATTACGTGGTCGAAGGTGGGGTGGCGATCATCGAGCTGGACGACCCGCCGGCCAACACCTACACCTACGAGATGATGCACCAGTTGGACGAGGCGATCCTGCGGGCGCGCTTCGACGACACGGCGCACGTGATCCTGCTGCGGGGCCACGGCGAGAAGTTTTTCTCGGCCGGCGCGAACATCGCGTATTTGAACAGCATCACGCCCCGGTACAAGTACTTCTTCTGCCTGCACGCCAACGAAACGCTCAATCGCCTGGAGCACACGCCGAAGCTCACGATTGCCGCGCTCAACGGCCATACGGTGGGCGGTGGACTCGAGATCGCGATGGCGTGCGACCTGCGGCTCGCCAAGGAGAACGCCGGGAAGATCGGGCTCCCGGAAGTGAACCTGGGCGTGCTCCCGGGGACCGGCGGCACGCAGCGCCTGGCTCGCATCGTGGGCAAGGCGCGCGCCATCGAGATGATGGTGAAAGGCGAGACGTTCTCGTTCGACAAGGCGAAAGAGCTCGGTCTCGTGAACGAGGTGTTCCCCGCCGACGACTACTGGGAGCAGATCATGTTGTACGCGAAGCAGTTCACGCCCCCCCACAAAGCCTCGAAGGCGGTCGGTCTGATCAAACGGTCCGTCCAATCCGGCGCCGAGGTGCCGTTCGAATCCGGCCTGACGCTGGAGCGGGAGCTGCAGCAGCAGCTGTTCCAGTCGGACGACGCCAAGGAAGGCATCGCGGCGTACGTTGAGAAGCGGGTCGCGGAGTTCAAGGGCCGGTGAAGACCGACCTCTTGATCGGCAACGAGTGGCGGCCCGCGGCCCAGCGCTATTGCCTGACCAACCCCGCCACCGAGGAGCCGCTCACCGAGGTCGCCGAGGCAGGCGAAGCGGAGATCGATGCGGCGGTCCAGGCCGCCCGGACCTGCCTCGACTCCAAGGAGTGGCGTGAGCTTCCCGCCCGCAAACGGGGCGCCCTGCTCTACCGGCTCGCCGACCTGCTCGAGCAACGCTCCCAAGAGCTCGCCGAAGTCGAGACCAAGAACAACGGCAAGCCGCTGTTCGAGTCGAAGATCGACGTCGCGATGGCGATCGAGACGGTGCGCTATTACGCGGGCTGGGCGGATAAGCTGACGGGCGACACGCTCCCCGTCACCGGCAACTTCTTCACCTACACGTTGCGGGAGCCGGTCGGGGTGGTCGGCGCCATCGTGCCGTGGAACTTCCCGCTCAACCTGGCCACGTGGAAGGTGGCCCCGGCGCTGGCGGCGGGCTGCACCGTGGTGCTCAAGCCGGCGCACGAGACGCCGCTCACCGCGCTGCTGCTCGGCGAGCTCGCGGTGGAGGCCGGGTTCCCCGCCGGCGCCCTGAACGTGGTCCCGGGACCGGGCGCGACCGCCGGCGCGGCCCTGGTGCGGCACCCGCTCGTGGACAAGATCGCCTTTACGGGCTCGACCGAGGTCGGCCAGTGGATCATGCGCGAGGCGGCCGGTACGGTGAAGCGGGTCACGCTCGAGCTGGGCGGCAAGAGCCCGAACATCATCTTCGCCGACGCCGACCTCGCCGCCGCGGTGCGCGGGGCGCAGGCCGGGATCTTCTACGGCAAGGGCGAGGTGTGCGCCGCGGGCTCCCGGCTGCTCGTCGAGCGGGCCGTGCACGACCAGGTCGTCGAGCAGCTCGCCGACCGGGCCAAGAAGCTCACCCCCGGTGATCCGTTCGACAAGAACACCCGCCTCGGCGCCATCGTCTCCAAGCGCCAGCGGGACACAGTGCTCTCCTATATCGAGGCCGGGAAAAAGGAAGGCGCCCGGCTGGTGGCGGGCGGCAACCTCGCCAAGGTCAACGGCAAAGGGTTCTACGTCGAGGCGACCGTGTTCGACGGCGCGCAGCCGGGGATGAAGATCGTGGACGAGGAGATCTTCGGACCCGTGTTGTCGGTCTTGACCTTCGACACCGAGGACGAGGGCGTGCGCCTGGCCAACCGGTCGATGTACGGACTCGCGGCCGGTATCTGGACCAAAGACGTCCAGCGGGCGCACCGGGTGGCCCGCGCGATCAAGGCCGGAACCGTATGGGTGAACACCTACAACTTCTACGACCCGGCCGCCCCGTTTGGAGGCTATAAGTTTTCCGGCTTCGGACGCGATCTGGGGAAACAGGCGCTGGACAACTACACCGAAACGAAGACGGTGTGGGTGGGACTGTGACCGAGCCGTATATCTGTGCGGCGCTCCGGACCCCCGTCGGGAAACATGGTGGAGCGTTGGCATCCGTTCGCCCCGACGACCTCGCGGCGATCCCCATCAGGGCCCTGGTCGAGCGGACCGGAATCGAGCCGGCGGGCATTGACGACGTGATCCTGGGCTGCACCAACCAGGCGGGCGAGGACAATCGCAACGTCGCCCGTATGGCCTCGCTCCTCGCCGGTCTGCCGGTCGAGGTGCCGGGCCAGACGGTGAACCGGCTGTGTGGCTCGGGGTTGCAGGCGGCGGCGAGCGCCGCCCAGGCGATCAAAGCGGGCGAGGGTGACGTGTTCGTCGCAGGCGGCGTGGAAAACATGACTCGCGCGCCGTACGTGATGCTCAAGCCGGCAACCGCTTGGAGCCGCACGGCTCCCGAGATCGCCGACACCACGGTGGGGTGGCGGTTCCCGAACCCGCGCCTGAAGCAGCAATGGACGATCGCTCTGGGTGAGACCGCCGAGCTGGTGGCGGAGCGCTACAGGATCGGCCGCGCCGAGCAGGATGCGTTCGCCGTGGAGAGCCAGCGCCGCGCCGAGCGCGCGCTCAAGGAATGCGTGTTCACCGACGAGCTGGTGCCCGTTCCCCTTCCCGACGGGACCAGCTTTGCCAAGGACGAATATCCCCGCGCCGGCACGACGCTCGAGGCGGTTTCCCAGCTCAAGCCGGCGTTTCGCAAGGACGGCACCGTCACGGCGGCGAGCTCGAGCGGGATCAATGATGGAGCGGCGGCGCTGCTCGTAGTCGGACGGTCGGACAGTCGGACAGTCGGACTGAAACCTCTGGCGCGTATCGTCTCAAGCGCCGTTGCCGGGGTGGATCCGAGCTGCATGGGGCTCGGGCCGATTCCGGCGACGCAGAAAGTCCTGCAGCGTGCCCGGATGACGATCGATCAGATCGATCTGGTGGAGCTGAACGAGGCGTTCGCGGCACAGGCGATCGCGTGCATTCGCGAGCTCAAGCTCGACGCGGCGCGGGTCAACATCTACGGCGGCGCGATCGCGCTCGGCCACCCGCTCGGCGCGACCGGCGCGCGCATCTTGACGACGCTGGTGCACGCCTTACGCCGGACACAGTCGCGCTACGGTCTAGCGACGATGTGTATTGGCGTCGGGCAAGGCATCTCCATGATCGTGGAGCGGGTCTGATGGCCGCGTACGAAGGCGTCATGGTCGAAATCGCGGGTGGGGTCGGGACCGTGACCCTGAACCGACCCGAGAAGCTCAACGCGTTCGACGGCCCGATGTGCCGGGAGCTGACCGAGGCGCTGCGGATGCTCGCCGGCAGCGAGGCGGTGCGGGTGATCGTGCTGACGGGCGCGGGGCGGGCGTTCTGCGCCGGCGCCGACCTGAGCGTGCTCGGAGCGGACGGCTCCTCCCTGGTGGCGGCGGGCAAGGACGTGGCGCTGACGATCCGCGCGGCGCCGCAGCCGGTGCTGGCGGCGGTGAACGGGCCGGCGGCGGGCGGCGGGGCCAACCTGGCGCTCGCGTGCGATTACCGCATCGCCTCCGATCAGGCGTCGATCGGCCAGGTGTTCCACAAGCTCGGACTGGTGCCCGATTGGGGCGGCAGCTTCTTCCTGCCCCGGCTCGTCGGCACCTCGCGAGCGCTCGAGCTCGTGTGGAGCGCGCGGATGGTGCCGGCGGACGAGGCGCTGGCGCTCGGCCTGTTCGACCGCGTGGTCCCGCACGCGGCGCTCACGACTGAGACCCGCCGCCTGGCCGAGCAATGGGCGGCCCAGCCTGCGGCCGCCGTGCGGCGCGCCAAGCAGGCGTTGTACCTGAGTGAGGTCAGCTCGCTCTCATCCATACTCGATCTCGAGATCGCGCAGCAAAACGAATTGTTCGCCACGCCCGAGGCGCGCCAGCGCATCGGGGCGGCGCTGTCCAAGAGGAGTCACTGATGGTTCGCAAACTCCACAACTTCGACGAGTGGATCGACTACTTCCGCTACTGGCAGGACTCGATCGGCCTCCCCCAGGGAGAGCTGCGGAACTTCACGTTCGAGGCGAAGTTCGGCGACCAGGAGGTGCCGCACATCGAGTTCGGGCATTACAAAGGCCAGCGCAAGTGGCCGACCGTGATGCACATCCCCGACCAGCGGATCCGCGACGCGCTGCTCAACCTCATCGTGTATCAGGGCGACACGGAGTTCGCCTCGGTGGAACAGCAGCGCACGCTGCTGCAGCACGCCCCGTCGGACTACGACCTGCTCTCGCTGATGCGGGTGATGACCGAAGAGATGCGCCACGGCTGGCAGATGTCGTACCTGTTGTGCGCGCACTTCGGGGACGAAGGCAAGCGCGAGGCCGCGAAGCTGCTGGAGCGCCGCGCCGACGAGGGGGAGCGGCTGCTGGGATCGTTCAACGAGCTGGTCGACAACTGGCTCGACTTCTTCACCTACACCCAGTTCATCGATCGCGACGGCAAGTTTCAGCTCACCATGCTCTCGACCTCGGCGTTCGATCCGCTGTCCCGCTCGATGATCCCCATGTTAAAGGAAGAGTCCTATCACCTGGGGACCGGCAACAACGGCCTGCTGCGGATCGTGAAGGCCGGCCGCATGCCGCCTGAAGTGATCCAGCGCTTCTTCTATAAGTGGATTCCCACGGCGTTCGACCTGTTCGGGACCGACAACTCGTCCTCGGCCCACTGGGCCTACGTGTGGGGGCTGAAGGGCCGCTACGACGAACGCGAGCATCAGGACGAGCCGGAGAAGTCGCGGCTGAACGAGCTCAGCCGTGAGTTGTATCGCCAGGAGATCACCAAGCTGGTCGAGCGGTTGAATCTGTTCATCCCGGAGCGCGAGCGGCAGCTCCGGGTCCCGGACACGAAGTTCAACCGCAAGATCGGCATGTACGCGCACCAGCTGCACACGGTGGACGGCGTGCCGATGGACGATCCCCTGAAGTACCAGGAGTACCTGAAGGCAGTGCTGCCCCAGCCCGAGCACTACACGATCGTGCACGACATCGAGAAGCAGCCGGGCTGGATCGAGCCCAAGAAGGCGGACAGCCTGCTGAAGTGAGCAAGCCGCTGGTCATCGCGCACCGCGGCGCGTCGGGGTACGAGTACGAGAACTCCCGCGCGGCGTTCCGGGCGGCCCGCGTGCGCGGTGCGGATGCGGTGGAGCTCGACGTGCACGCCGCCGCCGACGGGGTGCTGTTCGTCCACCACGACGAGGTCGTGAGCGGCACCCACATCACGCGCTCGAGCACGGCGCAGATCCGGACGCTGCGGCTCCCGAACGGGGAGTCCGTGCCGACGCTCGAGGACGCGCTGGCGGCGATCGATGCGACGCTGCGGGTCTTCGTCGAGGTGAAGTCGCTGCCCCCATCGGGCGACGAGCGGTTGCTGATGGCGCTCGAGGGGGACGGCGCCACCGGCGGCCGCTGCGCCGTCCACAGTTTCGACCACCGGATCGTCAAGCGCCTGGGGCTCGCCCGGCCGAGCCTCGAGCGGGGCGTGTTGCTCGCCTCCTACCCGTTGCGGCCGCTGGACGCGCTCGAGGATACTGGTGCGACCGCCCTGTGGGAGGAGCAGACCCTGATCGACGCCGCGCTCGTCGATGCCCTGCATCGGGCGGGGCGCCGCATCTACGCCTGGACCGTGAACGACCCCGAGGACATGCGCCGCCTGATCTCGCTCCAGGTCGACGGTCTGTGCGGCAACTTCCCGGACGTGGCGCGTCGGATCGTGGACGGCGCCGGCGCATGACGGCGCCGCGCGTCGCGGTGGTCGGTGCGGGTACGATGGGCCACGGGATCGCGTACGTGGCCACGCTCGCCGGCTGCAGCGTCGCGCTCACCGACAGCCGCCCCGAGGCCATCCCCCCCGCCATCAGGCGCATCGGGGACCTGTTCACGGGCGGCGTGGCGCGCGGGAAGGTCGGCGAGGCGGAGGTCGCTGCGGCGGCCGCGCGGTTGCGGGCGGAGCGCGACCTCGCGCCGGCGGTGCGCGAGGCCGACGTCGTGATCGAAGCCGTGGTCGAGGATCTCGGCATCAAGCAGCGTCTCTTCGCCGAGCTCGAGCGCGCGGCGCCCGCCGGGGCGCTGCTGGCGACGAACACATCGTCCCTCTCCGTGGCGGCGATCGCGTCCGGGATGCGCCGGCCCGGCCGGCTCGTCGGGATGCACTTTTTCAACCCGGTGCACGCGATGAAGCTCGTCGAGGTGATTCAACCCCCGGGCGCCGATCGCGCGACCGTGGACCGGGCGGTGGAGCTCGCGCGCGTGTTCGGGAAGGAGCCGATCGTGGTGCGGGACTCGCCCGGGTTCGCTTCGAGCCGGCTCGGCATGGCTATCGGGCTCGAGGCGATGCGGATGCTCGAGCAGGGCGTGGCCTCGGCCGAGGACATCGACCGCTCGATGGAGCTCGGCTACAACCATCCGATGGGCCCGCTGAAGCTGACGGACCTGGTGGGTCTCGACGTGCGGCTCGCCATCGCCGAGTACCTCTACCGTACGCTCGAGGAGCCCCAGTTCGAGCCGCCGAGAATCTTGCGCGATAAGGTGGCCAAGGGAGAGCTGGGGAAGAAGACGGGAAAGGGGTTCTACCGTTGGAGCGACTGAGGCGGATGCCGATCCGCCTCAGCCGCTAGTAGTCGGCCTCTGACTCAGGCGCCCGTACAGATCTTGGGACCTGCTGTCTGCGTCGCGATAGCAGTGTGGTCATCCCTTCCGGTATTCCCGGGCTGATCGTCGCTGTAGGTGATCGAAGCCAGGCCCGTCGTGGGGCTGACCGCGATGCCGAAGTCGTCGAACAGGTCCCGGTTGCCGGTGCACGATATCCCTCCCTCGCACACGCCGCCGAAGTGGATCACCGGCGTGGCCGCGACCTGCGTGAACGCGCTGCCCGCCACGGTCGCGGTCGAGTTCTGGGCAAAAAACACGGACCACGCGGCCGACGCGGGATAGTTGTCCGGCGCCGTCGTCCCGTCGAAGAACGAAGTCCCGTACCATACGATGTTCAGCTGGCCCGGGTCGCAGGCCACGCTCCACGGCATGATCGCCGTGGCGGAAGGCGCCTGGTTCACCTGGATCGGCCCGGTCCACGTGCTTCCCCCATCCGCCGAGAAGCTGTAGAAGAGGTTGTGGTCGTCGGTGTAAACGACGTAGACGGTGCCGGCGCGGTCCACGCTCACGTTGACGAACTGGTGCCCGTACGAGACCGAGGTGTTGGGGTTCACGTACACGGCATGGTCGCTAAAGCTCTGGCCGCCGTCGCGCGAGACGCCGATCCAAACGGCGTGGAAGGACGTGGGCAACGCGGCCTCGGCAGCGTTGGCGATGCCGCTGAATACCTGATAGATGGCGTGACTGTTGGCATCGATCGCCAGGTTGCCGATCTCGTTGTCGTCGATCAGGAACGCGTGCGCGACGTCGATCGCCGTGCCGAGCTGGGTGAAGCTGGCGCCGGCGTCGAAGCTGCAGTTGACGTCGATGTTGAACGTCGCGATGTCGTGGTAGGAGACGCACACCTTGGTCGCTTGGTCGGCCGCGATCCACTCGCGGTCGTCGCCCGGAATGGTGGCGCTGAGGACGTCCTTGCTCCAGCTCGTCCCGCCGTCCTGGCTGGTGCTCACCGTGACGTTCGCCAGGCTGAGGCTGGCCACGTAGAGGTTGTGGATGCCGTTGGCGTTCGCCTGCGGCGCGGTGCTCAAGTCCGTGTCGCCGCCCCCCGGGCCCACTCCCCCGGCGGCCTGGGAGAGCTGGTTCGGGGATGCCAGCGCCGTGTAGTGGAGGCCGCCGTCGGTGGACTTCCAGGCGAGCGTGCCGGCGGACAGGCCGAGCTCCGAAGACACGTAGAACGTCCCCGTCGCGTCGGCCCGAATCATGGGCTCCGCAGCGCCGTTGGTGCAGCCCGACGAGCCCGGGCAGACCGTCCCGGGCGTGGCGCCGAGCTCGAAGTTCACGAAGTCGAACGGCGCCCCGGTCGTCGACGTCGCCGCCTCGACGCCGCGCTTCCGAGCGAGCGAGGAGAGTGGACCCGCGTCGCAGGACGCGAGGAGCAGGATGCATCCCAAGGCGGTCACGCTGCCGCCAAGGCACGGAACATGGATCCTCATGGGTAGCCTCCGGGGGGGGTGTCGAAGTTTTGTCGGTTGGCCCGCGCGAAGGGGCGCAAGATTCGCACCTCCCTGCTGCACGCCAGCCACGTTTGGTGCCTGGTGGCGACGCGCACGCCTGTCGCGGCCGCGCAACTCTTCGTGTTGCGCCCACTCGGCGCCGCAAGCGCGTTCTCCACGCGCGGTTGAATGCGCAGTTGTCATAGGGTAGCTTCTGCGCCCCATGACCCACCCTGCGTCGGCCGCCCGTCTCTCGCCGAGCCGCATCACCGACGTCCACATCCACATCCAGCCGTGGCGCGAGCTCAAGCCGCAGGTGCTCGCGGTGATGTGGCGCGACAAGCAAGCCGAGCGGGACCGCATGATTCAGGTGATGGAAGACCCACACGCGCTCCTCGACGTCATGGATCAGGCCGGCGTGTGGCGCGCGGGTCTCGTGAATTATCCCTCCCCCGACATCATGGGGTTCACCAACGCCACCAACACCTTCGCCGCGACGTACGCGCGGGCCAACCCCGAGCGCCTGCTCCCCTACGGGGGTGTGCACGCCCGCTTCACCAAGGACGCGCGCGGCGACGTCGACCGGCTCGTCGACCTGGGGATCCGGCTCCTCAAGATTCATCCGCCGCATCAGGGGTTTCCGGCCAACGCCTACACCGCCGGGCTGGAGGCGCTGGGGGCGATCTACCGGCGGTGCGAGGAACGCGGGCTGCCGGTGATGGTTCACACCGGCACGAGCGTCTTCCCGGGCGCCCGCTCCAAGTACGGCAACCCGATGGAGCTCGACGACGTGGCGATCGATTTCCCGGATCTGTCCCTCGTCATGGCGCACGGAGGCCGGCCGCTCTACATGGCGGAGGCGTTCTTCATCCTGCGACGCCATCGCCACGTCCGGCTCGACGTCTCCGGGATTCCGCCCACCCGCTTGTTGGAGTACTTTCCGCGCCTGCCCGAGGTGGCCGATCGCGTAGTGTGGGGAACCGACTGGCCGAGCCCGGGCGTCAGGGACATGCGCCAGAACATCGATCAGTTCCTGGCGCTCTCGCTCGACGACTCGCACAAGCGGGCCATTCTGGAGACCAATGCGCTGGCTCTGTTCCCTGCTGCTCGCTAGCTCCCTCGCCGCCCAGACTCGCGACCCCCAGAAGCCGCTCCGGTTCGATCTCACGGACCTCGCGGCGCGGCGCGACTCGTTCGTGTTCATCTTCCGCGGCGCCGAACGGGGGTACGCCGTGTGGCAATACGAGATCCGGCAGCTCGAAACGACCCAGGAGCTCGTGTACACGGCGCACTCCGAGTTTCGGCCGGTGGAAGAGGAGCGGCTGCGCGTGGTTCTGAACCGCCTGACGGCTGAACCGCTGGCCACCTTCCACCACATCGATCTGTTCTCGCCCACGAGCGACACCGTCATGGTCGAGCACGACCTCGACGTGAAGGGCCGCGAGATCGCGGGACGCCGGCGCGTGGGCATGCGCAGCGGCGCGGTGCAGATCATCCCCGTGAGCCGGGCCCTCCCCCCGGGCGCGGTGCTGTCCGATTACATCTTCATCGCCGCCGCCGTCACGAACGCCGTGCCGGGCGACTCGCTCGCCGTTCCCGCGTACAGCGAGTTCGGCGACTCGATCGCGACGCTCAGCTTCGTCGCCCTGGCGCCGGTCACGATCGACGTGCCCGCGGGCCGGTTCGAGGTCATGCCGCTCCGCAGCGGAGGATTCCGCGTGTTCACGGCGCGCACCGGCGTGCGCCGCGTCGTGAAGGGCGAGACGCTGGACGGCCAGTTCTCGTTCCAGCTCGCCGGGACGGGCCCCGTCGTGCCCTCGCCCCGATGAGCACGCCGCTGGCGGCGCTGGTCGCCGCGCTGCTCGCGGTGCAGGCGGGTCACCTGAGCTATGTGTCCTTCACCCTGCCCAACGGCCTGCGGGTGCTCTACTCCGAGGACCACTCCACGCCGGTGGTGACGGTGGACCTGTGGTACTACACGGGCGCCCGCAACGAGCGTCCCGGCCGCTCCGGCTTCGCCCACCTGTTCGAGCACATGATGTTCCAGGGGTCGGCGCACGTAAAGAAGAGCGAGCACTTCCAGCTGGTGGAGCGGGCCGGGGGCACGCTGAACGGCTCCACGCACGACGACTACACGAATTACTACGAAACGATTCCGTCCAACCGGCTGAATCTCGCCCTCTGGCTCGAAGCGGACCGCATGCGCTCGCTCGCCGTGACCCAGGAGAACCTGGAGAACCAGCGGGCGACCGTGGAAGAGGAGAAGCGGCTCCGCGTCGACAACCAGCCATACGCGCCCACCTTCCGCAGCGCCATTGTCTGGCCGTTCGACAGCGCGACGTGCTTCGCCTACGCGCATCCCACCATCGGCTCGATGGGCGACCTCGATGCCGCGAAGCTGGACGACGTGCAGGCATACTTCGCCACGTATTACGCGCCCAACAACGCCACCCTGGTCGTCGTGGGCGACTTCCGGCCGGTCGAGCTGCGCCGGCTGGTGAACCAGTACTTCGCCGATATCCGGAGCCAGGCGGCTCCGCCCGCCGTGACGTGCGAGTATCGACTGGCCCCCGGGATGGTGCGGCGCGAAGTCGAGGATGCGCACGCCAACCTGCCGGCGGCGTTCCGCGTGTTCCGGCTGCCGCCCCATACCGACCCCGACATTCCCGCCATCGAGCTGCTAAACGTCATCCTCGGCCAGGGCGAGAGCTCGCGGATGAACGTCGGCGTGGTGCGGCGGGACCGGGCCGCGCTGCAGGCGGGGATGTTCACGCTGACCGAGCGGCGCGGTCCCGGCGTGCTGGTCGCCTTCGGCATCGCGAACCAGGGAGTCGCCGTCCAGGCGCTCGACAGCCTGATCGGCGCCGAACTGGACAGCGTGCGTCGGGTCGGCGTCACGGCCGACGAGTTGACGCGGGCGCGGAATGCCTTCCGCGCCGACTTCATTCATGAACGGGAGACGACCCTCGGCCGCGCGGAGGCGCTGCAGCACTACAACCTGTTCCACGGGTCGGTCGCGGAAATCAACCGCGATCTGGATCGCTACCTCGCGGTGTCCGCGGCCGACGTGCAGCGCGCGGCCGCGAAGTACCTGGACCCGGCGAACTCGGTCGTGGTCATCGTGCGGCCGAAAGCGGCAGCGGCGGATTCGGGGGCGACGAAGTGAGGCGGCGGACGGTCGGACGGTCGGACAGTCGGACGGTGGTTCCGGTGATTCGACGTCTGGCGGTAGGCGTGTTCTTCCTGTCCGTCAGTCCGACCGTCCGACCGTCCGCCCAAACGAGGCCCCCGCCGCCCACGCCACTCTCGCCCGTGCGCTTCCCGCCGTTCAAGGAGGCGACGCTCGGAAACGGGTTGCAGCTCGTGCTGGTGGAGCGCCACGAGCAACCCGTGGTGTCCGTGAGTCTGAGCCTCCGCGCCGGCGGGATTTACGACCCGCCCGGCAAGGAAGGCCTGGCGGAGCTCGTCGCCGAGCTCCTCACCAAGGGCACGGCGAACCGCTCGGCCGAGCAGATCGCCGCGACGATCGAAGGGGTGGGGGGCAGCCTCTCGGCATCGGCGAGCGAGGACTTCCTCACGGTCTCGGCCGACGCGCTGAGCGATCAACTCGGGCTGGTGTTCGACCTGCTGGGGGACGTGACGCAGCACGCGGCGTTCCCGGAGAGCGAGCTGGCGCTGGCGCGCACGCGCGCGCTCTCGGCACTGGCCCTGTCGCTGTCCCAGCCCGCGGCGGTCGCCGCCCGGATCTTCGGCAGGGAGATCTACGGCCCGAATCCCTACGGACGCAGCGCCACCCGCGAGAGCTATAACGCGGTCACGCGCGACGACGTCACGAAATTCGCCGCGGATCGGCTGCGCCCCGCCGGCGCACTGCTCGTCGTGGCGGGTGACGTCACCGAGCCGCAGGTGCGCCCGCTCGTCGAGCATGTCTTCGCCGGCTGGCGCGGCGGTCCGCCGCCCGCGCGCCCGCTGCCGCCGGCCCCTGCGACGGCGGCCACGGACATCCTGCTGGTGCATCGGCCCGGCTCTGCTCAGGCGAACATCGTGCTCGGCAACACGACGATCCTGCCGGTGGATCCGGTCTATTACGCCGGGCGGGTCGCGACCCAGGTGCTCGGCGGCGGCGCCGACTCGCGGCTGTTCCTCATTCTGCGCGAACAGAAGGGCTGGACGTACGGCGCGTACGCCACCCTGCAGCGCTACCGCGGGCTCGGGTACTGGCAGGCGACTGCCGAGGTACGCACCGAGGTCGCCGACAGCGCGCTCCGCGAGCTGCTGCGCCAGGTCGAGCGGATCCGGACCCAGGCGATCGCGGACTCCGAGCTGGCCGCGGCGAAGGGATTCCTGGTCGGCTCGTTCCCGCTCACGATTGAGACGCCGAGCCAGATCGCCGCTCACGTGGCCAACGCCAAGCTGCTGGGCCTGGGCGGGGACTACCTGCGACTGTACCGGGAGCGGTTGGCGGCCGTCACCCCCGCAGCCGCGCGCGCGGCGGCGGCCCGGTTGTACCGGGCCGGGGCGCTGACGATCGTGGTGGTGGGGGACGCGACCCAGCTGTACGACCGATTCAAGGCGATCGCGCCCGTCCGGCTGGTGGATGCGGACGGCACTCCGCTGACCCCGGCCGAGCTGAGCCCGCAGGCCGCGGCGGTCGCACTCGATCCGGCGCAACTCACCTCGCACACCGACAGCTCGCGCGTGCTGTTCCAGGGAAACCCGGTCGGCGCGAGCGTGGCGACGTTGCGGCGCACCGCCGATTCACTGGTCTACACCGAACAGAGCAACCTGGGCGGGGGCGCGTTCCAGCAGACGGTCACGCTGGTGCTCGATCCCGCCGACGGCTCGAGCCGGCGGCTCGACCGGGTGACGATTCAGCAGGGACAGCGCAGCGAAGCGCACCTCCGCTACAGCGGGGGACGGGTGAAGGGGCGGAGCGCCATGCCGCAACAGGACGGGACCACCAAGCCGTTCGACATCGACACCGTGCTGCCGCCGGGCACGATCGACGAGGACGCGGTGCCGTTTTCCGTGCCGGCGTTTCCGCTCGAATCCGGCAAAACCTTCACCGTGAGCTTCTTCTCTCCCTCGGACGGCGCGGTAAAGCTGCTCACGTTCAAGGTCGGCGCGGAGGAGAGCGTGGTGGTGCCGGCCGGGACGTTTCAGGCATACCATATCGCCGTGTCGGGCTCGCGCGTGCCGTTCGTGATGTACGTGAGCTCGACGGCGCCACGCCGCCTCGTGCGGACCGAGTACGTCGGTCAACCGCTCGTCGTCGAGCTCGTCAAATGATCTGTGTGAGGAGCGATGCGATGCGAACACTTCGGTGTCTGACCCTCGTGCTGTCGACCGGTTGCGCCGCGGCGGGCGCCCGCCAGGCCACGCCCGCGAACCCCCCCGCCCCCGCTCCTGCGGCGCCGTCGCAGGCCGCCGCGGAGAGCATGAGTGTCGATCGGGCGCAGTATCCGTCGACCTATCGGCGCCACCCCAATCCACCGGTGCTGATCCGCAACGCGACCATCATGACGGCGACCGGGCAGGAGATTCGCAACGGGTCCATCCTCTTCAAGGACGGACGGATCGTCGCCGTCGGTGAGAAGGTCGACGCACCGGCCGACGCGGCGGTGGTGGACGGGACCGGGAAGTACGTCACCCCCGGGCTGATCGACGACCACTCGCATTTGGGGGTGTACGCGGCGCCGGGCACCGACGCCGAATCGGACGGCAACGAGGCCACCACCCCGGTGACGGCCGAGGTCTGGGCCGAGCATTCGTTCTGGCCGCAAGACCCGCAGATCCCGCTCGCCATCGCGGGCGGGATCACCACGATCCAAGCCCTGCCGGGGTCCGCCAACCTGATCGGCGGGCGCAGCGCCATCCTGAAGCTCATCCCCGCGCGCACAGTGCAGGAGATGAAGTTCCCCGGCGCGCGCTACGGTCTGAAGATGGCGTGCGGCGAGAACCCCAAGCGGGTGTACGGGCGGCGCGGCGGCCCCTCGACGCGGATGGGCAACATGGCGGGCTACCGCAGCGCGTTCACCCAGGCGGAGACGTACCGCCGCCGCTGGGACACCTGGCGCAAGGACCACAAGGGCGATCCCCCCGAGCGCAACCTGCGGCTGGAGACGCTCGCCGAGGTGCTGCGCGGCAACATGTACGTGCAGAATCATTGCTATCGGGCCGACGAGATGGCCCAGATGATCGATCTGGCGCACGAGTTCGGCTTCAAGATCCGGTCCTTCCACCACGCGGTCGAGTCGTACAAGATCGCCGACCTGCTCGCGAAGGAAGGGACCTCGGTGTCGGTGTGGGCGGACTGGTGGGGGTTCAAGGAAGAGGCGATGGACGGCATCCAGCAGAACGCGGCGCTCAACCAGCAAGCGGGCGGGCGGCCGCTGATTCATTCCGACAGCCCGAGCGGGATCCAGCGCCTGAACCAGGAAGCGTCGAAGGCGATGTACGCAGGCCTGCGGGTGGGGATCCCGATCACGCGCGACCAGGCGCTGCGCTGGATCACGGTCAATCCCGCGTGGACGCTGGGGCTCGACTCGATCGTCGGCACGCTCGAGCCGGGCAAGATGGCGGATGTGGTCGTCTGGTCGGGCGACCCGTTTTCCATTTACTCGAAGGCCGTGCAGGTTTACAACGACGGCTGGCTCGTGTACGACCGTACGGACCCGGCGCACCAGCCGCACACCGATTTCGAGCTGGGCCGCGTGCCGGCCCCCGGGAGCGACCGATGATCGCCCTGCTGCTGGCGCAGACGATCGCCATCACGGGTGGCACGGTGTATCCCGTGTCCGGCCCCAAGATCACCAACGCGACCGTGCTGATCCGCGACGGCAAGATCGCAGCGGTCGGCGCCGGCGTGGCGGTTCCATCCGACGCCACCCGCATCGACGCCGCGGGGAAGTGGGTCACGCCCGGACTGATCGACGGCGGCGGCCAGTTGGGCCTGGTCGAGATCGGCGCCGTCGCGGGGACGCGCGAGGGAACCTTGCAGGGCGACACCATCGCCGCCGGGTTCAACGTGACCGAAGGGATCAACCCCGCGTCCGCGGTCATTCCCGTCACGCGGGTCGAAGGCATCACGACCGTGCTCGCCACGCCGACGGGGAACCTCGTCAGCGGACAGGCGGCACTGATCGACCTCGACGGAGCCACCATCGAACAGATGGTCGTCAAGTCGCCGGCCGGCATGGTGCTCGACGACTCGGAAAGCGGGAAGGAATACGCCGGCGGCTCGCGCGCGGGATTGGCGGATCGTGTCCGCCGGGTGTTCCGCGACGCGCTCGAATACGAGCGCCGCAAAGTGGAGTTCAGCCGCGCCCAGGTCCAGCCGCTGTCGGCGCCGGCGCGCGACCTCGAGGCACTGCTGCCGGTGCTGCACGGGCAGGAGCCGCTCATTGCCTACGCGAACCGGCGGAGCGACATCGCGACCGCGCTGCGCCTCGCGCGCGAGTTCAAGCTGAAGCTGGTGCTGGCCGGCGCTCAGGAAGGCTGGGAGGTCGCGCGCGACATCGCGGCCGCCGGCGTCCCCGTGCTGGTGGAGCCGCTCGACAACATTCCCTCCTACGACGCGCTCGGCATCCGTTACGAGAACGCCGCGCTGCTCGCGCGCGCCGGCGTGAAGGTCGTGCTCATGGAGACCGACACGCACAACGCGCGCAACCTGCGCCAGCAGGCGGGCAACGCGGTGTCGTATGGGATGTCGTGGGACCAGGCGCTGCGCGCCGTCACGCTCTCTCCCGCGGAAATGTTCGGCGTGGCGGATCGGTACGGCTCGCTCGAGCCGGGCAAGGTGGCGAACGTGGTCGTGTGGTCGGGCGATCCCTTCGAGTTCACCACCGGGGTGGAGCACGTGTTCATCCGCGGCAAAGAGATTCCGTTGAAGAGCCGGCAGACGGAGCTGTTCGAGCGGTACAAGACCCTGCCCCCCAAGTATTGACCGTCGTCGGTCGCGCGGGCGCGTGCAGTTTGTGCAGTGGTTCGCCGCCCGCACGTGGCATTTTGGTGCGTTGGACGCGCGCCGCGTTGCTCGCGCGCAAGGAACTTGCGGCAGTACGGCAGCGCCGCGCGGGCGCATCGGGCTGAAATCCTAGGGCAGGCGGCACGCGCACGTTGCGCGAGAGTGGCCCATCAGTTGCACCTCTCAATGCGGAACTCGGGGAGGAACGACTGTGGGACGCGCAACGGCGAAGCTCATCTTCACCCTGACGCTGGCAGGGCTGGCGGGAGCCGCCTGCCGCGATTCAGCCGCCCCCATCGGCGGACCCTCCGGCCCGGCGCACCAGCTCGGCTTGCTGACCGGCGATCTCGGCGTCACCACGTCGACGACGGGCGCAGACCTCGATCCCGACGGGTACAGCGTCACCGTCGACGTCCTGCTCCAGAGCAAGTCGATTGCGACCAACGGCAGCGTGCTGTTCACGGACGTGCCGCCGGGCGCCGCCGTCGTCACGCTCTCCGACGTTGCCGGCAACTGCTCGGTCACCACCGGAAACCCGCAGCTCGTCACCGTTCCGATCGGCGGCACCGCAGGCGCGGCATTCTCGATCAACTGCGCGGGGTCGCCTCCCCCTCCGCCGCCGCCACCACCACCACCACCGCCCCCGCCGCCACCGCCGCC
>Ga0209156_10000520_pt1 | contig 32699 bp, 33 predicted proteins | sample GraSoiAngelo_124_FD_185881 | JGI IMG/M metagenome (GOLD analysis project Ga0209156, IMG submission 185881) | Grasslands soil microbial communities from the Angelo Coastal Reserve, California, USA - 14_0927_05_20cm (SPAdes) (version 2) | ecosystem: Environmental > Terrestrial > Soil > Grasslands... | reverse complement strand
TTAGCTCACGCGCTACCGGCCCGAAAATACGAGTCCCGCGCGGATTCAAATCCTTGTCGATGATGACAATCGCGTTGTTATCGAAGCGCAGGAGCGAGCCATCATCGCGTTTTACCGGCTGTTTCGTGCGGACAATAACAGCGCGCACCACCTCGCCTTTTTTCACGGTGCCGGTCGCGCTCGCTTCTTTTACGTTCGCTGTGATCACGTCCCCGATCCGCGCATAAAGCGTGGCTTTCCCGATCACGCCGATCATCGTCGCCATGCGTGCGCCAGTGTTATCAGCCACATCGAGTCTGGAACGAATCTGCACCATAAATTTATTTCCCGACGACTTCGACCAGCCGCCATCGTTTCAATTTGCTGAGCGGCCGCGTTTCCATAATGCGAACAGTGTCGCCGTTCTTCGCTTTGTTCTCTTCGTCGTGCGCGTAAAATTTTCTCTGCTGCTTTACGATCTTTCCGAATTTCGGGTGGGGCACGCGGGTGACGGTGCGGACAACGATCGTCTTATTCATTCCGCTCGAAATCACTTCGCCCACCCGCGTCTTGCGCGAACCGCGCTGAGATTGTGGCGCGGCCGCGCCAGATGATGGCGCGCTTGTCGGTAGCGGTGGTGGAACGGGGCTTGATGGTTCTTCAGCCATAAAACTATTTCGTCTCCTTCGCCCGTTTGGAAAGCACCGTCTCAATCCGGGCCACTTCGCGCCGCAGCAAACGCAGCCGGCTCGGTTGCTCGAGCTGTCCGCTCTGTTGTTGCAACCGCAGATGCAAACTTTCCTGCCGCAGATCGCGCTTCTTCGTCAGAAGCTCGTCCGTGCTCATCTCAATAATTTCTTTAATCTTCATACTTCGTTAGGCGCCGCATGCGCGGAACACAGAATTGTAGTCTGTGCGCCCAGCGGAGTTACACTCCGCTGAACGAGAAGAGCCGCGGATAAAATATCCGTGAGGCCCAAAGGCAGGCTGCCTGTGTTCCGTCTTCGTGAAAAATGACAGGAATTGTTCATCAATTTCATAATCAGGCAGCTACATGGTGACGACTTAAAAACTTCGTCCGCACCGGCAGTTTATCCGCCGCTAATCGCAATGATTCGCGCGCGACCGACTCCGGCACGCCATCGAGCTCAAACAAAATGTTGCCCGGCCGTACCGTTGCCACCCAAAACTCTGGCTGACCTTTGCCTTTTCCCATTCGCGTTTCCGGCGGGCGTGAGGTAACCGATTTGTCGGGAAAAATCCGGATCCACAATTTGCCTTTGCGTTTCATGTTGCGGGTCAACGCCACACGCGCCGCTTCGATCTGAGTATTGGTGATCCAGGCGCGCTCGAGGGTTTGCAATCCGAACTCGCCGAAGTCGATTCGGAGGTTACGCGAAGCTGTTCCCTTGCGGCTTCCCCGCTGGGACTTGCGATACTTCACGCGTTTCGGCATTAACGGCATAACAATTCTCCTTAAAGTTCAGCCGCCGCGGGCGCCGGGGGTGGGGGCGGCGGAGATGCTTGCGCCGGTGTTTCGGCAGGCGCCTCTTCTTTTTTACAAATCCAACATTTCACGCCGATCTTCCCATAGACCGTATTCGCCTCGGCGAATCCGTAGTCGATTCCCGTGCGCAAGGTATGCAACGGCACCTTGCCTTCGCGATACCATTCCGAACGCGAAATCTCAGCGCCGTTCAACCGGCCCGAGCTTCGTAAACGAATTCCGAGCGCGCCAAAATCCATCGCCACCTGCACCGCTTTTTTCATCGCCCGCCGATATGCGATGCGGCGTTCGATTTGCAACGCCACATTTTCCGCGACCAACTGCGCATCCAGCTCCGGCGTTTTGATCTCCTGAATATCGATCTTGATCTGTTTGCCCTGCGCCATCTTCGAAATTTCCTCAGTCATCTTTTCGATTTCAGCGCCCTTCCGTCCGATAACAATTCCGGGACGCGCCGTGAAAATCGTGACCCGAATCGAATTCCACGCCCGTTCGATCACAATTTTCGAAACCGCGGCGAACAGAAGCTTCTTCTTCACGTAATCGCGAATCTCGATGTCGCTGTGCAAAAACCCAGGCATCTCCTGCGGGGATGCGTACCAGCGCGACCGCCAATCGCGGTTCACGCCCAATCGAAATCCAATCGGATTAACTTTTTGTCCCATAAATGTATTTCACCCCCGCAACTCCATCATCCCGAGCAAAAATGCCAGTCCGGCTCGGACCCAGGGATCCCGCCGCGAAACCTTTAAGGTAACTTCCTCGGGATGGAAAACCTGGCCTCGCCGACTGCGTCGGCTGCGTTGCAGCTTCGACCCCGCTTCGCTTCGCTCAGAATGACCGTACATGATTATTTCTTGGCTTTCTTCTTTCCGTGTTTCGCGGGCTTCTCCGCCTTTTCGTGAGCGGATCCATCTTGCGCTTTCGCCTCTCCGGTTTTTTTCCTCGCCGCTTTTTGCGCGGCCTTTCGCGTCTCGCGGGTTTCAATCTTGATTTCGTCCGTCAGCACGATCCGAATGTGGCTGCTCCGTTTCAAAATCCGGCTGCCGCTTCCGCGTGCTCGCGCCATCATCCGCTTCATCGTTGGCCCTTCGCCAACGATGGCTTCTTTCACCACCAAACCGTCTACTTTCAGATTTGCGTTGTTCTCGGCGTTCGCCACCGCGCTCTTCAATGTCTTGTTGATCAGCAGGGCCGCTTTTTTGGGGCTGTACGCGACAACATCAAGCGCTGCCGAAACCGGCAGACCCTGGATCTCGCGCGTGATCTCGCGCGCCTTGAACGGCGAAATCTTCGCGTACTTATATGTCGCTCTAACTTCCATTGCTTCGCAGATGCTAAAATTGTTAAAAGAGTTACCTCGTTAAAACGGAATCTCTTTTTAACCTTGTAATTTTTTTAACCTTTCTAACCTTTCCTCATCTGGAACCTACATCCGGCCGGGCATCGACTTCGAGCCGATCCCCAACCTTAATTTTTTCCTTTCCAGATTCCTGAATGACCGCACCGCAAATCCGTTCCCGGACATCCACCACCCGCAACCTCGCAACCATATCCTCTCCGTGTTTCACACGTAGCGGCATTCCGATTTTCACACCTTCGCGCGCGCCAAAATTACCGACCACAAACGACCACTCTTCCTTCACACTAATGACGCTGCCATCGAGAAGCGATCCATTTTCCGGCTGCGCTTTGGTTGATTTCTCCACCAACGCGTTCATTCCGCGCAATTGCGCTTCCACATCCATTCGCGCCTGCGCATCGCCGCCTTCTGTGGTTTTCAAATAACGCACCATCGTTTCCGACAACTGCATCATTTGATCGCGATATTGATCGCGCTCTTTCTGCGCTAGCTGCAAATCGCTCACCGCAGTCAGCAAACGTTGCTCCAGTTTCGCGCGGTCCTTGCTCGCCGAAGCCAGCCCCAGCGCCTCCATTCGCAATTGCAGATCAGCGAATTTCCGCCGAAACAATTCCGCTTCGGCATTGGATTCCGCCAGACTGGCGGTGAGCGTTTTCACCGTTTCCTGGCTCAACGACAATTGCCGCCGCAATTCTTCTTTCTGCGCCAGCAACGCCCCCGCCGTTACGCTTTCATTTTTGGAATCTGACAAAGAACTGTTTTCCTCTGCCGCCAGCCCTCGAGCCAGCGTTACGCAGCCTACTAAAATCATCACCGCTGATTTCAGATTTAAGATTTCAGATTTGGAAACATGGCGGCTGGGCCGCGACCAATTCAATCTGCAATCCGCAATCTTCAATCTGCAATTCCCATTACTTCGTCACTTTCGCCGTGTGCGAACCGTGTTTCTTAAACACTCGGGTCGGCGAAAATTCGCCGAGCTTGTGACCAACCATGTTTTCGGTCACGAAAACAGATTGAAAAATCTTTCCGTTGTGAACCAGAAACGTGTGGCCGACAAAATCCGGCGTCACCATCGAGCGCCGCGACCAGGTCTTGATCGGTTTCTTTGCGCCCGAGTTGTTCATCTTATCGATCTTCTCCAGAAGATACGATTCGACGAAGGGTCCTTTCTTCAATGATCTAGCCATAAAAGTCAAATTTGTACCAAAGCTGTCATACCTTCTTTTTCCCCCTTCTCCTTTCCAAAATGAACCGATCGCTCGGTTTGTGTTTCGTTCGCGTCTTAAATCCTTTCGCCAGTTGTCCCCATGGGCTCACCGGATGATGCCGTCCTCCACCGCCTTTGGACTTGCCCTGGCCACCGCCCATTGGATGATCGATCGGATTCATCGACATGCCCCGCACGTGCGGACGCCGACCCTGCCAGCGCGTTCGTCCCGCTTTGCCGCTCGTCACATTCATGTGATCGACATTGCCCACTTGACCAATCGTCGCGTAACAGGTCTCGTGAATCCGCCGGATTTCGCCGGAAGGCATTTTTACCAGACCGTAACCGCCTTCACGGTTATTCAATGTCGCCTGTTGGCCAGCGCTACGCGCGATCTGCCCACCGCGTCCCGGTGTCAGCTCAATGTTATGAATGTTGGTGCCGAGCGGAATGGCTGACAGGGGAAGCGCATTTCCCAAATCCGGAGCCGCCTCATTCCCGGACATCACCCGCGCGCCAACCCGCAGACCGTCTGGTGCCAGGATATAACTTAGTTCCCCGTCACTGTATTTAATAAGAGCGATCCGGGCTGAGCGGTTGGGATCGTACTCGACTCCCAGGACTTCCGCTTCTACCCCGCGTTTGCGCCGCTTAAAATCGACCTTGCGATAATGCTGTTTGTGCCCGCCCCCAATGTGGCGTGAAGTCAGCCGGCCAAAATGATTACGGCCGCCGGTCTTTTTCTTCGGCTCGAGCAAACCCTTCGCCGGTCTCGCTTTCGTAATTTCGTCAAAAGCAGGCAGCGACTTGAATCGCAGCGTCGGCGTAAGTGGGCGAAAAGATTTAAGCGCCATAAAACGTTAGACCAAATCGATCTTCTCGCCTTTTTTCAGCGTCACGATCGCTTTCTTCCAATGCGACTTGCGACCGAAGTCGGCACGGCGCTCGCGTTTCTTTTTGCCGGCGTAATTGCAGGTGTTGACGTCCACCACTTTCTTTTGAAAGAGTTTCTCGATCGCCTGTTTAATCTGAATCTTGTTAGCTCGCGGCCGGACACGAAAGACATACTTGTTCTGCTTCTCGCTCAGAAGCGATGATTTTTCCGTCAGCGACGCCGTTTCAATAATGTCGAATGGCTCGTTCATTCTTGTTGCGCCTTGCCGGAGCGGGCGGTTCTTTCAGCTAACTTCGCCAGGGCACCGTCTGTTACTAAAATTTTCTCAAAGGCGAGTAATTGTTCCGTGTTCACATCGCTCGCCGTCGCCAGCTTTACCGGCTTAACGTTGCTCGCCGATCTGCAGGTGTTCTCATCAAATTGATCCGACACGATGAGGATGCGCCGCGCATCAGTCTGTTTTTTGACTAACTGCAGGAAGGCTTTGGTTTTTGCCTCCTTCACCGCGAACTCGCCAATCGTCAGGACATCGCCGGCATTGATTCGTTCGCTCAGCGCCTTCTGAAAGGCGAGCCGACGCACCGACTTGGAAATTTTCTTGGAATAATCGCGCGGCTTCGGTCCAAAGACCACGCCGCCGCCGCGCCAGATGACCGATGATTTGTAGCCGGCACGCGCGCGCCCGGTTCCTTTTTGCCGCCACGGTTTGGCGCCGGACAGATTCACGTCCGCTTTTGTTTTGGTGTTGGCACTGCCGGATCGCCGCGCCGCCCGCATCGCGACCACAACATCATGTACCGCCTGCGTCCCGCGTCCATCGTCTACCAGCGCAATTTTTGCCTCTTTCGCCGCCGCTTTGGTTAAAACTTTCGCGCTCATGATTTTTTGGCGGGCTTCTTGATTGCGGGGCGCACCATCACAAATGAGCCGTTTGATCCGGGCACAGCGCCGCTAACGAGAATTATTTTTTCCGTTTCGCGCACCTGCATCACCTGCAAATTTTGCACCGTTACCCGCTCGTCCCCGAGATGCCCGGGCATGCCCATGTTTTTCCAGATCCGACCCGGAGTAGAACGATTGCCGATCGCGCCGTTTCGCCGATGCGTCTTGGAGCCGTGGGCCGCGCCCTGCCCATGCATGTTATGCTTCTTCATGACCCCCTGAAATCCTTTGCCCTTGGAGCGGCCGATCACATCGACGAAGTCGCCCGCCTGAAATTGTGTCACGTTCAAATTCACTTCGCCCTCGGGCAGGTCAGCCCCGAGCCGAAGCTCGCGGGAAAATCTTTTTGGTTCTACCCCGGCTTTCTTGAACGCGCCGATCTCGGAATTGTTCAGCCGCGATTCCTTCTGCACGCCGAACCCGACTTGCACGGCAGAGTAGCCATCGCGTTCCGCCGTTATCCTGCGAACTAAAACATTATCGCCCGCCGCGATCACGGTTACTGGACGCAGCCTGCCATTGACGTCGTAGACGCTGGTCATGCCAATTTTTTGTCCAAGTAAACCGATGCTCATTTTGAAGGTCTGCGAAAATTCTCAAGCGTTTAAATCTTAATCGTAATATCCACGCCCGCAGGCAAATTTAATTTTTTCAATTCATCCACCGTTTTCGCAGTCGGCTCGATAATGTCGAGCAGACGTTTGTGGGTGCGGATCTCAAATTGATCCATCGATTTTTTATCTACGTGGGGCGAACGATTCACGGTAAACTTTTCAATCAACGTCGGCAGCGGAATCGGTCCGGCTACCCGCGCGCCCGTACGTTTCGCGGTCTCGACAATCTCGACAGCGGATTGATCAAGCATGCGATGATCGAATGCCTTCAAACGAATGCGAATACGCTGGCCGTTCGTCATTTCGTCTCCTTTTGATCAAGGATTGCGCTCACCAAATTCTGCGGCACTTGCTCGAAATGTGACGGCTCCATCGAGTAACTGGAACGGCCTTTGGAAAGCGAGCGGATCGCGGTAGCGTAACCGAACATTTCCGCGAGCGGAACTTCCGCGTTCACGATGGTGAGATTGCCGCGCACCTCGATGCTATCGATACGCGCTCGGCGGCGATTCAAGTCACCAATGATATCGCCCTGATACTCTTCCGGGGTGCTGTTTTCCACTTTCATGATCGGCTCGAGCAAAATCGGCTTGCCCTGTTTGAAACCATCTTTCAGCGCAAAGATCGCCGCCATTTTGAAAGCGAGCTCGTTGGAATCAACTTCGTGATAGCTGCCGTAGACGATATCGACTTCGACATCAATCACCGGGTAACCACCGAGCACCCCGTTGAGCACCGCTTCTTCGATGCCTTTCTTGACCGCGGGAATATATTCGCGCGGAATCACGCCGCCGACGATCTTGTTATCGACCACCAAACCGGTACCTCGGCTAGCCGGACGCACGTCAACTTCCACGTGGCCGTATTGTCCGCGACCGCCGGATTGCTTAATCAATTTCCCGACGCCGTGCGCGCTGCCTGTGATCGTCTCACGATACGCGATCTGTGGTTTGCCTGCATTCGCGTCCACTTTGAACTCACGGAACATGCGATCGCGAATGATTTCCAAATGCAGCTCGCCCATTCCAGCGATGATGGTCTGGCCGGTATCTTCGTGGGTGTAAACGCGGAAAGTGGGATCTTCCTCAGCCAGTCGTTGCAGCGCCACCCCCATTTTTTCCTGGTCCAATTTTGTCTTTGGCTCAATCGCCATTGAAATAACGGGATCAGGGAACGTCGGCGGCTCGAGCAAAATTGGATAGTCTTCGTCGCAAAGGGTGTCGCCTGTCGTGATATTTTTGATCCCGACGATCGCGGCAATGTCGCCGGAATAACAGGTCTCGATGTCTTCGCGTTTGTCCGCCTGAATTTGAATCAAACGTGAAATGCGTTCGCGCTTGTTCGTGCGCGGATTGTAAACCGTGTCGCCTTTTGAAAGCGTGCCGGAATAGACCCGGAAAAAAACTAGTTTTCCGACAAACGGATCACTCCAAAGTTTGAACGCCAGTGAACAAAATTTTCCGTTGTCGTCGGTAGGCGCTTCCATCGGTTCGTGCGTGTCGGGCTCCATGCCTTTGGCGGGCGGAATTTCGAGCGGGCTCGGCAGATAATCGACTACGGCATCAATCAGGTATTGCACGCCGATGTTCTTCAAGGCCGAGCCGCCGATCACCGGCACAAATTTGTTGGCGATAGTTTGGCGACGAATGCCCGCTTTCAACAATTCCGGCGTGACCGGCTTTTCGTGAATGACGGCCTCGGCCACTTCGTCGTCGAGGTTTGAAACCTGTTCGAGCAGAGTGGCGTAAGCCTTGTTTACCGCATCGACATATTCCTCGGGCACGTCTGTCACCTCATATGTCGATCCCAGCTGGTCGCTGTCCGAATAAATGATTGCCTTCTTATTAATGACGTCGAGCTGTCCTTTGAGCTGATCTTCCCTGCCGAGCGGGAGCAAGACCGGCCAGGCGTTGGCGCCCAATTTTTTGTGGATGCTCTGCACCGACATTTCAAAATCGGCCCCGACCCGATCCATCTTATTGATGAAGGCCAGCCGCGGCACATTGTACTTTGTCGCCTGCCGCCAGACGGTTTCGGATTGCGGTTGTACACCCGCGACACCATCAAAAACTGCGATCGCGCCGTCGAGCACGCGAAGAGAACGTTCCACTTCCGCGGTGAAATCAACGTGACCCGGCGTGTCGATGATATTAATGCGTTGCTTGATTCCTTCGAAAGCTTTGTAAACGCCCTCTTCCTTGCGTTGCGCCCAACTACAAGTTGTCGCCGCTGAAGTAATTGTGATCCCGCGCTCGCGCTCCTGCTCCATCCAGTCGGTCACAGTCGTCCCTTCATGCACCTCGCCCATCTTATGGATCATGCCGGTGTAAAATAGGACACGCTCGGTGATCGTGGTCTTGCCCGCGTCGATGTGGGCGGCAATGCCGATGTTGCGTGTTCGCTCGAGCGGGAATTTACGCTCCGGCGAATTGGGGTTCGCCGAAGCTGGCTTCTTTTCCATTGTCGCCGTCGCCATAAAATTACCAGCGGAAATGCGCAAAAGCGCGGTTCGCTTGCGCCATTTTGTGCGTGTCTTCGCGTTTCTTGATCGCGTTGCCCTGACCGGCCGCGGCGTCCTTGATTTCTTGGGCGAGAGAATGGGCCATCGGCTGGCCCCGGCGATTATCGGCGTATTGCACGATCCAACGCATGGCGAGCGAGATTTGCCGCGCCGGCGCAACTTCCATCGGCACCTGATAGGTCGCGCCCCCCACCCGCCGTGACTTCACTTCCAGGCGAGGTCGCACATTCTCCAGCGCCTTGTTTAAAATTTCGAGCGGATCGACCGAGTCGGAGCCTTCGCGCGATTTATCGATCGCAGTGTAAACAATCCGTTCCGCCAGTGATTTTTTGCCGCGTTTCATCACCGTGGAAATCAAACGCGCCACCGCCGGACTGCCGTAGCGCGAGTCCACCTTCTCTTCTTTTTTGTAAACTTTGCGCCGGCGCGACATGATTACTTCTTCGCCTCCGCTTTAGGTGCACTCCCCTTGGCTTCACCACCACCGCCGGCCTTTGGACGTTTCGCGCCATATTTGGAACGGCTCCGGCGCCGTCCGTCAACCCCTAGGGAATCGAGCGTCCCCCGGACAATATGGTAGCGCACACCCGGCAAATCCTTCACCCGGCCACCGCGCACCAGCACGATCGAATGTTCCTGTAAATTGTGGCCCTCGCCCGGAATGTAAGCGATCACTTCCTGGCCGTTGGTCAGCCGCACTTTCGCCACTTTGCGCAGGGCAGAATTCGGCTTCTTCGGCGTCCGCGTCATTACCTGAACACAGACCCCGCGCCGCTGCGGACAATCGGTCAAAGCCGGTGATTTCGATTTCACCGACACTTTCCGTCGTCCTTTTCGCACAAGTTGGTTGATCGTTGGCATTTCCAGTCCAAAAAAGGCCGCCGCGACGATTAAGTTTTGGCGACAAAAAAACCGCTCAGGCCGTGAACCCCTGCTCACGCCACTGATGCGGAGAGGCGCAATATAGGAACCTTTCCCGAGGCTGCAAAGAATTTTTTCGCGTGATCCGCCTCGCGCGGATATCGCTGTCCCGCTTGGGAAGCGTACGCGTTTCGCGTGTCTGGCGATTGCGTCTCGCAATCGCGAACTTTCGTCCTAACTCCCACCCAATTCTGGAATCTACTTCAGAGAAGCTTGTTTCGTCGTGACGCCGAAACCAACACGCATGACGCGTGCGCTACCCAGGTCGACCTGCGCAAGCATAGCGAGCGGCGGACGACCCTTTCACAACCCCAAATTTTTTGGGCAAAAATTCGCTTGACTCCGTGGCTATGTTTCTCTAGTTTCTGTTTAGACAGAAATAACAGATGCACAAGAATACTCTCTCGCGCGTTGCGCAAAAATTCGTCCTCCATTGGGGCGAAATGGGGACGCGCTGGGGCATTAATCGCACCGTTGCCCAAATCCACGCCCTCCTTTTCCTTTCCCCGCGGCCACTGCCGGCGGAGGAGATCGCTGCCACCCTCGCAATCGCCCGCTCCAACGTCAGCAACAGCCTCCACGAACTGCAAAACTGGGGGATTGTGCGCGTCGTTCACGTTCTCGGTGACCGGCGCGACCATTTCGAATCGATGAAAGATGTTTTTGCCATGTTCCGGGTAATCACCCACGAGCGAAAAAAGCGCGAGATCGATCCTACCCTTCAGGTTTTACAACAATGCATTGCTGAGGCTGGTAAATCCAAATCGGCGGACCACTACACCTGGGAACGACTGACTGATTTGTTGCAATTTTTTGAGCTGGCTGAGACCGCCTACCTCCAATTGGAGAAACTGCCAAGCGCGGCCTTGCTTAAACTGGCAAAGATGGGGGACAAAACCTTGCGCTTGCTGGGCATGGCAAAACGATGACAAAATTTTTTGGCGGATGAATTCTGAACTGACAGAAACGACTGATATTAAGGAAGAGCGATCCGTAGATCAGACCGGCTTGGAAACCGCCCCTCCTTGTGGCGGTTCGTTTCGCGGCTGGATTTTATACGATGGCGCTTGCCGCTCTTGCACCGCCTCCGCCAGACGATTCGATAAGATTTTTCGCCGTCGCGGTTTCCTTTTCCTCCCGCTGCAAACAAACTGGGTAATAAAGCGGCTCGCACTCGAGCCTGGCGCACATTTGGAAGAGATGTGCGTCTTGACCAGCGACGGCCGCGACATCGGCGGTGCGGATGCCGTGATTTTCCTTGCCCGCCAAATCTGGTGGACCCGGCCTTTTGCTGTACTGGCGCGCATGTCTGGGATGCACAGACTCCTGGATCGAGGCTATCGTTGGATCGCTGCCCACCGCGGTTGCAACCACCTCGCCTGCGACGTCAAACGCCGGCGGCTTAAAAAAACGGCGGTCTGGAGACCGCCGCTTCTTGAGTCATTGGGGCGGTGGATGGCACTCATTCTCTTTCCATTTCTTGCGCTTATCGCGCGCAATCGCGTCGCGCCCTGGCAATTCATGTGGCTGATGGCCGGCGCAATTTTTCTCGGCTGCAAATGGCTTACTTTCTCGCGCGCGCGGAGAGAGATCGTCCATTTCCGGATTGGTCGCGCTCTCGCTTATTTCCTTCTTTGGCCGGGAATGGACGCGGAAAAATTTCTACACCGGCCCGCGCACAAAAACTTGACGGCTTTAAGCCGTCAAGTTTTAAATCTGCCGAAGTCTGACTCTGGCGAAACACCAAACAAGACGTTCGTCCTGACCGCGAACGAAGAGCGGTGCGGGAGAATGTCAGGCAGGGCGGGCAGCCTATGGCTCGGAGTATCCGACGACTCGGAGAGAATACCGGTTCTCCCTTTTGTGTCTTCGATAGCAGAGAAATGGCTGCCCCCACATCTTTGCGTAAACTCGACGGCTTTAAGCCGTCAAGTTTTCGCGTTCCCATTTCTTGCTTCGATGGCGAGGATTTTTCTGGGAGCGGTTGTCTTGTTTGGTGTCGCGCGCTTCGCAAATCACTCACTCCTCACCGGTTGGATTGGAATGATTGGCCTCGTTCTGATTTTGCATTTCGGATTGTTTCATCTTCTCGCAATCGCATGGCGGGCCGCCGGACTAGACGCCGAGCCGATCATGAAAGCGCCGCTGAGTTCGAAATCCGTCAGCGAATTTTGGGGGCGTCGCTGGAATGGTGCTTTCAACCGACTCGCGCTCGATTTCGTATTTCGTCCCCTCGCCAGCCGGTGTGGAACAAGGCTCGCAACACTGGCTGCGTTTCTTGTTTCAGGCTTAATCCACGAGCTGGTGATCTCGTTGCCAGCCAGCGCGGGTTACGGCTTGCCTACAGCATATTTTCTTTTGCAGGGCATCGGAATTCTCACTGAGCGTGCGCTGCCGCAAATCCGCGGTCAGATCTTCACGATTGTAATTATAGCAGTCCCGGCGTTCTGGCTTTTCCATCCACCGTTCGTTCGCAATGTCATTCTGCCGTTCATGAAAGCGATTGGCGCCCTATGAAATTGCTTCTTCAATCCGCCGCGGCATTTCAGCTATTAATCCTGATTGCCAGCGCGTTGACCCCACGCGTTTTGGATTGGCGAACAAATCTCGCCGTGCTCCATCCATTGCTGCGCAAACTTTTCTGGGTTTACGGCGCGTACATCGTGATGGTAATCATCGCGTTTTCCTCCTTCACCTTTTGGCACGCCGAGGCGATGGCCACACACGAACCAGTGGCGCGATCGCTCTGCGTTTTCATCGCGATTTTCTGGGGCGCACGATTGTTCGTGCAATTCGCCATCTTTGATCCGCGGCCATTTCTCACGAACTGGTTTTACCGGCTCGGTTATCACGCGCTCACCATCATCTTCGCCTTTCTATTATTCGTGTACGGGAAGGCGGCAATATGAAGCCACGCATCGTTCTAGCCGGTGGCAGCGGGTTCATCGGACAATCTCTTTCGCCCTTTCTCCTTTCGAAAAATTACGAACTGATCGTGCTCACTCGCGCAGAATCGGATCATCGCGGCGCTGTCCGCAATGTACACTGGGACGGCAAAACCCTGGATGATTGGCTTGAATTCGTTAACGGCGCCTTCGCGGTGGTGAATTTGACCGGTCGCAGCATCAATTGCCGCCACACGCCCGAAAATCGACGCGAGATCATCGATTCGCGTGTCAATTCGGTGCGGGTGCTTGGCCAGGCGATCGCGCGATGCGCGCAACCGCCGAAGGCCTTTGTCCAGATCGCGGGCGTCGGGATTTACGGCGATAAAGGCAAACGCATTTGCGACGAGACCGCATCGCCCGGCGATGATTTCGTGACAAAGGTCTGTGAAAAATGGGAAGCGGCGTTCGATTCTGTTGACGCACCCAACACGCGCAAAGTTTTGTTGCGGCTGGGTGTCGTGCTTGGCCCGAGCGGTGGTTTTCTCGAGCTGCTGAGCAAACTGACCCGCTGGTTCCTGGGCGGGCATGTCGGCAGTGGGCGACAATACATCAGTTGGATTCATATTGCCGACCTTTCGCGGATGATATCGGCGAGCATCGAGAACGAGGAACTCACCGGTGTGTTCAATGTTACCTCGCCGAACCCGGTCACCAACGCTGAACTCATGCGCGAATTACGGCGCGCACTACATCGGCCATGGAGTCCGCCCGTTCCGGAATTCGCCGCCCGCATTGGCTCGTGGTTGATGGGCACCGAAGCGAATCTAGCTCTCGTTAGTCAACGCTGCATACCGAAACGGTTTCTGGAAAAAGGGTTCAGCTTCATGTTCCCGGAACTGCGATCGGCGCTCGCCAACGTTTATCCAAATCAATGAACCCAAACTGTCATCCTGAGCGGAGCGACGCGAAGTCGAAGGATCCCGTAGAAGTTATCTTAAAGGTAACATGGCGGGATCCCCCGGTCCGAGCCGGACTGGCATTTTCGCTCGGGATGACAGGGGTTGCTAAATGAATCTTTCACACTTCCTCTCTCTCGATCTTTCCCTCCGCGCCGCAGCACTCACGCAGTTGGCCGTCGCAATACTGAATTTGTTTCTGGTTCGGATTATGAAATGGAAACCCGATCTCGACCGCGCGCCGCTCCTTGTCCGCGAAGTCTTCCGCATTCACATCGTTTTCATTTCCATTACTTTGTCGATCTTCGCCGTGCTGACCTGGCGTTTCGCCCATGAAATCGCCAGCGCGGCCAGTCCGCTGGCGATTTGGTTCGCGGTAGCGATCGGATTGTTCTGGCTCGCGCGCTCAGCCATGCAATGGCTGCACTACAGCGCAAGTCTTTGGCGGGGCGATGCGCTGCGAACCGTAATTCATTGGGCGCTTTTTCTCGGTTACGGCGCAATGGCAACCGTATATCTCACGTCTGCCTTTTGGAGAAATGGATGAACGCGGCTCGTGGCGCAGCAGGATGTCGCTCTACCAAAAGTCTCGCAATCAACGAATTGGTAGGGCGAGACCTCGCCGAGCCGGCAGGGAATGGTATTTCGCCATCGAATTTCGCCATTTCCGGCACGAGCGAAATTGCCAAACGTCATTTGTTGTCGATCCGCGGTGAGCCACTCTTCCTCGCGAATTGGGAAAATCTCATCTTCATTCATTACGAGACCGATCCGCAGGAATTGCAACGTTGCGTTCCCTACGATCTCGACTGCTACCACGGGCGTGCGTTTGTCAGCCTCGTTGCATTCACGATGCATGGAATGCGGCCACGATTTGGTGGCAGAATCGGCGAGTTGCTTTTGAGACCGATTGCGACCCATGATTTCCTAAATGTTCGCACCTACGTCCGGCACAAAGGCGAACCGGGAATTTATTTCATGCGCGAATGGCTTTCGAGCCGGATCGCGGCATGCCTAGGGCCGTGGAGCTTCGGATTGCCATATCGATTTGGAAGGATCGATTACCAGCCTTCGACAGGCTGCGGGTCGGCAGGTGATCATGAGCGGCGGGGGAAAGTTGAAGCGGACGCACGTTCATTCCATTTTTGCGCCACCTTCGAGGCAAATGATCTCGGTATCTGCACGTCGGAATCCCTCGACGAATTTTTACTCGAGCGTTACACCGCTTTCACGCAATTCCGGAAGTGTCGCCGGTTCTTTCGCATCTGGCATGAACCATGGCAGCAAGTTCCTGCGAAGATCCAAATCGCGACTGATGATTTGATTCACTCTACCGGACGATGGTGGCGGGACGCACGTTGCATCGGAGGAAATTACTCGCCCGGGGTGAATGTCTGGATGGGCTGGCCGCATGCAATCGACAATTCCGATCGCCACAGCGTCACGTCGGGCGAGGCATTAATTTTATGAATACGAAATTACGCACCATCAAAATCACCTCACGAACCGCGCTCGGGCTGGTCTGGTTTTATGAGGGCCTCTTGCCAAAGATTTTGTTCCTGCGCCCGGATGAAGTCGGCCTGGTGCAGGCGTCCCATCTGGTATGGCGAACACCGCAGTTGACCCTGCAAATTCTCGGCGTCGCGCAAATGCTGGTCGGCGTGTGGCTGATCACCGGATTTGCGGAACGTGCTGCGGTGTTTATCGCGACATCATGGATGTTGATCTTGATCGCGCTGGTGGCGTCCGGAAATCCGTCGATGATGATCGATCCTTACGGCGCACTGGTGAAAGATCTTTGCTTGATCGCATGCGCGATTACGGTGTGGACTCTCGCGCCGCGCCCATCTCCCTCTGCGTAGCACACACGTCCGGCGTGAAATCGCCAGTCCGGCTCGGACCGATCGCCTCCCGCGATCGCAAGCTTTCGTTTTGTGAGATCGCTTTCCGACCTTATGCGTTAAACGACGGCGCGATTGTGCTGCCTTATTTCGACAGCGAATTCAAGTATCAGCCAGAGAGCGACGAATTGGGTCAGAAGCGTCGCGTACATTTGCACGGTGATGTAGCGATGAACTTCGAGCGAATTGACAATCGCCACCTCCAGACAACTGGCGGCATTGTATGCCCAACCAAACAACACTAAGACTGCCAGCCGCCTCAAACGTCGCCAGCGAGGTCGCAAAAAAATGATTGCGCTTAAAATTAGCGTGAGCAAAACGATCGGCAAATAGCTGACCGCGAGATCGGTCAGTGCCTTCCGAAGGAGGCCCGCCTGTTTGGTAGCGGGAGCGTTGTGTGCCAGCGACTTCGTCCGTTGCATAAAATCTGCCAATATCGGGAGTGATGGCGCGATTTTGCGATACTCCTCCAAATCAAGCGAATTAACGGCTCGCTCGTAGACCTCACTCAGCGGCCAAATTTTCATCGGCGTGTAGGCAGGGCAATTCGGGAAATAATAAATTGAAAATTGACGCGCGACTTTCTGGAGTGCCCGAAGTGGTCGGCGCTGCCAGGTTCGCCAATAATAAAAGCGGAAGAACGCGCACCGCGCCGGCAGATTATTGCCGAATTCTCGGCTCAATTGCGCCACGATGGAACCTGGGTCGAACCACAAGTATTCGGGATCAAAATTGAGCAATGCATAATGTCCGGGGTACTTCATCCGAGATTTTGTGATCTCGCTGTTTAGTGCGGTGTAAACACGCTCAAGCCATTCTCTGGAATAGGGAAGGCGGGCGTTCTCCTTGAGGTCCTCGGTCATTTGGTCGCGGATCAGATCCGCGTGAATAACGAAGAGCATTGTTGGCACAAAAGTCTGGCTCGCCTCGTCCTCGCGGCTGAGAATTTGCTCCGGCCACAGCACGACCGACGCAATCAACGCCGTAGCGAAGCCGAGCGCGATTTTTTGCCGCCACCAATTTTGTCGCAGAAAGAAGGCAGCGACAGGCACCATTACGACGATAGCGGGAAACCAAAAGCTTGGTTTCGCTGATGCCAGCAACAGTGAAGTCAACACAGTTGCGCTTGCGCAGACGACTGCGCCGGCTCGCCGGTGCAACAAGAATGAGTAGCTGATGAACTGAACCGCAAAATAGAGATTAATACTGATCAAAAACGCGCAGACGCCTTCGGGCCGAAGCTGCGTCTCAATTCGAGTAGTATCACTGGCGAGAAGATAAATCGCGGTGCCGACTAACCCGAGTGCATCATAAAGCGAAGGATTGACACACGGGTTTGGGACAAAGGCACGGAGACGTCGCCAGGTGAGCAATAAAAAACCGCCCGCCGCCATCCCAAGTAAATGTTGTACGATCGCGATCGCCCGAAAATCTCCGAAACAGCGCAACACAAAATAGAGAAAACCGGGATACAAAAAATTTCGGGCCTGGCTATGACCAAATTCGGCGCCGGTCAGTTTGCGCAGAGCGGGCGAGAGATAGCCCCAGGTATCGGGATCGGCAATTGGATCGAGGGGAAGCGCAAAGCGTTGCCAAACCGCCCACGCAAAGACAAAGACGAGGGCAATCCAATAACAAATTCGCCAAAACGAATCGGTTCTCAGGCGAGACGATTGCCTGCTGGCGAACTGGGCGATCATCTTTCCAAGTGCGGCAAATGTTGAACTAGCGGCAAAATGACAAAGCGCGTGCCGGTCGATTGCGGTAGTTTGACCTGCAGCACGGGAAAATTTACCAAAGGCTCGCGAAAAATTACGGCTCAAACCCTAGCTCCCTGGCTCAGATGCATCCTGCAGCCTGCGTTGCCACATTTGGATGACCATCTCGAGGACGAACCAAAAACCAAGAAGCTGTGCCAAAAGAGTAGAATACATTTGCACAGTCATGTAACGGCGAAGGTCAAGGGAACTGATGATTGCCACTTCGAGGCAGCAGATTGCGTTGAATGCAAACATGAACACAACCACGGTCGCGATGAAGCGCAGCTGTCCCCAGCGCCCGGAATTCACCGCGACGATCAGGGCAAGAACGAGAGCGATGACAAGCCAGGTCGAATAGCCTATCGATATCAGAAAAACGGCAATCGGAATTATCGGAAAGAATAGAGGCTGTTGAAAGCGCAACTCGCGCTGGGAAAGCTCTTGCGTCCGGGTCATGAAATCCACGGCTGGAGGATAAGCGGTCCAGACTTTGCGACAGATTGGATTACTCAGAGAAGCGATACTATCTCGATATGCGCCGCCGAGCTTTTTGGTTATAGCAGGGTCGTAGGCTCGGCAGTACGGCAGATAAAACCTTAGCATTTGCCGCGCGACCTTTTTGACAACCTTTTGCGGCCGTTTCTGCCAGATCCGCCGGTAATAAAAGTAATAAAATGCACAAACCCCTGCAACATCACCACGAAATTCGCGACGAGTTTGAGCCGCGATTGAATTGGGATCGTGCATGAGGAAATCAGGATCAAACCCTAACGAATGGTAGGCGTACTGCCGGCCCACATGCGATTTTGTAATCTCGGCGTTCAACGCAAGGTAGAGACGTTCGAGTCGATCACGCGAATACGGCAGACTGACATTCTTTGCCAAATCGTCTGCCAATTGATCTCGGATCAGTTGGGCATGAATTACGAAAAGCGTGGTCGGCAAAAACGTCCGGCTCATTTCGTCGTTCCGGCTGAGAAAATATTCCGGCAACGAAAGGACAGCAGCACTAAGGGCGAGCCCGAGAGAAAACAAAACCTTTTCCAACCACCAACGGCTCCGCCCAAATAGGGCAGCGACTGGCGAGAGCACAAAAAGCGAAGCGAAAGCAAAACTGGGTTTGATCGACGCGAGAAAAATCGCGGTGAAAGAGAGGGCGATTCCGTATGCAACGGAGGCGGTGCGCCGGTGCTCCAGGAAAAAACAGGTAAGAAATTGGACCAGAAAATAAAGAGTCACGCTCAGAACGAACGCGCAGATGCCCTCGGGCCGAATTTCTTGCTCGAAAGTAACCGTCTGCCACTGGAGAAGAAAGAGAGCGGCCCCACCCAATCCCAGCAGATTATGACCAACGGGACCGATCCGCGGATTTGGCACGAAAACGCGTGCCCGTTTCCACGTGAGTAAAAAAACTGCACCGGCCAAGAGTCCGAGGAAATGTTGCGCGATCGTAATCGCGCGAAAGCTCCCAAAAACGCGGAGAAGCAAGAAGAGGAAAGCGGGATAAACGAAATTGCGGCCGTTGGTGTGACCGAATCCGGCACCGGTCAACTTTCGTAGCGCGGGCGAGAGATAACCCCAGGTATCGGGGTCGGCAATTGGATCGAGCGGGAGGCTAAAGCGTTGCCAAACCGCCCAGGCAAAAACGAGTGCAAGGGCAGTCCAAGAACAGGCCCGCCAAAGCGGCCCTGTTCTCAGGTGGGACGATTGATTGCTTGCGAGCGGTGCGATCATTTCCAAGGTTCAGCCAATGTTTGAAGTAAGCGCGACGGATAAAAGCACAAAAGCGCGCTCTGGGCGGCTCAAAACTGGACACGGTCTGATCGAAACGCCGGCGTTCATGCCGGTAGGAACCCAGGGCAGTGTCAAAGCCGTTAGCTCGCGAGAGTTGCGCGAACTCAACGCGCAAATCGTTCTCGGAAATACTTATCACTTGTTTGTTCGACCAGGGCTCGATGTGATTCGGCACTTTGGTGGATTGCATAGCTTTATGAACTGGAATGGACCGATTCTGACTGATAGCGGCGGTTACCAGATTTTTTCGCTGGCGAAGCTGCGCAAAATCACGGAGGAGGGCGTGCATTTCCAAAATCACGTTGATGGGACGCCGGCTTTTATTTCGCCGGAGATCGCGATGGAAATTCAGACCGCGCTCGGCAGCGATATTGCGGTGGTGTTGGATGAATGTCCGCCGTGGCCGTGTGATTATGATTATGCCGCGCGAAGTTTGGAGTTAACGGTAAGATGGGCGAGACGGTGTAAAGTTGTAGCTGCCGCTGTCTCAGCGGCAGAACCGGATCGTCCTGCTTCACTCAGTCATCCCCAGCAAAGTCGAGAGATTCAGATGCGAAAGGTACCGGTAGCGCCACGGGATTCCTCGACTCCGCTCCGCTCCGCTCGGAATGACCAATTAGTGTTCGGCATCGTCCAGGGCGCGACATTTCAGGAATTACGTAAACGGAGTGCGCAGGCGCTCATTGAAATCGGATTCGATGGTTATGCCATCGGCGGCGTAAGCGTGGGCGAACCGGAGGAGGAAATGATGCGCGCGGTGGAATCGAGCGCGTTATTTTTGCCGGAAAACAAACCGCGTTACGCGATGGGGCTGGGCACACCGCCGCAATTGCTCGAGTTAATTGCGCGCGGAATGGACATGTTCGATTGCGTGTTGCCGACCCGACTCGCACGCAATGGGACCGCTTTTACGGCGGTCGGCACGCTTAATCTGAAGAACGCTGAGTTCGCGCGCGACAAAAATCCAATCGAGCAAGGTTGTACTTGTCCGGCCTGCCAGGAGTACACCCGCGGTTATATCCGTCATCTTATCAAAGCCGAAGAAATTCTCGGGCTGCGCTTAATCACGCTGCACAACTTACATTTCTATCTCGACCTGATGCGACAGGCGCGCGCCACCATCGAAAATGGAACTTTTAATGAATTCCGGTCTAACTTCGTTGCCAATTACAAAGGCCGGGGCTTCGATCTTACGCCATCGTGATCGACTGGACTCTCCCGTCAATCGCTTTACCCATCAACGGACATGCGCTGCATAGTAACGCGGGGAGGGTATTTTGTTGATCACCCAGGGCAGTGGGCCGTGCAGGCTGGTGTAGAAACCCGCGCCCGTTCCGTAGCGAAACGTACTGACCAGCGGAATCGCGCTAAAGGTCGATTCACTCCGCGTTACCACCGTCTGAGTCGAAAGTTGTGCAATATTCGTGTCGCTGAACAGCCCTATGAGAAGACCTCCCTGAGCCGCCTGCGGGGTTTTGCGGTCAAAAGGTTTCGCCCCCCATTGCTCCATATAATATTGAAAGCCACCATGTCCTTGAACCCAAACTTTGCCGAGTTCGCCTCGGTAACGTTCTTCAAACAACCGAGCGGCCGCCCGCGCGCAATTAGCCTCACTACAATCGGCAATTGTGACCAAAATCGATACTCCTGCGGCAGCGAGAAGGGGGGCAAATTTTAGGGCACCGAGGTTTTGGAAACTTCTCAGATGCCGGACGACTAAGATGGCCGCGGCCGGGGCCATTGGCAGAAATGTGCGCGCAGTAATCGACCAATTGAAGAATGCGGCGAAACAAAACGTGCCCCCGACCCACAGAAACAACAACACTGCATCTGCGCTTTTTTTTTGCACAAGATCGATCGCCGCCAGGGCTAGAATGCCAGCCGCAACCGTGGCAAAGAGGCCGCCCTCGAGCCAAATGGCAGTTTTGCTGGTTTCCAGATGAAGACCCCGCACCACAAAAAAATAAGACGCAGCAGTAAAGGCAAGGTAACCAACTGCCGCAAGCAGGCAGAATTTTCTACTTGAAAATGGCGCAAAAAATAGCGTGCTGATCAGACATCCACCACCAAACGTCAGGCCAGTCAGCAACTGGGCGAGATGCGACGGCCGTGTTATCGATGAGACGGTGGAAGAGATGATCATTGCTTCGCTAAAAAGCCCATGACCGTAGGTTTCGTCCGTCAGGGTTTCGTAAGTGAAAAGGACGGCCAGGGGAAGCAACAGGACTATAAGTTGCATCGTAAACTGTCGATCTCGTGCCAGCGTGTAGGCAGCAAGTAAGGGGACGAGACTAATTCCAAAATACTTCGTTAGGGTAGCGGCAGAAATTAACCCTGCCGAAATCAGCAAACGCCACGATTGTTGTCGACCCAGACCGGCAAACCAGAATTCCAGCGCCCACAGCCAAAGCGCCAGCATCATCACGTCACACATCACACTGGTCGCCGAAACAAGAAATACGGGGGTGAAGATTGTGACCAGCGCAGCGATGAACGGCTCGCGACTGAAGCGGCGTGCGAGTACAAACGTTCCCAAGACCGACAATACGGCCCAAAAGAAAAAGGCGGAATGCAGCGCCAGTTCGCTCCAACCGAAGAGGCTTGCGACGGCCGCGATATAGTACGAACAAAGCGGCGGATTTTGCATGACCAACGACATTGGTTGCGTAAACGAAGACCAGTTCACATCGAAGCCGTAGGGATTGAGTGGATGCTTGGCGATTTGCTGGGCCATCCAAAGGAAAAGCGGATCGTCCGCATTAAAGGCTTTATTGAGGAATGGCGCGAGCGCAGCAGCGGCGATTAGCGTTAATAAAGCCTGCGGCTTGTATGAGCTGTCCATGATTAAATGCGGATGCCGTCCTTAGAATCCTCTCGCGGCCGTGGTGTCAAATATCGAATTTTAAAGGCAAAGCCTAGCCGCCAGCGGAGAAGATTCCCGGGCTGTGTTTAATCACGGGCGCAATGTCTATTTCTATCTCGACCTGACGGAAGGGGGCGGTGAATTAATTGCAACGATTCGATTCCCTTCTGAAAATTTGAGTGGTGATAGTCGCAAGCTTCGTCCTCCAACTAAAAAATTGCAGGCGGCGCGAGTAAGATTAAGCTCGGATTCCTCTCTACTACGTGATGATTTTACTCACGCTCTTAGCTCAAACACAGACCGGCCCGCCCGGCAGCGCCGCCAGTCCCGGCGGCGGATTCAATCTTTTTGTCCCGCTCATCTTTGTTCTGATCATCTTCTATTTTATTGGGATTCGTCCGCAGGCGCGCCGGCAGAAAGAACAGCAAAAATTAATCAGTGCGCTCAAAACCGGCGATCGCGTCGTAACCAGTTCCGGCATTCACGGTCTTATTGCCAATGTGAAAGATTCCACCGTGATCGTAAAAGTTGCCGATAACGTGAAGATCGAGATGGAAAAGTCGGCCATCGCGAGTGTCGCGAAACCAGCGGAGTGAGGGAGTGTTGGAGTAATGGAGTCTCTGATTTGCCGATGACCGCCAAGATCGACAATCCGCAATCAGCAAGCAGCAATCGGCAATTGGAATGAGTCCCGCGTTCACGTTTTTCATCGGGCTGTTGTTGCTCATCCTTTTCGGCTGGTATTTTGCCACTGATTACGGGCTACGAAAACGGCTCATTGCTACCCTGCTGGCGGCAATGTTAGTCGCATTCAGTATCGCCACGATTTGGCCACCGGACAAAAAGATCGCCCTCGGCCTCGACATCAAGGGCGGCACTTCGTTTCTGATCAAGCTCCAGCAAGTCGACAAGGACAAGCCGATCACGCCGGGTTTGCTCGACCAAGCCGTCGAGGTGATCCGCAAGCGCGTCGATTATTTCGGGGCCGGCGAACCGATCATCAGCCCGGTCGGCCAGGACCGAATCCTGGTCCAGATTCCGGGGCTCGATACCGCAAAGATTCAGGAGGCGCGCGAACAACTTTCAAAAGTAGCCAAGCTCGAATTCCGCCTGGTTTATCCGGATAACGGCGAACGGCTCGCTGCAATCGACAAAGGAACCGAGGTAGTACCGCCGGAATACAAAATCGAGAATTATAAACACGCGGCCGAAGATAACGAGAAAACGACGACTGAGCGTTTGCTGGTGAAAAAGAAAGCCGATCTCGGAGGTGATCGCGTGAGCGGATCGAACGCCTACTACGGTAACGAAGGCTGGACCGTGCAGTTGAAGTTCGATAGTGAAGGCGCGAAAAAATTCGGCCAAATCACCGAGCAATACAAAGGCCATCGGTTTGCCATTGTTCTGGACGGCATCATCCAGTCCGCGCCCGTCATTCGCGACGCTATTTACGGCGGCGACGCGGTGATAACCGGGCATTTTGCCGAAAAAGAAGCGCGCGGTCTTGCCAGTGTTCTGGAGAATCCATTGCAAACGCCAGTGAGCATCGAGGAGGAACGCAGCGTATCGCCGACGCTTGGAGCAGATTCGATTCGCGCCAGCATTCTGGCCGGCCTCGTCGGTCTGGCTATTACGCTGGTGTGCGTCGCGATTTATTACCGGTTTGCCGGCATCATCGCCTGCCTGGCGCTGCTGGTGAATATCGTGTTGCTCATCGGCGCGCTGACCATGTTCCGCTTCGTTCTGACGTTGCCCGGCATTGCCGGAATTATTTTGACGATCGGTCTCGCGGTCGACGCCAGCGTTTTAGTTTATGAACGCTTGCGTGAAGAACTCGCGCTTGGCAAATCGCTCAAGATTGCGGTCCAGGCAGCTTACGAAAAGGCATTCAGCTCAATCTTTGATGCCAATGTAACCACGTTGATCACCGCGGTCATTCTCTTTTGGAAAGCAAGCGGCCCGGTCAAAGGCTTTGCCATCTCCCTTACGCTCGGAATTTTGGCGTCGCTTTTCACCGCCCTCATCGTTGGGCGCAACATCTTTGAATTCTTCATTGAGACCGGCCGCTTGAAAAAGATTTCGATGCTGCATCTCATTTCCTCGCAGAACATCAACTTCCTGGGTAAAGGTTTTCTCGCCTGCATGTGCTCGCTCGCCCTCATCGTGGCGGGTGCGACCTCCTTTTATCTTCGGGGCGAGAAGAACTTCGGCGTCGATTTCCGCGGCGGCGACTTGATTACCCTGAGCTCACCACAGGCGATCGATGTCGGGAAAGTGCGGACGGCGTTGCAACCAATCAATCTGGCGGACGCGGCGATCCAGGAATCGAACCAGGGCGGGAAATATTACATCACCGTGCGCACGCCTTTGCACACCAGCGACACGGTCGAAAAACAAATCATGACCGCTATGGCGCAGGCCCAGTTTAAAGTGGAAGGCGCGGAACGGGTCGGCGCACTCGTCGGTGGTGAGCTGGCGCGCAGCTCCCTTGTTGCGCTTGGGCTCGGTATTCTCGGCATCTTGATTTTTGTGACCCTTCGCTTCGAGCTTTCCTTCGCTGTGGGCGCGATTGTCGCGCTGTTGCACGACGTCTTGATCACGGTTGGTATGTTTTCGCTGCTGCACCGCGAGCTAACCCTCACCATGGTTGGTGCTGTGCTTACCATCGCCGGCTATTCCATTAACGATACCATCGTTGTTTACGATCGGATTCGCGAAGGGTTGGCCAGCGGCCGCAAAGGTTCGATTGAACAGATCATGAACGAAAGCATCAATCAGACGCTGAGCCGGACTATTCTTACCAGCACCGTCACGTTGATCCCGATTCTGTGTCTTTTCTTGTTCGGCGGCGCGGTCCTGCGCGATTTCTCCCTGGCTATCATCATCGGGGTAGCCGTCGGGACCTACTCCTCCATCTTCATTGCCTCGCCCATTGTCCTTTGGTGGACTCGCGCCCGCGGCGGGAGCAAAACCAGCCTCCAACGCGAAATCACTTCCAAACAAACCAAGCCGGCGACCGCGAGCTAGCTTTGGCGACTGAATTTCCTTCGTGGGCGGCCTAAGGCCTTCCCAGACGCCATTTGACGGGGCGTAGACGGCCGGAGTAAATTACTTTTGCCCAGGGTCGGAATGGGGCGAATTCTTCGGAATCGAGGTGAATTGATGCCAGAAGTCATTGTTCGAAAAGGCGAACCAGTGGATCGCGCGCTCAAGCGGCTGAAAAGCAAGCTGGACGCGGAAGGCATCCTCGATGAAGTGCGACGCTTGCGCGCGTTTGAAACACCGAATCAAAAGAGCAGGCGTAAAGCCAAAGCCAATGCCAAACGCGGCCGCACCAAGTTTCGGTTTAATCCAAACGGCTAGCGGAGGGGCGGGAATACAGGGCTAGAGCACTGTGTGACGCACAGGCCTGAGGCCCCGTGTTCCCAATTCGAGAACGCGGCGGTAAGCCGCGTTTTTCGTTTATTGCAGAGAGCCTTAGGATTCGCACTCGCAGACGATTCGGAAACCAAGATCGTTGCAGGAGAAATTCGGGACGTTGGCGCTGCGCGTGGTTGTGCGTAAACTGGCGAAGCGCGATTTCCAACTGCCGCCGCGATAAGCGCGTTTGGCCCCACTCGGGGGACCGTGCGGATCGGCTTTGGAAGCTGTTTTGTATTGCTCAAAGAAATCGCTACACCATTCCCAGACATTTCCCGCCATATCTTCGATCCCGAACGGGCTGGCTCCGCGTGGAAATGAACCCACCGGTGCACTCTCCGCATAACCATCGTCGATCTGGCGATCGCTCCAGGCGAAGGAAGTGTTTTTGTCGGCGAAGTTGGCCAGATCGCCGCGCTTATCGAAGTTGCCCCAGGGATATCTCCGCCCGTCGCTCCCTTTGGCCGCGTATTCCCATTCCGCTTCGGTCGGCAGCCGATATTTTCTGCGCTCACGGGCGCTGAGCCATTGGCAAAACTTCATCGCATCCAGACTGCTGACATACACAACGGGATGACGATCTCCGGTTGTAGGCGCGCGCTTACTTTTGTGAAGGGGATCGAAGGCTTCGTAATGTGCGTTCGTGATCGGAAAACGCGACATGTAAAAGCGACTGAGAGTAACACGGAAATGCGGAGTTTCGTTTGGAGGCGCTTTCGGAAACGGATTGCCCATGATGAATTCCCCCGATGGAATGAGAAGCATTTGGCCGCCAAGTGAATTGCTAAAGTTGGGGTACCGCTTCCGTTCCTGTTCAAGCGAAAGCACCGGACGCGCGGGGGTGGCGGGAACCGGCTCGTCCACCACCTTGACCCTGGATGCAGCCTTGACCGTACTCGTTCCGTTCAGACCAACCGCTGTAGGTTTCGCCCTGCTCTTCGTGATCTCGGCGATCTGTTTTCGGTCGATCTCTTCAAGATACTCGTCCACCATGTCCTCGGCGTCTCCCGGATCGAGCCCGGAGTTTTCCGCGATGTTGATCAAGGCGTCGCGTTGATCGTCAGTCATCGACTCGCTGTCCAACCCGCTAAGCTGCAGCACACGTAGGAATTCGGATTTGGCGTCGCCCGGTGCGACTGCCACCACGGTTTCGTTCTCCACTTCCGGCTCGGGAACCACGCGAGTTGTTCCCGTTTCCTTTAATTTCGCTTCAATAAATTGGAGGACTTTTTCTTCCGACAGACCGTGATCCGCGCCAAAACGCTGGAGAGCTTTCTCTTCCTCCGGGCGGAGGCCGCCGTCTGCGATGGAGAAGGCTAGAACCTTATTAAATTCCGCGATCGCCTGTTGCTCCGCTTCGGCGGCCAAAACGGCATCAACTTTTTTCCGGCGCTCGGGATCGAGCAGTTCCATGCGCGCTTCCGTCAGATAGCGCGAAGATTCGTCTAGGCCGGCGCGCAAAAGCTGGGCAACCGGATTGCTCGGTTGATTTTTCAGCGGCAGTTTTTTCTGCCACCACCGCAAAAGCTCGCGGCAATGCTCTTCGATCAGCTCGTTAGTCGGATTCTGTTGGACGTCGAGACAAAGACGCTCGTAAGGATTGGTCGATTTATACTTACTCCAACCATCCCACTTTTGGGGATCGTCGGGAAGGGGGGTTGGGAAAACGGCTTCGCATTTCACGCCATCATGCTACCCGCAGAGATCCCAGATTCGCTGCCGCCTGCGCCACTTCGTTCGGCGCCAGACCGGTGTTTCGTTCAATGGAAACCTTGGCGCGGTTACCGCTAGCCTCGACCGAAACTTCCAGAACTTGGTTAGCGTTATATTCGTAGGTTAGCTCAACCGGCGAACCCTTCGGCAAGAATGCCGGAAGTTCCACGTCACAAATCCCGAGCGGCGTACATTCGCCCGGCAGGGTGCTTTCGCCTTCCACCACGCGGACAACGGCGCGCTGCATATTGGACATCGCAGTGCCGAATGAATTGCGCGCCCGTGCCGGAATCGCCGTCATCTTGCGGATCATTGGGAAAACGTACTCCTCGAGGTGCACTTCATCCCACAGCACAACGCCGAGAGTGTGGGAGGTGATGTTGGTGACCTGAATCAGACCGCCTTCGCGTCCGACAAATTGATCGCGTGTGTCAGTCGGCAGCACCTGTTCGCCCGAAACTTTCTCTTCTTCGAGCAAGGAAAGAATCGCCTGGATCGAGGCGCCCTTCGCCACGGCCTCGTCTGGATTCACATCGTCAATCACCGGCGCTTTGGTCAATTGCGAAACCAGGGTGCGGACCATCGGCATGCGGGTCATGCCACCGACGAGCAAAATCTTGTCGATGTCGTCCCAAGTCATGTTCGCTTCCTGCATCACCATTTCGCAGATGGTCTTACATTTCTCCACCAGATGCTGGCTGCGGCGCTCGAATTCATTGCGTGTGATCTCGAGCTTGACGCTTTTGCCATTGTGATGATGAACGACCGCGGTTTGCATGCGGCTGGAAAGCTGAATCTTGGCTGATAAGGCTCGGGTGTGCAGGTCCTGGTAGCTTTGTAGATCGAGCAGCGGATTTTCTCCATGCTGGCGATCAAATTCCTCCGCCATGTGATTGACGATGGTATCGTCCCAATCCTTGCCGCCGAGCCGGTGATCGCCATTGGTCGCGATCATATTGATGTGCTGGCCCTGGATGCGCATGATCGTGACGTCGAACGTTCCGCCGCCGAGATCGAATACGAACACGGTTTGATCCTCGTTCAGTTTATCGAGACCATAAGCGAGCGCGGCGGCAGTAGGCTCGTTGATGATTTGCAAGACATTGAAGCCGGCGAGCTGGCCGGCGGTGATGGTGGCGGTTCGTTCCGCGTCGTTGAAATACGCCGGAACCGTGATAACCGCGTCGGTAATCGTTTGCTTGAGATATTTCTCTGTGTCGAGCTTGATCTTCTTTAAAATCAGTGCGCTCAATTCTTCAGCCGAATAAACCTTGCCGCCAAATTCGCGATGAAATTGCTCCTTCGGTTTGCCCATCTCGCGCTTGACGAAGTCCACAATTTTTTCCGGCTCGGCCACGGCATTATTCTTTGCCGTCGTCCCAACGATCACGTTTGAGCCATCAAACAAGAGCACCGAAGGGGTGATCCGCTCGCTTTCGGCGTTTGGAATAATTTGCGGCTTACCGTAAGCATCGATTTGGGCTACGGCAGAGAAAGTTGTGCCTAGATCAATACCGACTGCTTTGCGTTGGTTCATTTTTGGAGAAGTCAATGGGGCCGATTCACCCGCGTCGCTTTGGTGCAACTTTCGTGCCGTGTCCGCGCCGGATTTGTCAGGGAAACTGCCGGGCGCCAGCGGAGCCAGAGAAATAGAGACCCGATCCGCACTCATTGACAACGCAGGGCGATTACCTCTTCCGGTCGCAGGACGTTGCCGCGCCAAATAAAGCCGCGCTTGACTCGCGTGACGATGCGGCCGTCGTCTTCGGTCCGGCTCGTCGCTTCGTAGGCAGCGACCCGATGTATCTTGAGGTCGACAAATTCCTTCGATTCCACCTCGGTCACTTCCAGACGGTGAAACACCTCCAGCAAAGCATGGATCGCATTTCCCAAATTATCCTGCCAGCGCATTAACCGTTCCGATTTCCGCCCCTCCGACGCGGTCTTAAGCTGAGCCGCCAGAGTTGTGAGATCGTCGTATACCACGATCAGGTCGCGAACGAACGGCTTTTGCAAGGATTCATAGAGGAAATTGTCGCGATATTTCAGCAGCTCCTCGTGCAAGGAATCGAACAAGCGATGGTTCACCGATTCGCTCGCGCGGATAGCCTCGAGACTTTCTTCGATTTTTTGAAACTGGGCCGCGGCTTCGGTGGCGTGTGCCGGCAAGATGATTGAGGCGATCTGCTCAATTCGGCGGGTTAGAGCTGATTCCAAGCTTTGCACGTTCTCAGTGACGGTGCGGAATTCGCGCAGGAGCGAAGCGAAATCATTGCTTTGCCCTTCTTCACGCGCCAGCGTTGCCGCCGCGCTTAGCTCCTGCATTGTGCTGGCGAAATCGTCAGGCATAATCAGGCGCCGTAAAATTTCCGAATTGCCGCGATTAAACCCGCGACATCGTGCCGCTTCGCCTCGACGTCCACGCTCAATCCGCGCTCACGAAGCGTCGCTGACGTGATTGGGCCGATACTGGCCACCTTCATCCCAGCTGGCCAGGGCAGTTTCAAATCGAGAAAATTTTCCACTGTCGATGAGCTGGTGAAGGTGATCAGATCGGCCCCTTCGGTAGAAAAACGGCGGCGCGCCCCGGTCACGTCACGCGTTTCCGGAACGGTTTGATAAGCAAACGCTTCGTCCACAATCGCACCCATGCCGCTCAGCTTTCTAGGGAGCAAGTCTCGCGCCCTCTCTGCCCGAGCGATCAGAATCCTCAGGTTCTCGACCCCGCCTCCTTTCTCAAATTCCTTTACCACCGCTTCAGCCACGAACTCTTCCGGTTGCAGATCGACATGAAGATGGAAATCCTTCACTCGTTGCGTCGTTGCCGGCCCGATGGCCGCGATTTTTGCCGGGCCGATCTCTCGGGCGTCATCGTAAAGTTTGAAAAAAATCTCAAAAAAGGCATCGACTCCGTTCGGGCTGGTGAAAACGATCCAGTCATAAGAATGCGCGTCCTGTACCAACTCGGCGAATTCGCGAAGATCACTGGGCGGCTCAATCCGGATGGTTGGAATTTGGATGACATCCGCTCCTAGAGCGCGCAATTGTGAGCTCAACCCGCTTGCCTGTTTGCGCGTGCGCGTGACTACGATTCGCTTACCGAAAAGCGGACGTTTTTCGAACCAGTTCAAATCTTTTCGCAAGGAAACGACATCACCGAAAATTGCGACGGCTGGCGCTTCGAAGCCTGCTGCACTCGCTCGCTCTGCGATATTTTCGAGAGTACCAACAATGGTTTTTTGGTGTCCCAGCGTGCCGAGACGGACAAGGGCCACCGGCAGGTTCTTTCGGCTGCCGTGCTCCAGCATTTCGCGTGTGATCGCCGCCAACCGGTCCACCCCCATTAACATCACTTGCGTCCCCCCCAATTTCGCCAGTGCATCGAAATCAATTGCACTTTCACTCTTCGCCGGATCCTCATGGCCGGTGAAAAAAGTGACGTGCGAATTCTGATCGCGATAAGTGACCGGAATTCCGGCATAGGCGGGCACGGCGATGGCGGATGTGATTCCCGGGACAATTTCGAAATCAATTCCAGCCGCAGCCAGCGCTTCAGCTTCTTCGCCGCCGCGTCCGAAAACAAACGGATCACCTCCCTTCAATCGAACTACGTTCTTTCCGATACCCGATTTTTCGATTAGCAGCGCGTTGATTTCATCCTGCGAAAGCGTTTTCTCACCGGCGCGCTTTCCGGCGAAAATGATTTCGGCGTCAACCGGAGCCCAGCTCAGCATTTCCGGATTGGCGAGCGCGTCGTAAACAATAACGTCGGCGCGCTCCAGCAACTCTTTCGCCCGCAGCGTCACCAGTCCGAGATCGCCCGGCCCCGCTCCGACCAGAAAACATTTTCCCTCGTCACTCTTGCTCCTGCTCATGCTCGAGCTTTCTAAAAACCTCTCCCGCCAATTCCTTCGGATCGTTTCCTCGTCCGGTCGCCATTTTCGGCGCAGGTGCATCGCCAAAAACCTGTGCCTGCAATTCCATTACGCCGTTCATAAATCGAGCGTGCACGCCCACAGGCAAATCGCAATCTCCTTGCAATAGCCGCAAAAATTCGCGCTCGGCTCGTAAACAAAGATGCGTTTCCTCGTCATCAATAGACGACACAATTTCCTGCGCGACCAAATCGGCTGCGCGTGTTTGCAAAGCGATGACGCCCTGACCGCCAGCCGACACAAAATTTTCCAGCGGCAGTATTTCGGCAAAAAGCTTCTGGCCTTGAAATTCAAATTCCGGCGGCGTGAATCCAAGCCGCTCGAGACCGGCGCGCGCCAGAATAATCGCGTCCCAATCGCTTTCGATAAATTTGCGCAAACGAGTTGGCACATTTCCGCGCACTCCTACGACGCGGACGGCAGGGCTACTCCAGCGCGCTTGCCTTTGGCGCCGCACACTTCCCGTCGCAATTGTTGCGAGCGAGGTGGGCGCGGCGCTTTTCCTCAGCAATAAATCTTCCACTGCGCCACGCGGCAAAACCGCTGTAATCGTAAGTGCGCCTTCTATTTCGCTGGGCAAATCCTTCGCGCTGTGCACCGCAACATCAATGCGCTTTTCCATCAGCGCCCGCTCCAGCTCGGCCGTAAAAATTCCTTTGCGCCCGGCAGTGGGCTTTTGGTCACCTGTGGTACGAATGACTTCGATTGCAATCTTGAGGGAAGGCCGAGTCCGAGCCAGCGCTTCCTTGACTATCCGGGTTTGCGCCAATGCCAATTCACTCCCGCGAGTGCCGAGAATTATTTCCTGTGGCGGCGTTTCATGAAGACCGCTCTTCGATGTTTCTTCGACGCTCACGAAGCGTCGCTACAGTTCGGATGTCCGCAATTCTCCGCTGGCGCGGGCCGGGCATTCCTTTGTTGGTCGCATTCTGGACTTAGACAACCCCAAATGTTTTTGAAAATCCGCGACGTGCTCGTCGATGATCGCTTCGGCGGCGGCCAGTTGCTGCCGGCGAAGCTCGCGTGATTCGCTGGCAATCTCTTGCAAGGAATCAATGTCGTAGAGATAAACGCCGTCGAATTCGTTCACTTCCGGGGCGACGTCTCGCGGTACAGCAATATCGATGATAAAAAGCGGACGATCGGCTCGGTCGCGCAAAATCGGAACAAGCAACGGTGGAGTCAGGAGGTGCATCTCCGCCGCAGTCGAAGAAATCAGAATATCGATTTCGCGACACTGCTCGAGCCAGGTCGCGAACGGCACCGGAATTCCTTCCAACTCGCTTGCCAACTCTTCCGCGCGTGCCGGTGTCCGATTGCTTACCCGTAGATCTGAGACCCCGCGAGAAGCGAGCGCACGCAAAGTTTTCGCGCTCGTTTCCCCAGCTCCCAACACCAAAACTTTTCGCCCTCGCAAATCACCAAAAATCTTCTCCGCCAAATCCACCGCCACCGAACCCACCGAAACCGGCCCGCGCGTAATCTGCGTCTTTGAGCGCACTTGCTTTGCCGCCCGA
>Ga0209156_10000517_pt1 | contig 32863 bp, 35 predicted proteins | sample GraSoiAngelo_124_FD_185881 | JGI IMG/M metagenome (GOLD analysis project Ga0209156, IMG submission 185881) | Grasslands soil microbial communities from the Angelo Coastal Reserve, California, USA - 14_0927_05_20cm (SPAdes) (version 2) | ecosystem: Environmental > Terrestrial > Soil > Grasslands... | reverse complement strand
CGGCTGCCGTACACAAATCGCTGCTCAAAACAATTTGACTCACGTTAATCGAACCACCTCGTTGCCCCGGACGCATCGCTACCTGCATGGCGTATGGATCTGAACCGACTAGAGCACATTCTCGATCGTGCGCCCTCAAAACGCGTAACGGTCATCGGCGATCTCATGCTTGACGAATTTGTGTGGGGTAAGGTCGATCGCATTTCGCCCGAGGCACCGGTTCCGGTTGTACAGGTAACCGGAGAATCGTTCTATCCTGGAGGCGCTGCGAACGTCGCGCGAAACCTGCGCGAGTTTGTGGATCACGTCGCGATCATCGGTTTGCTCGGGAAAGATCGCAGTGGCCAGCAACTCCAGGAACTATTGAGGGAACAAAGAATCGATATCTCGAATGTGGTTGAAGACGAGTCGTTTCGCACGATTCTGAAAACGCGCATCATCGCGCTTCATCAACAGGTTGTCCGTGTCGATCGCGAACAGTTTACCGGGCCGTCGGTACCGCAAATTCAGCGAGTCGTGGCAGCCGTCCGACAAAATATTCCAGAGACAGACGCGATCGTCTTCGAAGACTACGGCAAAGGTTTTTTGTCGACCGAGATGTTTTCACAAATCGCGGGCGATGCGCGCTCGGCCGGCAAGATCGTCGCGGCTGATCCCAATCCCCGGCATCTCGTGGATTGGCGAGGGGCGACAGTAATTAAGCCGAACCGCGCCGAAGCTTTGCTTGCTGCTGATTTTCCCGGCCGTGATCCGGATGCTGTTCCGCCGCACGATGTCGATCTGATGCGCGCTGGTGCAGTTCTGCTTGAACGATGGGAAACAAAATATGTTCTCATCACGCTCGGCGAACACGGGATGATGCTTTTTCAGAAGGATGAAGCGCCCCATTACATTCCAACCAAGGCACGACAGGTTTTCGATGTCTCGGGCGCCGGTGATACTGCCATTGCGCTCTTTACCCTTGGCCTTGTGTGCGGAGCGACTCCGATCGAAGCCGCGGAAATCGCCAACCACGGGAGCGCTGTTGTAGTGAGCAAACTTGGAACGGCGACCGTAACCCGAGACGAACTTATCGCCAGTTTCCGAGAAGACAGCGAACATGATTGATCCGCTGTCGCCTGCAGTATTTATCGATCGCGACGGTACGATCATGCAAGACGCCGATTATTGTTCAGACCCACGAGAAGTTAAGATTTTCCCTCGTGTCGCCGAAGCCTTGAGGCGTTTAAAATCGAAAGGCTTCAAACTCATCATTATTACAAACCAGAGCGGAATCGGTCGCGGTTTCTTCACCGTCGAGCAATATCGAGCCGTCGAAGCGGAGGTCCTGCGCCAGCTTGGAGATGGTTTGATCGACGCGACCTATTTCTGCCCCGATGTTCCCGGGCAGCATTCGAGTTGCCGGAAGCCCGCGCCGGGAATGATCGTAGAAGCCACGCGCGAGCACCAAATCGATCTGGCACGGTCATTTTTGATAGGTGACAAAGAGATTGATGCCGAGTGCGGCCGTAACGTGGGTATGCGCACTATTCGTGTCCGAACCGGATTTGACCGCGAGACCGCTGGCAGCATGGCAGATTGGGTAGCCGAAGACTTGCCAGCGGCCGCCGAAATTATCTTGAACACAACGTGATGATTGCGCGGTCATCCCGAGCAGAGCGAGGGACCTCACCCATTCGCTCATGGCAAACAAAGAATCGCTCGCATGATTTATCGGCAAATGTGAGATCCCTCGCCCGCTCCGCGGCTCGGGATGACAGCAGGCATGAATAGGGCCGTCGGCATAATTCCAGCGCGCTGGAGTTCTACACGTTTTGCGGGAAAACCATTGTATCCGATTAATGGCAAGCCGCTTTTATACCATGTGTGGAAGCGCTGTCGGCGCGCAGAGAAACTCGATGCGCTCATCATTGCTACTGATGACATGCGAATCGCGGAGGCTGCTTTCGACTGGGGCGCCGAGGTCGTTCTAACCTCGTGCAGGCACCGCAGCGGGACCGATCGAGTGGCAGAAGTCGCACGCCATGGGAGAGACTTCGCGTTCGTTATTAACATCCAAGGCGATGAACCGTTAATCGATCCGCGCTTGGTCGATCAAGTCGTCGAAAAGCTCCGCTCGGACCGCAGAATCGATATTGTTACGGCTGCGCATCCGTTTCAAAATCCCGCCGAAGCAAAATCACCGCACCAAAACAAAGTCGTCGTAGATCTGAATAATTGCGCTCTTTACTTCTCGCGAAGTCTTATCCCCTATCCCGCCAAGCGTTCCCGTGTTCGCCATCTGCGGCATCAGGGTATTTACGGTTTTCGTCGCAATGCGCTTCTCCAGTTTGTGAGATGGAAATCGACCCCGCTGGAGCGCGCTGAAAGTCTCGAGCAATTGCGCGCGTTGGAAAATGGTGTAAAAATTCATGTGCTCATCACAAAACATGGTTCGCCCGGCGTGGATACGCCGGCTGATGCCAAAGCGCTGGAGCGAAAACTCGCTCGCGCACAACAAAAGGCTGCCTCCAGATGAAATACATCTTTGTGACTGGTGGCGTGGTCAGTTCGCTAGGGAAGGGCTTGACCGCAGCCTCGCTCGGCACACTGCTTGAAGCGCGCCGGCTGCGAGTTGTTCTCCAAAAGTTCGACCCTTATCTCAACGTCGATCCTGGCACGATGAATCCGTTCCAGCACGGGGAAGTTTACGTGCTCAACGACGGCGCTGAGACGGATCTCGATCTTGGGCATTACGAGCGCTTCACCAATTGTCTTCTTACTCGACACAACAACCTGACCAGTGGGCAAGTTTACGAGACAGTGATTTTAAAGGAGCGGCGGGGCGATTATCTCGGCAAGACCGTGCAGGTGATTCCGCATGTCACTGATGTGATCAAAGATCGAATCCGCGAACTGTCCGACGAAAGTAAGTACGACGTGGTGATCACAGAGATTGGCGGCACCACCGGCGACATTGAAGGTCTTCCATTTATCGAAGCAATCCGGCAGTTCATTCTCGAAGTCGGTCCACAAAACGTGGTGAACATGCACGTCACGCTTGTTCCGTACATCAAGGCTGCGCACGAGTTAAAAACAAAACCGACACAGCAAAGCGTGGCGAAGCTGCGCGAGATTGGTTTGCAGCCGCAGGTGTTGATTTGCCGCACTGAAAAACCGCTCGACCGCGATGTGCGTCGAAAATTGTCGATGTTCTGCAGCGTTTCCGAAAAAGCCGTGATTGAGGAGCGAGACGTCGAGCATACGATTTACGAAGTGCCTTTAACGCTGCATGCCGAAGGACTCGACCAACTGGTGTGCGATCTTCTGCATCTGGAAACGCCCCCGCCTGATCTGGCAGACTGGCGGAAATTCGTCGAACGCGTCGTCAGTCCAAAACGGCGCGCCAAGATCGCGGTCGTCGGCAAATACATGGAGGTCCGCGACGCTTACAAGAGCATCTATGAATCACTCGCGCACGCTGCCGCGAGTGAGGACTGCGGAATCGATCTCAAGCTTATCGATGCCGAATCGCTGGAGCACGGTGTCGATGCTCAATTGAAAGATGTGGCCGGCGTTCTGATTCCGGGCGGATTCGGCGTGCGCGGAGCTGAAGGAAAAGTCAATGCTGCGCGTTATGCGCGCGAGCACAAGATTCCGTATCTCGGTCTTTGTCTCGGCATGCAGGTGGCGACGATTGAATTCGCAAGGAATGTCTGTGGAATCAAAGACGCAAACAGCACTGAATTCGACAAGAACGCGACCGAACCGGTCATCTCGTTGTTGGAAGAGCAGCGAGGAATCCGAAACAAAGGCGCCAGCATGCGCCTGGGCACATGGCCAACGAAGATTGTCCAGGGCACCCTGGCGGAAAAAATCTACGGCGAAACGGAGGTAACCGAGCGACACCGCCACCGATACGAGTTCAACATGGAATATCGCGATCGAATGAACGCAAAAGGCTTCGTGATTTCAGGAACATCACCCGATGGCGCCCTCGCTGAATTGATCGAGCTTCGCGATCATCCGTATTTTGTCGGCTGCCAGTATCACCCCGAATTTCAAAGCAAACCGAATAAACCCCACCCGCTATTCAAAGGATTCATTCAGGCTTGTCTCGAGCGACACACTAGCCGCGTGACGCGCGCTCGAGGCGATCAAGAATCGCCGCGCCGAGCCCCTGACCGGGAACTCGTTCCGCAACGATAAGATCAAGACCCAGCGCATCAAGCTCGCGTAAGTAGCGGAAAAGATTTGTTGCGGCCTCGCGCAGGTCCTGACGCTCGCTCAAATGACGGACTGCGGAAAACTTTAAGGAGCGGCGGTTTCCAGTCCTCCGCTGGCCGATCTGGAGATCGCCCTTCCGTGATCTCGGATTCCACGCGAGCAAGCCGACGCGCTGATCTTTCTCTGCAAAAAATGATTCTGCGCAGTCGATCAACCGTAACTGGGTTTTCGGCGCGTAATGCGAGGGAAATTGTCCGGGCGCCGAAATTCTCCGTGCCGGGGATGCGACGGTGTTGACCTCCGCAAATTCGGATAGTCGCTCGGCAGTAATCGGTCCACGGCGCAAGATTTCGATGCCGTTTGCGCGCACACTGACAATTGTCGATTCAAGTCCATGGTGTGTTGGTCCTGCGTCGATGACCAGCGAAATTCGTCCGTCAAGTTCATCGAGAACGTGCTCGGCGGCGGTTGGACTGACCCGGCCGAAACGATTTGCGCTTGGCGCGGCAAGTGGCTTTCCAAACAGGTGAATGATTTCAGCAAAGATGGGATGTGCGCTGATTCGCACGGCGACCATATCAAGACCCGCAGTAACGATTTCAGGAATGATCCCGCGCTTCGGTAAAACCATCGTAAGCGGTCCCGGCCAAAATTTGTCGGCCAACCTCAAAATCAATTGGCGATTGGGCGGCATTGGATCAACGATTTTTTCCAACCAATCGCGGGACGGCAGGTGAACGATCAGCGGATCGAAGCGGGGTCGTTCCTTTGCTTCAAAGATTTTCGCGACAGCCATCGGGTTCAACGCGTCAGCAGCGAGCCCGTAAACTGTTTCGGTGGGGAGCGCGACAATTTCGCCTCTGCGCAGCAGTTCAACCGCCGCGGTGCGGTCGGTTGAAATCACTGTTCTCACTTTGGCAACTTTACGGCGAGCACGCTCTCGCTTTGTTTTTTGCGAAACGCTTCGACGTTCTTGCGAATATTTTTGTCCGAAAGCGCGAGAATCGCGGCGGCGAGAAGCGCCGCATTTTTTGCGCCGGGTTCGCCGATCGCCAACGTACCGACGGGAATGCCGCCCGGCATTTGCGCTGTGGATAAAAGCGAATCGAGTCCCTGGAGTTTCGATTGAATCGGAACACCGAGAACAGGTAACCATGTGTGAGCAGCAATCACGCCCGCCAAATGCGCTGCACCGCCCGCGCCTGCGATGATGACTCGCAGGCCGCGATCAACTGCCGTCCGAGCAAAATCTGCCGTCTCATCGGGAGTACGATGAGCGGAGAGAACGCGCGCTTCGTTCGACACACCAAGATCATTGAGCGTTTCCACCGCATGACGCATCGTTTCCCAATCCGATTTGCTGCCCATCATAATGGCGACGAGAGGTTTCGATTCAGGCATGGTCAAATTGTAGGGCGTTTGATTCGTTCGCGCCAGCGAACTTACCCTTCGGGCTGACCGTCTATGTCGCTCGGCGCCCGCCGGCTCCATTCTGTGAAACGCCAAGCACGGTTGAAGATCTCAATTAACACCGCGCTTCAGCGCGGTGAGCGATGTCTCCTAGACCGAAAGCCGTTTAAACGGCTTCTCTGACGAGTTGCTCAAGGCACCTGGCTAAAGCCAGGTGTTGATGGGACATTGGACAGTGAATCAGGCCGGGAAATCGATCGTTCTCATCGGAATGATGGGCGCGGGGAAATCCTCCGTTGGGCGTTGCCTGCAGCGGCGGACACAGTTTGCCTTGCTCGATACTGACGAGATCGTTGCCTCGAAATTCGGACTGTCAATTCCCGAAATTTTTTCCAAATACGGCGAGCAAGTCTTTCGCGAAGCGGAAACTCAAGCACTTCGTGAAATGGCACATGATAAGCAGACCATTATCGTAACCGGCGGCGGAATCGTACTATGCGAAGATAATCTGGATTTCCTGAAACGGCTCGGCGTGGTGGTGTGGTTGGACAGCAAGGAAGAAACGCTTTTCGAACGCGTGGCGCGATCTGGAAATCGACCGCTGCTGCAACGCGGCAATCCGCGAGAGGTGTTCGCGCAAATATTACAGGCGCGCCTCCCACTCTATGCCAAAGTCGCGAATATTCGCGTCGATACATCGGTGCTTACAGACGAGGAAATTGCCGTGGCAATTTTGAGCAAGCTTGGGAAACTTGGCCGCAATTGGAGACCGGGATCACCGATCCCGGCTACTGCACGATGATTCAGATTTCGCGCGAAAAATTAAAGGAACGCCTCGCATCTTTCGCGCATGAGATTGGTTTCGATTCGTGTCGCATAGCGGCTTGCAGCGAACCGGCGCATGCAACCGAATTTCGCGAGTGGCTGCGCGAAGGCGCGCATGGCGAAATGCATTATATGCAACGCGGCGAAGAGAAACGTTGCGATCCGCAGAAGGTTTTGCCCGGCGCGCGGTCGATCGTGGTCGTGGCAATGAATTATTTCCAAGGTGAACACGCTCGGGTCCCCGAGACCGCGGTTACCGGCAGAATCGCGCGCTACGCGTGGGGCGATGATTACCACGATTTGATCAAGACAAAGCTTGACGAGGTCGACAATTTTCTTCGCGAATTCGGCGGACAGCAGAAATGTTACGTCGACACAGGTCCGATTTTGGAGCGTGACTACGCGGCGCAAGCCGGTGCCGGGTGGCATGGCAAGAATACGATGTTAATCGATGAACGGCTGGGGACCTGGTTCTTCCTCGCGGAAATTTTGACGACGCTCGAATTGCCGCCCGATGAGCCAGTCGCTGATCGCTGTGGAACGTGTGAGCGCTGCATTAAAGCGTGTCCGACGGGAGCAATCACTGCTCCGTATCGACTCGATGCACGGCGGTGCATTTCTTATCTGACGATCGAGTTGAAGGGTTCCATTCCGCTGGAGCTTCGGCCGCTGATCGGAAATCGAATCTTCGGTTGCGACGATTGCCTGGATGTTTGTCCTTGGAATCGCTTCGCTCAAGTTTCTCACGAGACAGCGTTCTCGGCACGTGAATCGACGAACGGCATGTCCTTACGCGAATACCTGGAACTCACTGACGCGGAGTTCCGTCAGCTTTTCAAACAGTCGCCCATTAAACGAATTAAGCGTCGCGGCTTCCTGCGCAACGTCTGCGTCGCCTTGGGTAATATTGGCGATTGGTCGGACATTCCCGCGCTGCAACGCGCGGCAGCCGATCCGGAGCCTTTGATCGCAGAGCACGCCGCATGGGCACTTGAGCAGATTCGGATTCGCCAGGGGGCAAGCCCGTTGGATTGGCAGACAAAATCAATCTCATCCAAGTAAGCAGCAATTACCTGAATCCAAAGCCGTTGCTCGCTGCATCCCAACGTTGTCATGAACGGGATTTCGTTTGCAAGAGTCAAACAACCAACTGACCCTGAGCCTTTCACTCCGAGAACCGCTCCTGCCATGCACCAAGCCGTAAGCACCCCTGCGCCCGCGCCTTTAACTGCGAAGCAGCGCCGCGCGCGTCGCAAGAAGCAAATCATTTACGGTTCGATCGGACTGCTCTTGCTATGCATTGTCGCATCGATCGTCTGGAGCAAGCGCGAGAAGCCGATTCCGGTCACAACCGAGAAGGCGATTCGGAAAACGATCGTGCAAACGGTTTCCGCGACAGGAAAAGTGCAGCCGGAAACGGAAGTAAAAATTTCTCCCGAGGTCGCCGGTGAAATCATCGAGCTGCCGGTTGACGACGGAAAACAGGTGAAAAGGAGCGATCTGCTCGTGCGCATTCGACCGGATTCATACAAAGCTCTCGTCGAACAGCAGGAAGCAGCCATCAGCGCGGCGAAAGCAACGAACCTTCAACAGAAGGCCACGATGCTGAAAACGGAGCACGACTTAAAAAGAGCCGAGGACTTGTTTAACAAGAAGCTGATCTCAGAACAGGAATTCAATGCTGCCCAAGCCGCTTACGACGTCGCCAAAAACACGTATGAAAGTTCACTGCACGAGATCGAGCGGGCCGAGGCAGGCTCCAGTCAGGCGCGCGATCAATTATCGAAGACGACAATCTATTCGCCGATCGACGGCACGGTGACAGTTCTCAACAGCAAACAGGGCGAACGGCTCGTGGCCACCGGACAATTCGCCGGCACCGAAGTGATGCGCGTAGCCGATCTCAGTCACATGGAAGCGCGTGTCGACGTGAACGAGAACGACGTCGTGAATGTAAAGCTGGGCGACAAAGCCGAAGTCAAAATAGATGCTTACGGCGATCGGAAATTCCACGGCGCTGTTTATCAAATCGCTAACACTGGAAAGACCACCGGCGCCGGTACGCAGGAAGAGGTCACCAACTTTGAAGTAAAAATTCGAATTGAAGACACGGATGTAACGTTAAAGCCGGGTCTGAGTTGCACCGCGGAAATCCAGACAAACGAGGTGAAAGACGTTGTGGCTGTGCCCATGCAGGCTGTGACCATTCGCACCGGCGACAGCAATTTGAGTCCGGAAGAACTTGAAAAGAAGAAGCAGAAGCTCGCGCAGCGCGACAAAGGCGATAACAACGCCGATTTCGTTAATCAGCGCGCGGAGAAAGCAGCGCAGAAAGAAGAGCGCGACAAAATTGCGAAAGTCGTGTTCCTGAAAAAGAGCAATAAGGCGCAGATGGTCAAAGTGGCGACCGGCATTTCCGACGACACTTACACGGAAATCAAAAACGGGATTCAGCCTGGCGACGAAGTGATTTCCGGAAGTTACAGCGCAATCAGCCGCAAACTGAAGGATGGCGCGAAAGTCGCATACGACAAAGAAGGAATGAAGTAGTGCTCAGGATTCACGCGCCGGAGTTCAGAACTGAACTCTCAAACCTGAACTCTGAAACTCGAACACGATGACCTCCGATCACGTTCGCCAGGCCGGTCCCATCGTGATCGACATCGAGAACATCACAAAGGACTACGTCATGGGTGAAGAGATCGTTCACGCGCTTCGCGGCGTAACTTTGCAGATTCGGCGCAACGAATACATCGCCATCATGGGCCCCAGCGGCAGCGGCAAGTCGACGCTGATGAACATGCTCGGTTGTCTCGACACTCCGACTTCGGGTCGCTACGAGTTCAACGGCAAAAATGTTGCCGAAATGGACGACGACGAGCTTGCCGCCGTTCGCAACCGAGAGATCGGGTTCGTATTTCAAACGTTCAACCTCTTGCCGCGATCAACATCGTTGCGCAACGTCGAGCTGCCGCTCATTTATGCCGGCATCGAGCCCGAACGGCGGATAGAACGGGCGACCCAGGTGCTTACAGATGTCGGTCTCGGCGATCGTATTCATCACAAACCGAACGAACTTTCCGGCGGCCAACGTCAGCGCGTGGCCATCGCGCGCGCGCTCGTCAACGGGCCGTCAATTATTCTGGCCGACGAGCCCACCGGCAATCTCGATTCCAAGACCGGCGAAGAAATCATGGAGCTGTTCGAGGATCTGTATGAGCGCGGTAACACAATCATCCTCGTGACGCATGAACGAGACATCGCCGCGCACGCGCGTCGAACCGTGCATTTGCGCGACGGCCTCGTCGAGATGGATCACGCGGGTTTTATTCCGGAGCTCGACCTGCCGATTCCCGAGACAACATCAACATGAAACGTTTTCTCTACGAGCTGACCGAAAGCTGGAAAATCGCAGCCGCGCAAATGCGCTCGAACCTGACGCGTTCAACGCTCACGGCACTCGGCGTTATCATCGGCATCATCGCTGTCACATTAATGGGAACTGCTGTGAACGGCATCTCGATCGGCTTCGATAAAAGCATGGCCGTGCTGGGTGATGACGTTCTCTACGTCACGCAATGGCCGTGGAAGCCGGTGGACGATTGGTGGAACTACCGTGATCGCAAAAAGATCAAGACCGAATACGCCGAGACGTTGAACCGGATGATCGCGGCCACGCCGAACTCAAACCTGGTGATAGCGGTGCCGACGTCGAATTTGATGCGCTCAATTAAATTCGGCGGTAACCAGGTGGACAATGTGTTCGTTCTCGGAACAACATCGGATTTCATCGTAACGTCAACGATCGATTGTACGGCAGGCCGATTTTTCAACGAGCTCGAATCGCGTGGCGGCGCTAGTGTCGTCATCATCGGCTATGACGTTGCGGACGCGCTATTCCCCTCCGAAAGCCCGATCGACAAATCGGTGCTGATCAACGGTCAACTGTTCAAAGTCATCGGCGTAAACACGCGACAGGGCACCTTTCTCGGTTTGTTCAGTTGGGACTCGATGGTGGCCATGCCGCTGAGTGCGTTTAACAAATACTTCTCCGCCAAAAGCGAATCGGATGTCCGCGTGAAAGTGAAGGACAAGACTAAGCTCGCCGATGCGAAAGACGAGCTCACTGGTTTGATGCGGCGCGTGCGTGGATTGCCGCCGGAGAAGAAAGACGATTTCTCGATCAACGAGCAACAGGCCTTCAAAAGCACCCTCGATCCGGTGAAAAACACAATTGCGATTGCGGGACTGTTCATCACCGGGCTGTCACTCTTCGTCGGCGCGATCGGCATCATGAACATTACATTCGTCAGCGTGAAAGAGCGCACGAAAGAAATCGGAACGCGCAAAGCGCTCGGCGCGCGGCGACGAACGATCCTGCTGCAATTCCTCATCGAATCCACAGCGCTTTGTCTCCTCGGCGGTTTCATCGGACTCGCGTTTGCCTATCTAATGTGCTTCGGGATCGGCAAGGCGTTCCCCTCTTTTCCGATTCATTTCTCGGTTGGCCTAGTGCTCATCAGCATGATCGTTTCAATATTGACAGGCTTGTTCTCGGGATTCGCTCCAGCCTGGACAGCGTCCCGCCTCGATCCGGTAGCGGCGCTTAGGTACGAGTAAATTCGCCATGTTGTTCAGTGAGATCATCAAAATGGCGTGGTCGTCTCTCGGCGCGAACAAGCTGCGTTCCCTACTGACAATGCTCGGCATCACGATCGGCGTGTTCTCAGTCATCTCAGTCATGACTGCGATCGGCGCGTTGCAATACTCAATTGAGAACGGGCTGAGCTTTCTCGGCTCGAACATTTTTCAGTTCGCGAAATATCCGGCCAATGTTAGCGCAAGCGGCGATGTGCAGGAAAAATTTCGGAATCGACACAACATCACCTATAAGCAGGCGCTGCATTATTATCGATTGATGGACGGCGAGGCGCGAGAAATTTGCCTCAAGAGTTTTGGTTACGAAGTAAAAGGCCAGGCCGTCTACAATGGCGTCAAGACCACTCCGAGCCTGCTCATTGTCGGAGCCAATCGAAGTTTTCTTACCGCGAACGCTTACACGCTCGGTTACGGCCGAAATTTGAATGATGAAGACGTCGATCTTTCGCGGCGCGTGATCGTCGTTGGAAAAATGATCGAGAAGAGACTGTTTCCGCACGAAACGCCGATCGGCAAAGTCGTTCGTGTCAGCGGGCACACGTACACGATTGTTGGCGTGCTCGCGGAGAAAGGGACGGCGTTCGGACAAAGCCAGGACGACCTGTGCATCATGCCGATCACGCGGTTCTTCGAGGATTACGGGGAAGCGAAACGCACCGTCAATATCGCGACGCAAGCGTTCACACAGGATACTTACAATCGCACGTTCGACCGCGGAATCGGAGCGATGCGTATTGCGCGCGGCCTGCGTCCGGATCAGCCGAACGATTTCGAGATTTACAGCAACGACTCGCTCAAGAGCGCATTCGTTAACGTGGCCGGATACGTGCGAGTGGGCGCGTTCGTAATAAGTTTCATCGCGCTCGTCGCGGCTGGAATCGGGATCATGAACATCATGCTGGTCAGCGTGACCGAACGCACTAAGGAAATCGGCGTCCGCAAATCGATCGGCGCCCGCAGCCGCGATATCCTGCGGCAATTTTTGACCGAGGCCGTTTTCATTTCGGAGGCCGGTGGTGTATTGGGAATTATTCTCGGAATCATTGTGGGAGATCTGCTGGCGGCGTGGCTCAAAGTGGACCTAATCTTCCCGTACGGCTGGGCCATTGCCGGTCTGCTCGTCTGCTCGGCAATCGGAATTGGCTTTGGCCTCTACCCGGCCTATCGCGCTGCTAACCTCGACCCGATCGAGGCACTAAGATACGAGTAGCTACCGCTGATTACCGAGACGACTCGGGCGCGATCAGGTCTTCGGCTGCCGATTTGCCAGCGTCCACCGCGCCGAATCCAAGTATCGGGCCACACAAAGCGTCCACGCTCACCGGTGTGTCGTTCCCAGGATTCGTCGCCATGTGCAATCGCGGTGTCACCATAAAACCTGACTTTGACTTCATTAACGTGATTGGAAACGAAATATTGCGGCGCATTTCGTGTGTCGGCGATCATTTTCGCCTTATCGTAAAGCCTCCCTTTCGGATCCACGCCTAGGAAATCATCGACCAGAATCGATCGACTGCGCTTGGATCGCCACTGGCTGCCGATTCCGCCCACTGACGTTCACTTTCGACAATGTAGCACTCTGCTTCCTTCTGGTCGTTGTGTCGCGCGCATTGACAAAGCAAGCAGCAAAGCGAGCCAGCAATAACAAAAAAATGCTGGTCTTGATCATGCGGTCCTCATGATTACTCCAAGCCGAGGGCTTTGAACGCTGCGTCGACATGTTTGAAATGAATGGCGAGCGAACAAAGCCGGTCGATCTCGGCGGCCGAAAGTTTCGCCGCGATTTCGGGTTCGCGTTTTGCGTTTTCGGCAAATGTCCCCTCACCTTTCCAAGTTTTCATAGCCGCGCGTTGCACGGCTTCGTACGCGCTTTTTCGTTCCGCGCCCGCTCGCGTAAGCGCGAGCAAAATCGTTTGGCTGAAATACAGGCCTTTGGTTAGATCGAGATTTTGCTGCATTCGTTCCGGATAGACCTGCAATTTTTCTACGACGTCTCGCAATTTCGCGAGCATGTAATCGAGCAGGATGCACGAGTCTGGTAGGATGATTCGCTCGGCGCTCGAGTGACTGATGTCGCGCTCATGCCACAGCGCCACGTTCTCCAACGCAACAACCGTGTTTCCGCGAATGACGCGCGCCAGGCCACTCAAGCGCTCGTTTGTAATCGGATTGCGTTTGTGCGGCATCGCGGAGCTGCCTTTCTGGCCTTCGCCGAAAAATTCTTCCACTTCTAGAACTTCAGTGCGCTGGAGGTGCCGAAACTCGGTCGCCCAACGATCGACACTGGACGCGATCACAGCGAGCGCAGTCATAAATTCCGCATGCCGATCGCGCTGCACGACCTGGGTTGAGAGTGTCGCCGGTTTTAATCCGAGTTTCTCGCAAACCGCGCGCTCAATTTTTGGATCGATGTGCGCATGCGTGCCAACCGCGCCGCTTATTTTACCGACGCGAATGCGCTCACGTGTTTGAGTGAGACGTTCCTCCGCGCGTCCGAATTCATCGAACATAAGCGCGAGCTTCAAACCGAATGTGATCGGCTCCGCGTGCACGCCATGGCTCCGCCCGATCATCGGGGTCATTTTGAACCGGCGCGCCTGATTGCCAATCGCCGTTCGCATTGAATCGAGATCGTCCAAAAGAATTTGGCACGACTCCGTTAGTTGGACAGCGAGAGTCGTGTCCAATATGTCCGATGACGTTAACCCCTGATGAATCCAGCGCGATGCCGGGCCGACCGATTCAGCTACGTTTTCGAGAAAAGCGATCACGTCGTGATTCGTTCGCTTTTCGATTTCCAGGATCTTGGGAATCGAAAATCGCGCCCGCTTTCGAATTTCTGCAGCGTCCTCCTTTGGGATCTGGCCGAGGTCTGCCATCACCTCGCAGGCGAGCACCTCAATCTCCAGCCAGATCTGGAATTTGCGTTCGTCCGACCAGATTCTGCTCATTTCTGGCCGGGAGTAACGGTCGATCACTGCATTACGATAAAAGCGACGGACTTACGCGAAAAGTGTTTTGTTTTGTTTAACGCCGCGCTTTAGACATCGAAGATGAGCAGTGCGGTGGCTCACGGTGCAAAAACATCAAGTACGCTGAGGACAGCACGACGAGCCGAGCGAGTCTCTTCTTTCGGCCTTCTTCTGAAGCGGCGGCAGGCCAAAAAAATCGCTCCAGCGATCAAATACCGGAGCGACTTGTCAAAATGCCTATTCGAACGGGCCGCCTAGCAGACCCTTGCGCGCCGGAAGCGTCCATTATCGTGCAACCGCACCTGGCCGCTGGCAAGAAGATCAGCGACCGTTGCCACCGTCTCCCTACTGCTGTTCGTGCATGAACTGACCGCGAGGATAAGATCCCCCAAGGAGAGCCTGGTGCGCGGTTTGAAGATTTGCCGATGTCTTTTCATATTGTGTCCGTTTGTTCCGAGAGCAGTTTCGGTGCCATCCCCCATTGCGAATATCTCATCCATAAATCCCATGCAGTTATTCACTCCTTGTGCACTTTAGAACTGACCGTTGAGCGACACTTTTGTTCAATTTTCAAACACAAATATCCTGGCCCATCTACGGGTCACAGCTCATTCAACCGCCTGATCGCTACTCGCTTGCCTGTGCCAGTTGGAAATCGATTTGCGAGAATTCGAAGCGCGAATGTCGAATTTCGTATTTGCTGGGCAAGTCTGCCTACGAACCGGAGCGTGGCTTCATCAGGCGAAGAGTCAACATGTATAGAGCGGCAAACACCACGATCACCAGAAGAATTCCCTTCGATTGTTGACGGATGAAATGCTCGAGTGCTTCGGGACTTGTGAGAAGTTCAGGCTCGACGCGATACGCTTTGTCGCCGAGATATGCCAGTATCCAGCACCAGAGTGCCGATCCAGCAATCGTAACGAAACTGAATATTCCGAAGTTCATGCGGACGATTCCCGCCGGAATTGAAATGAGATGGCGAACCACCGGGAGCAGCCGCGCAAAAAAAACTCCGCCGGCTTCGTAGCGCGCCAGCCAGTGCTCGGCTTGTTCCAGCTTTTTAGGACCAATCAGAACATACCGGCCATATTTTACGATAAGCGGCCGGCCGATTAATCGCGACGCCCAATAGGTGATGGCCGACCCCAGGTACGATCCCAGCGTACCGGCCACCACTACGCCCGTAAAACTCAGCTTGCCCTGAGCCGCAAGGAATGCAGCCGGCGGAATGACGATTTCGCTGGGCACTGGGAAAATTGAGCTCTCCATCGCCATCAAGACGACGATGCCAAGATAACCTCCCGTCAGAACCCAGTTGAACCATGTCTCAAGAAGATGATGCATATTGTCATTCCGGGCCAAGTCGAGGATTCTCCCGATCGAGCCGAATGAATTCGCCCTAGTTCAGTCTAAAATCCCCAATCCGCAATTCGAAAATCAAATGTCGATCTACCGGCGCGTTCTTCGCTACTACCGACCGTTCCTGGGGCAAACGATATTTGGATTGTGCCTGTCGCTTTTGGGAATCGCCCTGAACCTCCTCAAGCCGTGGCCTTTCAAGATTATCGTTGACGATTTCTTGCGCGCAGGATCAGCGATACGCTCAGACTGGCGCATGTGGGTTCTGCTTCTTTGTCTGGCAGTGATTGGTATCCAGTTGCTTTGGGGAATTATCAATTGGATTACAAATTATCTGTTCGTAAAAGTTGGGCTACAGGCGTTGCTGAAGCTGCGCACCGATCTGTACTCATATCTGCAATCGCTCTCGCTCAAATACCATGATGCAAGGCGGTCGAGTGATTCCAGTTTTCGCGTTGCTTACGATTCGCAATCGATCCAGACGATCTACAACAAGGGATTTACCAACATCTTCGCATCGATCGTCACGTTGATCGGAACCTTCGTCATCATGCTGCGACTAGACTGGCAGCTTACGCTGGTTTCACTTGGTATTGTCCCTTTGGTTGTCGGCGCCATTTACCTCTTTGCGCACCGGATTCGCCGCGAATCGACATCCATTCAAGAACACGAGAGCGCTGTTCTGGCTCAAGCGCAGGAGGGGCTAAGCTCGATCCGGATGGTGCATGCGTTCGGGCGCGAGGAGTTTGAAGTCCGCCAGTTCCAACAACAAGCGCGACAGAGCTTACAAGCCAACCTGCGGCTGACTTTGACTAACGTGAACAGCGCGCTTGTGATCAGCACGCTGATGGTAGTCGGCACCGCAGTGATGTATTACATCGGCACCGTGCATGTTCTGTCGGGCACGCTCACGCTCGGCTCGCTTCTGGTTTTCAGCGCATATCTCCTGATGCTTTACCAACCGCTGGAGTCGCTCACCTACACGACGTGGGCAATGGAAGGCGCCACTGCCGGTGCGAAACGATGCTTCGAAGTCTTGGATCGACAGGACGACGTCGTTGATTCCCCAGGCGCCGTTGCCATTTCGTCCGCTCAAGGCGCGATTGCATTCGAAGCGGTAAATTTCGGCTACGCACCAGATCGATGTGTCTTGCGAAACATCGATCTTCAAATCGATCCGAATCAAATCATTGGACTGGTGGGCGGAACTGGAGCTGGCAAGAGCACCCTGCTCAGTCTTGTGCCGCGTTTTTACGATCCAACAACGGGTTCAATCAGACTTGATGGCTGCGACATTCGCCAAATCACAAAGAAAAGTTTGCGGGCACAGATCGCCATCGTGCTGCAGGACACGTTGCTGTTCTCGACCACGGTTCGCGAAAACATCGCCTATGGCCGGCCGGACGCGACGGAAGAAGAAATTATTGAGGCGGCGCGTCGGGCACAGGCCGACGAGTTTATTCGGCAGATGCCACAGGGATATGGCAGCCTCGTTGGTGAAAGGGGCGGGCATTTGAGCGTAGGCCAACGGCAGCGCATTGGAATAGCGCGAGCGTTTCTAAAAAACGCACCCATCCTGTTGCTTGACGAACCGACTTCGGCGCTCGATCCGAGCACCGAATCTGCGATTATGGATACGATCAAGGAACTAATGCGGGGTCGGACGACTCTGATCGCAACACATCGCCTGGCAACGATTCATAACCTGGACCAAATCATCGTGCTCGAACACGGACGAATTGTTGAGCAAGGCCGCGGCCCGGAACTCGCCGCGCGCGGCGGCATTTACGCAAAGCTTTACAGCTCAGGACATTTTCCTTCGTGAGCAACGTTAAAGAAGATCGACACGTCGAAGCCGATTGGTGGCCGGAGCCAATTCCGGGCAATGTGGAGTTTGGCGATGGATTTTATTGCGAGACGGCCCAAATCTTTCGAAAGCTCCGGAGCAAGGAGCCGCGCGCAGTAATTATCGGCAACCACGTTTCATGTTACGCGGGCTGCTCATTTGCCATCGGCGAGAACGGTCATTGCACCATCGGAGATTTCACCCTCCTCAACGGCGCGCTCATTATGGCCGAAGAAAAGATCGAAATCGGATCGTATTGTCTTGTTTCTTGGAATGTTGGTATCGCCGATTCTGATTTTCATCCTCTTGCGCCTGCTCAGCGCCTGATCGATGCACAAGCTCTTGCTCCCTATTTCAAAAACCGTCCGGCGCGTCCTAAACTGAAAACCGCTCCTGTTAAAATTTCGGACAACGTCTGGATCGGCATGAATGCCGTGATTTTGAAAGGCGTCACGATCGGTGAAAACTCGGTTGTCGCCGCAGGCTCAGTAGTTACCAAGAGCGTTCAACCGAATACAGTCGTCGCCGGAAATCCGGCCGTTGTAGTGAAGAAATTTAGGCACCACGAAGATCGCGAAGAACACGAAGATGGAGTTTGACGAATTGTCACGGAGCGTGATCGGGTGCGCGATCGAAGTGCATCGCAATCTCGGGCCGGGTCTACTGGAATCGACTTACCCGCAGTGCTTGGCCTGTGAATTATCGCATGCCGAAATCGCATTTCAGATGGAAGTACCGCTGCCTGTTCGATACAAAGATATCTTGCTCGATTGCGGCTATCGGATCGACTTACTTATCAGCGACGATCTCATCGTCGAGATCAAAACGCGTCGAAGCGCTTCTGCCAATTCACCAAGCGCAGATCCTTACATACATGCGGCTCGCGAGTGTTCCGTTAGGTTTGCTTATCAATTTCAATGTTACAAAGCTGCAAAGCGGGATTAGACGCTTCGTTTTGTAATTCTTTGTGCTCTTCGTGTCCTTGGTGGTTCCAAAATGAAATCGAAGCGCATCGTCGTCATGGGCTTCATGGGTTCGATGCCGATCGCGGGCGTGATCTGGCAGCATGTTCATTATATTGTCGGCCTTCAACGGCTCGGGCACGACGTTTATTACATAGAAGACTCCGCGCGGCTTCCATACAACCCCGAGACATTTGAAGTAAATGACGAGTTCGATTACGCAGCGCGGATTCTAAGGCGCCTATCACGCGAATTCGAGTTCAAAAATCGGTGGGCGTTTTGCGCGCGCTATTTGCCAGGCAATCCAACTGCCGGGCTGCCATTAAGAAAAATCCGGCAACTCTATCGGGATGCTGACGCGATCCTGAACGTTTGCGGGACGCAGGAATTTAATGACGACCTGCTCGTTTCCGATCGCATTCTTTACATCGAGAGCGACCCTGCCGTTGAGCAAATCAAGATCGACAAGGGAGTAAAATCGACAATCGAATATCTGCGACGGCATCGCGCGCTTTTTACCTTTGGCGAAAATATCGGCACAAAAAGTTTCCCCGTGCCGACGCATGGATTTAAGTGGCTGCCAACGCGGCAACCCGTGGTGACTGATCTGTGGCGAACAAACCGTTCTCCTTCTCGGGCGGCGGTCTTCACCACCGTAGCAAACTGGTCCACCAGCGGCTTGAAAGATATTTCGTGGCGCGGCCGGAAATATCTTTGGAGCAAGTCGCGGGAGTTTCTGCGTTTCATTGCCGCGCCGAAAAAGGCCGGCGAAACATTTGAACTAGCGACAAACATCGACCACGCCGCCACGCGCACAAAATTTGAACGAAATGGCTGGCGACTACGCTGCCCGCTGCAAATGAGTGTCGATTACTGGCTATATCGTGATTACATCCAGCACTCCAAAGGCGAGTTTACTGTCGCAAAAGACCAATATGTCCGCCTCAACACCGGCTGGTTTAGTGACCGGAGCGCCTGTTATCTCGCGGCAGGGCGTCCAGTGATCACACAGGAAACGGGCTTCACTAAAATCTATGGTGCGAAAGCCGGACTCTTATCCTTTAGAACCCTGGGGGAAATCGTTGAAAGTGTTAAAGCCATCGATCGCGATTACGCAACACATTCCCGAGCCGCGTACGCTATTGCCCGCGAATTCTTCCAAGCAGAAAAGGTGCTCAAATCTATTCTCGATCGAGCCGGAATTTGACTGGTCCTCGGCAGACAAGACGGTGTTGCATTATCACTGTTGCAAGCGACATTAAATCTCACCGATATTCTGCAGATTTGAACGCGCGGAGCGTGCCGCGTGTCAGTAGTGTCCCGAAAAGGCCAACTGCAAATTCACATCCGAATGTTGATTTTACATTACGCTGTTTAAGTTTTCAGCCTTTCTGCCCATGAAGCGTTTTGTTGTTGCTATTTCTGTTGCCTTGCTATTCACGCCGATCTTAGAGGCGCAGGAGAGCACGCCAGCGCCTCCCCCTGTCGAGCAACAAATTCCAGGACAGCAGCCAGGGGCATCGAGATCGACTCCGCCCGGGCAGGCAATCGTTCCTGTTCCGGTACCGATCGCCCCGCCAAAACCAAACGGGCCAGTTCAGAAAAGTCTTGTGCGAATCACAGCGACTTCGGTCGAGCCTGATTACAGGGCACCGTGGAATGCGGGAGCGCTCCAGCGCGGCGTCGGTGCCGGCTTTGTGATAAGTGGCAACCGCATTATGACAAACGCGCACGTGGTTGCCAATAGCCGTTATGTCACGGTCGAGCGCGACGGCGATCCAAACAAATATCCGGCGACGGTGCAATTCATCGCGAATGATTGCGATCTGGCGCTCATCACAGTGTCTGCTCCGGACTTCTTCAAAGACATGATCCCGCTAAAATTTGGCGGCATTCCGGCGCTGGAATCCACCGTCTCCGCTTATGGATATCCAATCGGAGGCGAACGGATGTCAGTTACGACCGGGATCGTGTCGCGAGTTGATTTCCAGCTTTATACTCATTCGTCGGTTGATCAGCATTTGGCGATCCAGATCAGCGCGCAGATCAACCCGGGCAATAGCGGTGGCCCGGTGATGCAAGATGGAAAAGTCGCCGGTGTCGCATTTCAAGGTTACAGCGGGGATGTCGCCCAGGGGGTGGCCTACATGATTCCCACGCCGGTCATCAACCGGTTCTTGAAGGATATTGGCAATGGCCATTATGACGAATACCCCGATCTCGCAATCACCTATGCCAAATTGCAGAATCCCGCGCAGAGAAAGTTTCTCGGACTTAAAGATGGCGATCGCGGCGTGCTGGTGAGCTCTGTGGTCGCGGCCGGGCCATCGGATGGAATTCTTCGGCCGGGTGACGTGCTTCTCGCGATCGATGGTCATCCCATCGCGAGCGATGCGAGTGTCGAACTAGAAGGCGAGCGCGCACAGTTCGAGGAAGTCGTCGAGCGAAAGTTCAAGGGTGATTCGGTCAAGTTCGAGATCTTGCGCGACAAGCAACCTATGTCGCTGACGATTAAGTTGTACAAGCCCTGGCCGTACTCGATTCAAGGTCATAGCTACGATGTGCGACCGCGTTACGTCCTTTATGGCGGTTTGCTTTTTCAGCCTTTAAACCTCGACACGCTGGAAGCGTATCGATCAACGGACCTGCGGCTCCGCCATTTCTTCGAATATTTCATTCTGGAGCAAATTTATTTGCAGCATCCCGATGTCATTGTGTTGAGCAACATTTTACCGGACCCTATCAACACCTATCTGGCGCCTTATCGCGGTGCGATCGTGGATGAAATAAACGGCAAGAAAATTCTGACCCTCGACGAATTGGCAAAGGCTTTTGCTGAAGCGCCCGAGCGGCTGGTGATTCGCATGATTGGTGACGGACCTCCGCTGGTGCTTGATCGCAACAAGATCGAGGCTGCGCGCGAACGGATCAAGACACGTTACAATGTAGCTAAAGAGCAAAATCTTGAGGAACGGCCTGCGTCAGGCGCGCCGAAACAGGCGAACAAAACCTAGAATGCTAAGACACTCCCTTATTGCTTTCGGCATCATGTTTGTCGCGGTCAGCGGCACTCTGGCCAAAAAGGAATCCGCTATTCCGCCAAGCGTAGCTAAACAAAAACAGCTGGCGCTCGTTCGCGTAAATGTGACCGGCCAATCGTATGATTATTTTCGGCCATGGCAAAAGAAAGCGCCGTTTTCAAAGCGAGCGCTTGGAGCGGTGTTGTCTAAAGGCCGGGTCCTTGTCACTGCCGACCTCGTCGCAAACCAAAACTATGTCGAACTCGAGCGCGCCGAGTCTGGCGAAAAAACCGCGGCGAACGTGCAGGTTATTGATTACGAAGCCAACCTGGCACTTCTCGAACCAACGGAAAAAACATTCCTCGATGGTATCACGCCGCTAGAAATCTCACCTGATACGGTGGTCGGGGATCGACTCGCCGCGTGGCAATTAGAACCAACCGGCGCCTTACTCGCTACGGAAGGATTGGTGACAACTGTGCAAATGATGCCTTACCCCATCGACATTGGAGAATTCCTCACATACCGCATCAGCATCCCGATGCAGTATCGGGAGAACAGTTACACGGTCCCCCTGGTCAAAAATAACAAGCTGGCGGGATTGCTACTGCGTTACGATTCGCGCTCGCAACTGCTCGACGCGATCCCAGCGCCCGTCATCACACATTTTTTAAAGGAAGCCGAAAGCCAGAACTATCGTGGTTTTCCCTCCGCTGGATTCTCATTTTTTCCGACCCGCGATCCGCAGCTGCGTGAGTTCGCTGGAGAAAAAGGGAAAGGCGGCGGCGTTTACATTACGAATGTGGAAGCAGGCACCCCGGCAATGAAGGCCGGACTCCAAGTGGGCGATGTCGTGACAGCCATCGGGAACAATGAGATCGACCAGAATGGCAACTACGTAGATCGGCTCTTTGGCAAGATCGAATTCACAAATCTGCTGACAGCGCATGCTTACGCCGGTGACGTTATCCCTTTCCATATTCAGCGTAACGGCAAAGCGATGCAGCTAAATATGACTCTTGAACATCGCGATGCGAAGGACTACGTGAGTCCGCCGTATTATCTCGATCAGCCACCGCGCTATTACGTACTCGGCGGCCTGATTTTTCAGGAGCTATCCCGTCAATATCTCAAGGAATGGGGACTGAATTGGCAGCGAGAAGCTCCCCAGCGTTTGGTTTATCTAGACCGTTTCCAATCCGAGTTTTTTCCGGAGAGAAATCGCCGCGTCGTGATTCTCAGCCAGGTCCTCCCAGCCAACAGCACAATCGGCTACGATGATCTCGCATATCTAACGGTGACGAAGGTGAACGGTAAGGAAATCAAGTCATTAGACGATTTGGCCCAAGCCGTAAAACAACCAATCGAGGGTTTCATCAAAATTGAGACCGAAGAAGATCCAAAACAGATCGAGCTCGACGCGGCACAAGTCGCCGCCGAAGCGCCCGAGCTTCAAGAAAACTACGGGATTTCTTCGCTGCAAAGGCTGCAGTGACCTCGCTGCAACTGGTGCCTCACTCGTCTAACTCTCAACGATCAGCGCACTCCGTATCGGTATTCGTCACCCGCGGCTTCGCCAAGAAACGTTCTACCTCCTCGTTGTAGGTTTCGAATGGGTTTCCCATCACCAGAAAGTCGCGGCTGTCGCAAGCGATCGAGTCCCAGTTGATCACATATGGTAAGTTGCAGCTTTGGAAAAAAGCGACTGCCCGCGCGCGGCCTGATGCGCGTGTGTTAGCCGGAGGAACATGCGTCGCGCTGGGACGCCGTACGCTATTGTTCCACTCCGCGATTCGTTTTCCAGGCGTCACGCCAAAGAACAATCCACGACGCGGATCGATGTTATGATATTCGAGGTCGATGCTTTGCAGCCACGGGTCGTCCCACGTTAGTCGTTCGGATTCGACGAATGCTTCCAGCAACCATTTCTTTGTAATCCAATCAATCCCGCCAATAAGCGCCTGGCGATTATGCGGCATTGCTTCAAGAACGAATCCCCAGTTTTCCAGTAACCAATTGGTTTCCGCACTGCTATTGTGCAGGTACTTCTGTGCTACCTGATGGAATTCCCACTGCACGTCGAGCGCGCCGATGCTTTTGCCGTTCTCAAGACGTATAATCCATTGTTGAGTAGGATCCCGAGAGATGTCACGTGTGCTCTGCACCGCATCGGCCAGGACAAGATTTCGCGGCAAACGGCCTTCTTCCAGTAATGACAGAACACAGGCAGTCGTCCCGATTTTTAGAGCATTGGCATATGGGCTCATGTTTGAATCGCCAATGAGCAAATGCAGCCGGCGATATTTTCGGTAATCAGCAAGGGGTTCGTCGCGCGCGTTGATGATGGCGCGATTAAATTGTACCCACTGATAAATGTCGTTCACAATGTGATCGGCGCGCTGACTGAGTTGAAAATTGACCTGGGCCTCCGATTGCGGCGGCTCGAAATCGAATGCGAGTGGATTCGACTGACCGACTCGACCGGAGCCAGTAAAGATCTGCCGCGTCGCTAAAAAAGTCAGCAACGTCCCGAGAATCGGAGGCGTGAATTGCGCCTCTCTTTTCATCAGATAATTCTCGTGGCAGCCAAACGTCGCTCCGGTATGATGATCGACGTTGTTCTTGATGAACGACACGCGATCCTCCGCGCCCAGTGCAACGAGTGACGATTGCAGCAGGTCGTCGCCAGCTAGCTCATAGATCACAAGATCGTGCAGATGCAAACATTCCGGCGACGCGTACTCAATGTGTCCCATGTCGAGGTAGAGCCGCCCCCCATTGAGGAGGAATCCTCCGTTTCCCGGCGGTTCCTCGTAGTCGCGATAGTGCAAATCGATTGTGCCAGCATCCGCTTTTCGGAAAAGATAATTCTTAACCTTCGCTGGCCACAGCTCCGAATTGACGTTCGGTTCGTCTTCACTCAGAAGGCAGCCGTATTCGGTTTCGATTCCAACGACTCGATCCATTGCCAGCAATTATGCATCGAATCGGAATTTGGCTAACCGAAAAAGCAACCTTCCCCTCACCTTCATTCTCTCGCTAAGAAATGGGGAGAGGCGAGTCCCCGTCAGTCCTTTACAATACGACGCTCACGTTTTAACCGTGCTGACCAATTGGCAGCCAGTTTAGCTTAGCGATGTGAGAAAGTCCGCCTCTGCCTTTCCCAAACGGAGAGGACTGAGGTGAGGGATTGTCTTCGTACCCTTGAAGCGTGCGGGAAAACGCCCAAACTTTCCCAATGGCCGTGGTTTCTCTTCGCAGTCCTTCTAAAAAAGTCGGCGGCCTCTTCTATTTCGGCCGGATGCTCGACAAAATTCGGCTTCACGCTAAAGGCGAATTACCTTCAGACTATCACACGAACCTTGGGAAAGGCTTCGACGAGAAATGCGTGCGGTTGCTCCAAGTGAATTACGATCAGTTAGTCGAGCGCGTAAAAGAGGGTGGTGCCGATGAAGAGATTTTGCAGTGGTGCTTCAGTGCTGGCCGCAGACCGTCCGAAGACGACATATTTGTTTGGAACGAATTCATGCGCAAGCGTGGCTGGAACGATGAAGTATCTGAAATACTGAAACGCCGCAAGGCGGACGCTGGCATGTCCGACAGATCAGATATTCAGACCGCGTTTCAGTTCATCGATGCTGACGAAGGGCGTATGCCAAGCTGACGGCGACAAAGCAAAAAGCAAAAATCGACCGGCAGGACTCATCACCGATCACTAATCCCTCCGCCTATTCCGCTAGCGTATCGATTCGCTCCGCCAGACCAAAATCAAGCTCGGTCAAGCCGCCTTTGCTGTGCGTTGAGAGAACCAGGCGCACTTTGTTGTAGCGAATGTCGATATCGGGGTGGTGTTCTTCGTCCTCCGCAACTTCGGCCACAGCATTTACGAAATCGATCGCGTCGGCAAAATCATCAAATTCGAAAGTGCGCTCGATATGTTTCTTCTCCAGTTCCCATTCCGGGATCTTTTTCATGCGGTCTTTCAGGTCCGCAGCTTTGATTAAGTCAGCCATAACGGCACAACGAGTATCACCCGAAAATCGTTTTGCAATGGCAAATCGATCGGCTTTTTCGTAACAGTCATGTAACGCTGGCAGGCGTCTCGGCTGCCGGTTAAAGATCAAGAATTGCTTTGAGATTTTTTTTCGAATCAAAGACTTCCACGGCACAATCGCGCGCCTGTCTGGACAACTGCGCCCAATCGCAGAGCACTTCTTTTACAGCGGACTCGGCATCACCGACGCTTCGGACAAAACTGAATCCACTCTTGGCCGGTAGGTAACGTCCGGCGCCGGTGTCTTCCGTGATCACCGGTCGGCCAAGGGCAAGAAATGCCGCGGCCCGATCGCTGATCCAACCGGTGCGCCATGCTACGTCGACACCCTTGATCGCGGTGAATTCAGCCAGCGCACTGGCGAGGTAACGGTGGTACGCGGTTGGTGTGCGCGCAACCCGGTGAGGATCGACAATTTTCCAGCCGAGCCGCTGTAGCCGTTGTCGTTCGGGATCATCTGCATCGATATTCATTGCCAGTTCAAACTGCGCTTCAGGTACACGCGTCGGAAGATCCAGGTAAGGGTCGAATGCAAGTTTTTTCGATAAATCGGGAAATTCACCGGCAACTTCCACGGCGCCACCCCAATACCATTGACCAACTGTAGTAAATTTCGGCGCAAACGGCTTCGGTTGTAGACGGAACAATTTCGTGTCCACCAGCGGATAAAATGTCTTCCAGTTCAGCGATGAGTTTGGGAGCTGGCAGTCGCTTCCGTGCACGTTGAGTCCGATCGTCCAGAATTCGTGATGGTACGACTGCCCCATTTCCATCTTCGTTATCCAGTAGAAGATTTCGCTCGGATCGAGATCGCAAAAGATTCGCCGCTCGAACTTCAACAACAGCGGCGGATGAACGGAGTAAGCAAGATTGAGCAGAACATTCGGTCCGGCAATACGTTCGAGTAGTTCATGCTTCGAAATTCCAATGCAACGCATCGCATCCAAATCCTGCGTATCGGCTGCAGGCTTTTGATAAAGCAAAGAATATCGGCCGGCCAGCCCGTGCGTCCGCAACTGGCGCTGGAAATTTTTGATCCTTGCTTCATCGGCTTGCAGATCGTCCGTAGCCGGCAACAGCTCGAGCCAGATCGCATCGCGTTTCAGTCGCCGCAGCCCGAGCATCCATTGCAGCGGCACGGAAAAATTTCCGCCGCCTTCGCGATACTTCGCCGCAAAGCCGCAGCCCAGAAAGATGGTCACGCGAGTAGAATGGTCATTCTGCTCGCGTGCTCAAGACTGAAGGGCCCAGATTTTAGAAGATCCGCGGCAGACGTGCTCCGGCTGTAAACACTTGGGGCTGCCTCGGCTGGCCGGTGCAAAATCCGCCGTTCGGGATCGGGATAATCGAGCCGAGGAATTGCGGCTGCTGCCGCACATTTAACGCCTGCTCCAACGCGTAGCCGAAGCCGATTAGCTGCGGTTCATGCAGGAAAGTGCTGTACATGAGCATTCCCGCCGGCCGGCCGCTATCGCGAATGCCCACCGGTATCGATAAATTTGGATAACCCGCCACTGCGGGTCCGGTCGAGTTAGTCAAGTGCGGAGCGACGATCGCATCGACACCCGAGTTGATTACACTATCAATGCCAGAGCGCGCAGCAGTGCGGGCATGCGTTCGCGCGGCGATGTAGGCGGGATCGTTCGGATAACCTGGGAACTGTTCCGCCAATAAGAATACGTCCTGGTCGTAGTAGGGCATCTCTTGCACACAATGCGCGTCGTTGAACGCAATCAGGTCGGCTAAAGTGTGCATATCGGTGTGCGTGAGCGTCGCGAGGTAGTCCGCTATTTGCGCTCTAAATTCATACAGCAACGCTGTGAACTCGTCGCCGTTGTAAGCGAATACGTCCCCCGTATCAACGTCAACAACAGTCGCACCGAGCCTTTCCATCACGCTCAGCGCATTTTCCGCAAAGGCGACAGTCAGCTCATCACCCGGAATGCCGCTGCCGTAGTAGCTGTAATCGAAAAAGCGCACATCGCGTCCAATCACTGCGCCATCGAGTGCGTTCGGATCGAGAAATTGTGTGTAATCGCTCGGGAGATCATGCCCAATCACCTCCCCAAACGGCGACTGCAATACGCCGAGCAGGATTGCAATGTCAGTAACGCTGCGCGCCATCGGTCCGGCGGTGTCTTGTTCGTGCGCGATCGGAATGATTCCATCCTGTGAAACAAGGCCTAGCGTCGGCTTCAGACCAACGATGTTCTCCACCGCCGATGGTCCGGTGATTGACCCGTCTGTCTCCGTGCCAATCGCCGCCGCGCAGAGATTCGCCGCAGCACCATTAGCGGAACCAGAGCTTGAGCCCCACGATGTGTAACTCAAGTCGTAGGCATTGTTCGTACTCCCACCGCGCGCGCTCCAACCGACTGCTAGAGGATAGGTCTCAGCCTCATCGTCCCGGAAATTTGCCCATTCGCCCAGGTTCGCTTTGCCAAGGATTACAGCGCCAGCTTCGCGTAGCTGCTGAATGATTACCGCATCAGACGGCACATGACTGCGCAACAGAGCCAACGATCCCGCGGTCGTTTCCATATTGTCGTCAGTCGCAATGTTGTCTTTCACCAAAACGGGAATCCCGTGGAGCGGACCGCGCACTTGTCCCCTGCGGCGCTCATTGTCGAGATGTTGCGCGATGGATACAGCATTGGGGTTTGTTTCGATGACTGAATTAAGCAGAGGGTTCAGCGACGCGATACGTCTCAGATAACCCTTCACCAGTTCCTTGCTGTTCACCTGGCCCGACGCCATGGCAGCTTGTAGCTCGGGAATGCTCTTTTCAAGAAAATCAAAATCATGCGCGGCTAAGGCAGATCGTGAAAGAAGTGAGGTGAGTCCGCCGCCTAGCAGCGCGGCACTAGTGGCGGCTGTTGTGCCGATAAATTTTCGGCGGGTGACGCCGGGATTGAGATTAAGACGATTCGAGCTTTGCTTATTCATGGTTATTCTCCGGTTGCGTCGTTTGGCGAGTAAACAGACGTGGGCTTGTTGTTTGACGACCTGCTACGGGAAGACTCCGCGTTGGTCGATGTGAATTGTAGGGTGGATGATTTTTGCGCGATGAGCTCCATAACCCCGCATGAGGAATCGATTCCGATCCCGATTCCGGTCGGAACTTTTTGTGAGCATCATTTGACCGCCTCACCGCTCCCTAGCAAATTAGCCGTCTCTCGGGCGCCCGTAGCTCAACTGGATAGAGCATCTGACTACGGATCAGAAGGTTAGTGGTTCGAATCCTCTCGGGCGCGCCAGTTTGAGCAGAATTATTGCCCGTATGTTGCCTCTAAAACACAGGACTATCTGGAAAAAGAAGATCGACGACGACGAGAAGAACGGCCTCATCGTCCGCACCGTCAAAGAACAACCAGCCGAAAAAATCGCTAAGTCAGAACTCTCCCGCCAAAATTCGCTGATTTCCACGGATGTCTCCGGTATCGTTTTTTCTGCTTCGAATCAGCGGTACGTCCGGTCCGGCTACGCCAGCGCAGCATCTACATCTGGGTAAATCCGAAATATTCGATCAAGCCGCGAAGTTTCGAAAATCAAGCGCAAGGTTTCCTGCAGGCCACTCAGGAAAAACTTGCCACCATACGCTTCAACCTCTTGCATGGCTAGAATAAGCGCCGCCATCCCTGCGCTATCGATGTAAGTCGCTCGGGAAAGATCTATCACTATCCGTTCCGGTCTTTTCTTGATCATTGCGTTAAGGGACTCTGTGACGCCAGGCGAAACGTGCAGATCGATGTCGCCTTCAAGCGGCAGGACATTCGGGCGGTGTTGACGCGGCACCGCAGTGGCTGGGGAAACGTTTTCTTTCATTCAATCCCTTCATCGTCAGTGCATCACCGTGTGGGCGTATCGCTGGCCTAAAATCCACAGCTGTGCTAGCGATTCAAGGCACTACATTTTAGGATGCGAAGCTTTCTCACCTACCTTTCAGAAAGATGCAAATGGGCCTCAAAAGGGACAGGCGGAGTTTGCGGGTGGGTATCTCTCATTGTTGGAGCGACGCTAGCCGTTCTTCTGTGGTTTTCTCCGCGCTCGTTTCACGACCACATTTCAGATCGAATGAACGCGTTTATCCTAGTTATGGTTCCGTTGCTGGCCGGAGCGGGCGTATTTCTCGTCCGGTGGTTCGTTTCTCCCTATCCAATTTATATGCAGATTCGAAGGGAGCTGGACACGCTAACCGACGCGAAGCAGGACGAACGCGCCAAGGCTGTCGAGGGCTGTTTTGAACGAAGCGCTGCGGTCCTAAAACAGCACAGTTCGGTCTTGTTGCCCTTTCACGCACTATCTCGAGCGGAGGGACACAGACTGGAATCTAATGAGGAAGTTGCCGAAGTTTGCAATCTAATCCATGGGGCGGGATACGATCATCCATTTGAGGGAATATCGCCGGGATACGTGCCAGAAAAAGATTGGCTGTCTTTTTTGAAGTACGTCAAACACGGTCCTAATATCGATCCAGAACAGGGTAAGGATTATATTGACGCTGCCGACCGATGGCGACAGGACCACGGCTATCCTTTGCCGCCTGATGATGCTGGCTACGTATCGTTAGTTGAAAGGACGTTGGTGCGATAATGTGGGAACCACGATCTTGTTTCTTGCGCAGGTGAAATCGCGTCCGTTGTAGAATCTCCCAGCCACTCCAATGCGCCAACAGATAAGGGTGACGCCTAACAAGGGCGCTGCAGCGAACCGTTGCCCCGATGGGCAGTCGAACGATTCGGAACAATTTGCTTGCGACCGTTACAGCCGACCGCGGCGATTTTTCGTCAAAGGGTTGTGTGCCGCTTTTTTCAAATGCCGAATGGCATAAAACGTGCAGGCTCTCGCCCTGAAAATCGCGCACGCGCTTGAAGATGCCACTAATGATGAAAACTCGATTAATTCTTGCTCTAATGACCAGCCTCGCGGAGATTGTTTGGAGCGCTGATTTTCAACTGTCCCAACCCGTGAAGCATCCTGGAGCGCCCGATGGGTCTGCGGGTGTGGCATCCGGCACGAACCATTTCATCGACGCTTGCGATGAGGACAATCTCCTGCGGCTTTACCCGAGCGACACGGACGGCAAGCCGAAAGTGCTGCTTGATCTGAACCAGTTGCTCGGTTTTCCGAAAGACAACGGAGAATTCAAGGAATGCGATCTCGAAGGGGCAGCGCGGATTGGAGATCGCATCTATTGGATCGGATCGCATAGCCGCAGCGCGAAGAAAGGCAAAATCCAACCGAGTCGGCAGGTGCTTTTCGCCACGAAGGTGACCGGCGTCGGCGAGGAGACAAAGCTGGAGTTGGTCGGCAAGCCGTTCAAAGGCTTGAAGAAGGCGTTGTTTGATGACGACAGGCTGAAGTCCTTTAAGCTCGACGAAGCCGCTGGGAAAAAACCGGAAGAGCCGGGCGGGTTGAACATCGAATCGCTCTGCGCAGACGGCGAGTCATTGCTAATCGGCTTTCGTAATCCCGTGCCGGACGGCAAGGCGCTGCTCGTGCCGCTGAAAAATCCCGCGGCCGTCATCGATTCGGGCGCATCGCCGATGCTCGGCGACCCCATTCGGCTCGACCTCCGCGGCCTCGGGATCCGCGACATGGCTCGCTGGCGAGAAGAGTTCATTATCGTCTCCGGAGACTTCAGGGACCGCAAAGCGGAGGGAGCACAACCATCTAAGCTCTTCCGGTGGAGTGGCAAAAGCGCGGATGCGCCGGCGTCGCTCGATGGCGACCTCGGGGATTTGAATCCGGAGGGTGCCGTAGTCTATGGCGAGGGAGCGGAGGCAAGACTACAGCTTTTGAGCGATGACGGTGGCGAGACGTTTCGTAGTGCCTGGATAGAAAAGGCGGCGCCGTAGCTCCACCCACCGTTTCGTGTCGATTAGCGATGATAGTCATTGAAATCAGACCGCACCGTTGGGGCTGGAAGGTTTTTGAGGCGTCCGGCGTCGAGCCTGTGTTTCTACAGAAAAATCAGGCAATCGATTATGCTCAGTGCCGCGCCAGCTTTCGCTCAGGTGAGATTCAGGTTTTGGATTCGACCGGCACTGTCGAGCGCGTTATCCCCTTCAACGACACGAATCGAAAGCTGTGAATGCCGCTACGATGGCCGTCGACGATGAGCGATTCCTCACCGGCGGTGGTATCAGATCCCCGGAATTAATCGAGCACGCGGGATTACTTCAGCGTAATTTCGCGCATGAGCTTCGTGCCAACGATCTCGCGAATATCGAGGCGTTTCACTGCCAACGACTGCTGTTGATCGGTTGTGCCCACGACTTTTCTAGCGATCGGATCGAACTTTTCGCGCGCGTTATCCTGCGCGGCCATGTTCTTCGATTCCACCATCACAAGGATGTCGAAGTCCTGCGGTGTGGCGGCATTGCCGAGCAGGATCTTGTAATCGACGACTAGATTCTGCTTCTTCGCTTCCTCAAGCGAGGTCTTCAAAGTCTTGGCGAGGCCTTTGAGGTATTCGTCGGTCATGCCCGTCTTAGTTTTGACCATCGTGACGTTCCAGACCGGACCTTCGGTATAAGGAGCATCGCTCTGTGCAGAGCACAGGCTTGCGATGCCGAGCGATAGCGCAGCGAGCGCGACGATTTGTAGTTTCTTTGTGATTTTCATTTGGAGCTAACTTTCTTGGCTGGGTTGCTACTGAAACTGAGAGTTGAGCGGTTCTTGCGAATCGTAATCCCCAACCTCAGCGAGGCGTTTAGACAATCAGAACGACATTTCGTTTGAGAATTCCAGGGACCATGGTGACGTGATTTGCCACTGCAGACGAAAAGCTGACAGCCTTCCTCGAACTCAAAACAGTTACACGCAATGCTGCTGATTCATGATGAATTCGGCGCCGTGATCGAGACGCACGAGCACAAGGGCGATTTCAAAGAGCCATAGGGACGTCTCTGTTAACAAATCGATCGCTCGCTGGCTAACCAAGTGCAAGATTTTGCTCGACTCCGGTCAGGAGAATTTTTTACACTTGGGCTCGGATTCAAACTGTCTCCATGCAACAAGCAACGGAATTCTTCGACAAGAAATTCGTGTATGCCGCCTGCGCGATTGCTGCAGCTTACGCGCTGATTATTACCGGACTAAGTTTCTTGGTAAGGAAGCGGCGGGCGTCGCGGCCGTTGCGCTGACAGCTCTTGCCACTGCGATTTTCAAACAGTTTGAAACGCTTCGCTTCAAAACGATTGCCGAGCATGAGGAGCGCACGGTTTCCATCCCTAGATTGAACATACCTTATTTACTTTTACTCGTGTTCGCTTTCAACGGCATTCAGGTTCTTGTGGGAATGCTATCAGGCGTAATTGCTGGTTCATTTGGATGGTTTAAGGACGTAACTTCTTTCGATTATAGGTTTTTGGTCTTAATCGGTGGCGTGGCAGCGGTCAGCTGCTTCGCAGGCGGATATCTTTGCGGAAGGACAGCACCGAGGGTCAGCTTCTCCTACGCGTCAATTGGGTCGATTCTTTCTCTGGTCGTAGCAATGATTTTGCAGGTAATTGCTGTAGGTTGGCGTGCAGCACTTTCCGCTA